>MDTC01038371.1_pt1 | contig 10588 bp, 9 predicted proteins | sample 811181 | NCBI WGS metagenome assembly MDTC01 (sample SAMN05326644, study PRJNA326480) | marine metagenome | isolation source: seawater | place: Pacific Ocean: North | collected 2011 | reverse complement strand
GTGACCCGGACAGGACATGGGTGACACTTCAGGTGTGTATCAGGGGTGACACACCAGCCCGCTGGAGGCTCCCAACTCGGCTTGACCCCGGTCTACAGATTGTTTTGCCGGTAATGGCGATGAGGACGTCATCGTCGACGACCTCGCAGCCATTGTAGCCGCGGGTGACAGATCCCAGACGGGAGCTGGCTTCATGCCAGCTCCCTCAACAGCCCAGGAACCCGTCCAGGACGTCGCAGTCAAGGAGGCCGGGAACCCCTGCAGGGAGCTTGCGACCGAAGGGGTAGGGCTCCTTGACGGCGGCGGACGGACGGGTTCGTCACCGCGGCTCCACGACGCCGAGGTCGAGCTCGTAGAACCATGCGCGCGTGGTCTCCTCGTCGATGGGCTCGAGATGGACGCTGTAGCCGGCGAAGGCGGTGCCCACGTACACGGAGCGGTTCCGGTATTTCACGTAGCCGTTCCGGTTGACCTTCCGCGCGTCCAGCCCCGGCCGCAAAGGCGTGGGTCTCGACCCCCGGTACAGGCGGGTCGACTTCACGTAGACATCGGCGGGCACAGCCATGTCGAGGGCCTCGTGTGGCCGAACCTCGTTGAACTCGTGGCGGAAGACCTCCATGGCCGCGCGCTGGGCGACCAGATCGTCGGCGGGCACGTCCTCGACCTCGTACCTCACGTCGAGGTGCATCCGCTCGTGGCCACCGTTGTCTTGGGGATGACCCGGCCGTCCACGGATCACCTCGATGCCGAGGGACACCCACCATGCCGAGAGGGTCGTCAGCCCCGCCCTCGAGCGGGTCGACGCGAACGGGGCGCCGTTGTCCACCTGGATGGCGGACGGCAGCCCGTAGCGCTGGAAGAGGCGCTCGAAGACCGGTCGCACGGCGGCACCAGCGGTGCTCTCCATCAGCTCCGCGCAGAGGAGGTAGCGACTGGCGCCATCACGGACGGTGAGGGGCTCCGCACGACGGCCGTCCCGCGTGCGCCACCAGCCCTTGAAGTCCACCGTCCAGAGGTCGTTGGGGACGGCCTGGACGGCATTCGGGGCGTCTGTCGGCGCTGCAGGCTGACGTCGGCGCTTGCGCTTCTTCACCAACCCGGCTCGGTCGATGATCCTCGCGATGGTGCGCACGCTGGGCACTTCGTCGAGGTCACTGGCACGCAGTAGGATCGCGTGGAGCTTCTTCGGGCCCCACGTTGGGTGGGCCTGGCGGAGCTCGATCACCTGGAGAGCGGCCTCGCCGGACGCGCGCAGCGGCGAGTTCCGGGGGCGACGGGACAGGTCCTGAAGACCGACCCGACCCTTCTCCTTGAAGCGGTTGATCCACTTGTAGCCAGTCTTTCGACTGATGCCTGCCTCGCGGCAGAGCGCGGCGATGTTCGCGCCAGGCTCCAAGGCGCGTAGGACGAACTCTTCTCGTTGGTTCACGATGGGCTGCTCCTCCCAGGGCATCGCCGACCTCCCGTCAGGGAGGGGCGGAAACCTCAGCAGCCCGATCTGTCACCTATGTCCTGGCTCACACACCCGAAGTGTCACCCATGTCGTGGCATGGATGTGTCACCCATGTCCTGGCACCGGACCGACGGGGTCGGGCTCGCGGGTCGGGCCTCTTGGGCTCGAGGCGCGCGGGACCCGGGCGCCAGACATCGTCGACTGGTCGGGGGGTCTCCGGAGTTCGGCGCGGTGCTCGGCACAGAGGCACGGAGGCACAGAGAGGTGCACAGAGGTGGCCGTTGTGGTGCGGGCGGCGGTCTTCACCACGGAGGAGCTGAGCTCCGGAGACCTGACGGAGGTGGGAGCGGTCTCGGCGGAGACGTTCAGGGCGGCGGATGGGGTTCAGAGGACCCGATCTTCCAGCGGAAGGGGGTCAGGACGAGAGGGGTTGCATCTGGCGATGCGAAGGTCCAACCCCTCACGTCCTGACCCCGACGGGAGCGGCGCGCGGACACCAATCCCGTGGCGACGCCATCATCGAGGAACGAGGAGACACCCCTCACGTCCTGACCCCGGATCCTGCCGGATCGCCATCTCCCCCCTGTCGGCCTGACCCCCGCCCGACGCTCGCCCCATCCATCGTGACTTGCGCTCCCCCCTGCGCTACCCGAGCCGCGATGGGCGACCACGACGAGCACGATCACGACCACGAGGGTCACGATCACGGCCACCACCACGACGACCTCGTCGAGGCCCCGGTCGCGGATCCGGCCCGACGACGGCGCTTCCGGGTGCTCATCGCCATCGGCGCCTGGATCGCGTTCCTCGGCTGGGTCGGCTGGCCCGCGTGGCACGTGCTCACCGCCTACCGCCCGCTCCGTCGCTTCGAGGGCGCACCGGCCACCTTCGGCTTCGCCCTGACCCTCGCCCTGGCGGCCTGGCTGCTGACCGTCACCCCAGAGCCGCGTCCGTCCAGCCCCCATCGGGTCGGCCAGTGGGTCCTCCGGGTGCTCGTGACCGCGTGCGCCGGGCTCGGCACGGCCAGTTGGCTCGTCGGCTGGGATGGCGTGGGCGCGGCCGCCATCGACTACGCCGCCTTCCCCATCGTGCTGCCCACCGTGCTCCTGGGGTTCGCCTACGTGGGGCGCCTGCACCGGCTCCTCGGCAGCTTCCGCTTCGCCAACCTCGCCGATCTGGCCGGCCTGGCCCTGCCCCTGCTGTGGATCGCGTCCCAGGCGATCGCCGGCTACCCCACCGCGTACGTGTGGGGCCCGGGCCTGCTGGGCATGGCGGTCGGCGCGGTCGCCCTCGGCGCCCTCGGCGTGGTCGCCCTCCTGCCCGAAGCTCCCTCGCCCGAAGTGCCCGCGACCGAGGCTGCCGATGAGTGACAACCCACTGCGCGACCTGCTCAACGATCGTCGCTGGAACCACGGCGATCTCGACCGCGTGTGGCTCGACACCGTGCACCGCGGCGCCCCCGACGATCGCCGCCGCATTCCCGGCCACGCCATCCGCGACATCGGTGGGGCGGGCCTGCACCTGGACCCGCCCGAGGTGGGGATCGACGAGGAAGAACCTGAAGAAGAGACTGGCGCGGACGGCATGCACCTGCCCTGGCACCGGGTGCTCGCGGTGTGGGTCGACGACACCCTGCTGTGGTCACGAACCTGATCCGGCTGTGACTCCGGGTGCGCTGGCGACGCGGACCGCGTAGACGCCAGACCTGGAGGTGATCGTGCGTTCCTGGCTCGCCCTGCTCCCCCTGCTCGCCGCCTCGGCCCTCGCCGCGGACGAGGCGCCGGCCAACGACGCCCCCGCCCCTCCGTCCGTGGAGGTCCGCGAAGAGGGCGCCCTGCGCTTCGAGGGCTGCCCGGTGCCCGAGCCCGAGCTCGCCGCCCGGCTCAACCAGTACCAGGAGATGCGCTCCGCCGGCTTCCGCGGCTTCGATCCCGCTGGCGGCGTGTTCATCGCCACCCGGTTCGGAGACGTCGCCCAGGCCCACCACGTCGCGATGCCCGACGGCGCGCGCACCCAGCTCACCTTCGGCGAGGAGCCCATCCGCTCCATCCAGCCCCACCCCAGCGAGCCCGATCGCGTCCTGCTCACGACCGATCTCGGCGGCAACGAGGCCTACCAGTTCGAGCTGCTGACGCCCTCCACCGGCGACCGCGTCCTGCTCACCGACGGCACCTCGCGCCACGGCGGCATCGCCTGGTCCGACGACCCCAGCCGCCCGAACGCGGTGCTGTACACGGGCACCGGCCGAAACGGCAAGGACTACGACATCTATCGCGCGGACGTCACCAACCCCGCCGGCGCCGAGCGCATCTTCGAGGGCGAGGGCTACGCCTGGGTCGCCGACTGGGACGCCGCCACCGACACCATCATCGTCGGCAAGTACGTCTCCAGCACCGAGAGCCGGGTCTACGTGCTCGAGGACGGTGCCCTGCGCGGCCTCACCCCAGAGGGCGAGGTGTCAGCGGGCGGCGGCGTCCTGACCCCCGACGCGTCCACCGCCTACGTCGTCAGCGATCACGAGGGCCAGTTCAAGCAGCTCTACGCCGTCGATGTTGCGTCCGGTGCCATGACCCGGCTGCCGATCGAGCTGCAGTGGGGCGTGGACGACTTCGCCTTGTCGCCGGACGGCCGTACCCTCGCCTTCACCGTCAACGAGCGCGGCTGGGCCCGGGTCTACCTGTACGACACGAAGAAGCAGACCGTGCGCAAGCCGGCCTCCCTGCCCGACGCCATGTTCTCCCGCCTCCAGTTCCACCCGGACAACCCCCGGATCCTGGGCATGTCGGTCTACGGCGCCGACCGGACCTCCGACATCTACACCCTCGACATCAAGAAGGACCGCGCCACCCGCTGGACCCACAGCGAGATGGCCGGCCTGTCACCGGAGGACTTCGTCGCCCCCCGCCCGTTCACCTGGAAGAGCTTCGACGGCCTCGAGCTCGACGGCTTCACCTACCAGCCCGAGGGCGAGGGCCCGTTCCCGGTCGTCATCGCCATCCACGGCGGCCCCGAGGGTCAGTCCCGCCCGGGGCTCGCCAGCACCTACCAGGTGCTGGCCGCCGAGGGCATCGCGGTGGTCGTGCCGAACGTCCGCGGCAGCGCCGGCTACGGCAAGGACTTCATCCAGCTCGACAACGGCTTCAAGCGCGAGGACAGCGTCAAGGACATCGGCGCGCTGCTCGACTGGATCGACGCCCAGGACGCCCTCGACGGCAGCCGGGTCGCGGTCCGCGGAGGCAGCTACGGCGGCTACATGGTGCTCGCCTCGCTGTTCCACTTCAACGATCGCCTGGTGGGCGGCATCGACGTGGTGGGCATCTCGAACTTCGTGACCTTCCTGGAGAACACGAAGGCCTACCGCCGCGACCTGCGCCGGGTCGAGTACGGCGACGAGCGCGACCCGAAGATGCGCGAGCACCTGCTGGCGATCTCGCCGACGAACCACGTGGACGAGCTGCTCGACCCCCTGATGGTCATCCACGGCGCGAACGACCCCCGGGTCCCGGTGGGCGAAGCGGAGCAGATCGTCGCCGCGGTCCGGAACAACGGCCAGGAGGTCTGCTACCTGCTGGCCAGCAACGAGGGGCACGGGTTCCGCAAGAAGGCGAACCGCGAGGTGTCGCAGGTGCTGGAAGTGCAGTTCCTGAGGCGGCTTCTGCTGAAGTAGGGTCCGGTGCTGCGGGCGAGGGAGTGGCAGGCCGGTCTCTGGTCTCTGGTCTCTGGCTTCGGCCGGCTGGGGAGTGGACGGGTGCGGCAGCGTGGTTGCGCTTCGCGGCGCCACTGGAATCCAACGCGAGCCGCTTCGCGGCCACCTTCCGCGCGCAGCAAGATGACTCGCCGGCCGCACCCGATCGGCGGGCCCGGCACCGGTGTCTTGGGCCCAGAGACCAGAGACCAGAGACCAGAGACCGCCCCTCCACTCCCACCATCCCGCCCGCACCACCGACCCTCACCGCGAGCGGATCTCCCGCTACACGTACAAGTCCAGCTTCCCCGCCGGTCCGTCGTAGACCATGCGCAGTCCCGACAGCCAGTCCCGGCCCAGCAGCGCCACCACCGTGCTGCCCTGCACCGTGTAGCCGAGCGCCATGCCCAGCATGGTCTGCTCCAGCGCCGGCAGCGGGGAGTTCGGGAAGACCATGAAGCCGTAATAGACGGCCGCGTCGTGGGGCTCGGCGTCGGGGGTGGACGGGGTGAAGGTCTGGGCGACGCCGACCTGCTGGTACAAGCCGTGAGCGATGCGATCATCCACGCAGGTCTGGCGAGCGCCGGTGTCGATGAGCCCCCAGCCCTGCACCTGGTTCGGCACCGTGCGGCCCATCTGCCTCAGCATCGCGGCCCGCTCGGGCTCCGGTCGCAGGGACACGGGCACGAGCGGGCCGTGCAGGGAGTCGATCCTGAGCTCGACCCGCTGGGGCACCGAGCGGGGCTACCGCACGCCGGCGACGACCACCGGCTGCGGGCTGCGGCAGATGCGCTCGAGGTAGAACGGACGGTCCACCCCGGCGGCGTGCAGGCCAGCACGGTAGGCATCGCGGGAGGTCGGGAACACGCCGACGAGCCGGTCTCCGAAGAGCACGGCGAACTGGCCCTCATGGCGCTCGGCCAGGCGGGGACGGAGTCGGGCGAGGGTGGCACGTTCGGCCTGGAACTGTTCCATGGCGGACCTCCGCGGGAGCGGGACCCCACGAATCTCGCCCGGCACGCGCACAGCGTCAAGGAGAACGGGGCTTCCCCCAAGCGATTCCCCATGTTTTCCACAGGCTGCTCACAATTCGCTTGCCTGAAAACGCGCATTGCATGGAAGCAACCGAACAGCCGTTCTCCTGAACACCCGTTTAGTGCACTTAGTTTTCCACAGCCGATCCGGGCGGCGGCAGGTTGGGGCGCACACCCAGGCCGAGGCGCGTGCGCAGCTGCTCCTGACCCTCGTCGTGGGTCTGCCAGTAGGGCATGCGCGCGCTGCCGGTCAGCTCGCCGCGCTCCCCGTCGCTGAACGACCACGCGACCAGACGGTGGGGCGGCGCCACCTCGATGTCCCAGCTGCCGACCTCCTCCCCCGCCGTCACCGTCGTGCGTCTCACCTCGAAGGTGCCCGCGGGCACAGTGATCTCGCGGGTGTCGGCCTCGCGGGACAGGGTCGCGTCGACGAAGCGGCCGGGCTCGTGGCGGAAGCGCGTGGTCTGGGTTCGCGGGAACCAGCGGATCTCCCTCGATTCTCCCGGCTTCACCCACTCGCCCGCCAGGTCGCGCGCGAGGATGGCCGCCGCGTCGCCGAGGACCGCGCCCTTGGGCAGGTCGAGCCGCTCGGAGCCGTCGCCCTCGCCCTCGAAGTAGCTGTGCCAGGTGTGCTGGATGGCGCCGCCCTGCACGGTGAGCTGGTCGTAGACGTGCCCGCACCACTCCTGGCTCGAGAACGAGACCTTGGTGGGCACGCCGCGGGGCTGGCTGCCGTCCAGGGGCACGAAGGCGCTGGTCATCAGGTTGTAGTCGTACACGCCGGTCTGGAAGTCGCGGGTGTCGTTGAGCTTGATGACCGGGATGGTGCCGTCTCGGGGCACGTTGGGCTTGACCAGCGTCTTCGGGTCCAGGCTCTCGGTGACGAAGACCAGCACCGCCTCGCCCGTGCGGATCTCGCCGTAGCGCGGGATCGTGAGCGTGTAGCCGGCGAGCTCGGCCTGGCCGTCCCCCCAGTGCTCCCAGAAGCCCGCCGGCGCCTGGGACGGGCGCGCGGATGGGGCAGCCGCACCTGCGGAGCACGCCGCCAGCAGCAGGATCGGGATGATTCGCACGGGACCTCCAGGGCAGCCCGTAAGGTGCGCGGATGCCGCAGTCGGCCCCGCGTTTCGCACGATCGTAGCCGGGCACACGGGTGAATCCATCCGTGGGCATACGCATCGGGAGGGCGAGCCGCGGTGCTACCGTCGCGGCGTGAGCGCAGCTCGGGAAGGAGCGACATGCACGTCGTCATCGTCGGCAATGGCATCGCGGGGGTCACGGTCGCCCGCCACGTGCGCAAGCGCGACCGCAAGGCGAAGATCACGCTGGTGTCGGGAGAGTCCGACCACCACTGGTCCCGGCCGGCGCTGATGTACATCTTCATGGGTCACATGGGGTACGCCCAGACCAAGCCGTACCCAGACAAATTCTGGCGAAAGAACCGGATCGACCTGGTTCGTGGCTGGGTGGAGCGGGTGGACACCGGCGCGCGGGAGCTGCGCTTCCAGGACGGCCGCACCCTGGACTACGACGCGCTCGTGCTCGCCACCGGCTCTGTGCCCAACCGCTTCGGCTGGCCCGGCCAAGACCTCGAGCGGGTCCAGGGCATGTACAGCCTGGACGACCTGCGCGGCCTCGACGCAGCCATGCCCGACACCGAGCGCGCGGTCATCGTCGGGGGCGGCCTCATCGGCATCGAGCTGGCCGAGATGCTCCTCACCCGCGGCAAGCAGGTCACCTTCCTGGTCCGCGAGCAGGCGTACTGGGACAACGTCCTGCCCCCCGAGGAGGCCGCGCTGGTCACCGAGCTGGTGCGCCACCACGGCATCGACCTGCGCCTGCAGACCGAGCTGGCCGAGATCGTCGACGACGGGCACGGGCGCGCGGGCGGGGTCGTCACCAGCACCGGCGAGCGCATCGCCTGCCAGCTGGTCGGACTGACCGCCGGGGTCCGGCCCAACACGTCGCTGGCGAAGGCGTCCGACCTCCCCACCGGCCGGGGCATCCTGGTCGATCGCACCCTGCGCAGCGCGACCGACGGCGTGTTTGCGTGCGGGGACTGCGCCGAGATCGAGGTGCCCGGCGCCGAGCGCAACCTGCTCCAGCAGGTCTGGTACACGGGCCGGCTGCAGGGCGAGGTCTGCGCGGCCAATGTGCTCGGCGAGCACGTCGAGTACGACCCGGGCATCTGGTTCAACAGCGCCAAGTTCTTCGACCTCGAGTACCAGACCTACGGCACGGTGCCGTCGGCGGGCAGGCCCGACCCGAGCCTCACCCACCACGTCTGGCAGCAGGGGCAGCGGCTGGTGCGCGTCGTGTGCGACCAGGACGACGTGGTCGTCGGGTTCAACCTGATGGGCGTGCGCTTCCGCCACCGGGTCTGCGAGGCCTGGATCGCGGCCCGCAAGCGACGATCCGAGGTCCTCCCCGAGCTCCGCAGAGCGGGCTTCGATCCCGAGTTCTCCCCTGGCCTCTCCCAGGCCGCCCTGGCTCTGGGGGCGTGATGGCGACCGAGATTGCGATGTCCCCCGACCTGCCGACCCCGTCGCTCGCTCGCCGCATCACCAGCGGCCTGACCGTGCTCGGCCTGACCCTGTTCCTCGTCACCTTCGTCGTGCCCTGGGTGACGGGTACAGCGCCGTGGGGCGGGCTCGGCGCCCTGTCCCTGCTGGTGCCCATCGCCGTCCTCACGCTCGGCGGCGGAATCGGCTGGATCCTCACCTTGTACCTGGGCACCGACCCGGGCATCAAGAACGACAACACCTTCTTCTCCGGCCTGCAGCTGCGTGGGCTGTGGGGCTGGATCGCAGGCATCGCCTTCACCGCGTTCTACGTGGTGCTCTACTGGTTTCCCGCCGTGCTCGAGGGCCCGATTCGGCTCATGGACCCAGTCGCGATGGCCATCACCGGACACCAGGCCGACCAGTGGTTCCTCTACGGTACCCTCTACACCGTGCTCGTCCTCGTGTTTGGCCTGCGCATGGCGTACCGCTACCGCCACAACCGCTACCAGCTGATCCGCACCGGCTCGGTCTCCTTCTTCCAGCTCGGCTTTGCCTGGTTGATCCCCCACTTCCTCGCGCGGCTCCACGCGCCCGAGTACTACGCCACCTACTTCTGGCCCCTCAAGCCCGAGTACGCCTACCCCCCCGCCCACGGCGGCTACCTCTTCGATGCTGGCGTCATCGGCACCGTCATGGTGGTGATCTCCGCCGTGATGATCCTGGTCGTCACCCCGGTGCTCACCTACTTCTACGGCAAGCGCTGGTACTGCAGCTGGGTGTGCGGGTGCGGCGGACTGGCCGAGACCCTGGGCGACCCCTGGCGCCACCTCTCCGACAAGAGCGTCACCGCCTGGCGCATCGAGCGGATCTCCATCTACGCGGTGCTGGTCTTCGTCGTGCTCACGACCGGCCTGCTCTGGCTCGACTGGGCGCTCGGCAGCGCCGTGCTGTCCGGGGTCAGCGAGGGATTCCGCAGCTGGTACGGCTTCCTCATCGGCGCGGCCTTCTCCGGCGTCATCGGGGTCGGCTTCTACCCGCTCCTGGGCAGCCGTGTCTGGTGCCGCTTCGGCTGCCCGATGGCCGCATTGCTGGGCTTGCAGCAGCGCTTCTTCAGCCGCTTCCGCATCACGACGAACGGCGGCCAGTGCATCTCCTGCGGCAACTGCAGCACCTACTGCGAGATGGGCATCGACGTCCGCGCCTACGCCCAGCGCGAGGAGAACATCATCCGCGCGAGCTGCGTCGGCTGCGGGATCTGCGCCGCGGTCTGCCCCCGCGGGGTGCTCAAGCTGGAGAACGGCCCGGTGGGCGACCGCTACGACCACGCGGACAAGCCGCTGACGGCGATCCTGGAGGCGCTGGGGCAGCCGCCGCTGGGGGAGCTGCGATCGCGGGAGGAGTGAGCGCGGTCGCGATCGTCTCGCGGAGGTCGCGTGGCTGCGAGCGAGGGAGTGGCGGGTCTCGATCGTCTCGCGGGGCGTCGTGTTGCTGCGAGCGAGTGGCGAGTCTCGATCGTCTATCGAGGCGTCGCGTAGCTTCGAGCGAGGGAGTGGCGGCTCGGTCTCCAGTCCCCAGTCTCCAGCTTCGGCCGGCCAGGGAGCGGTCGGGACGCAAGCAGTCGGGCGCAGTCCCGACTCTTCTGGAATCCGCAGGGTGTTCGTGCGCGGTGGCTTCGATGGTGGGAGGGCACCGGTGCCGACCGGGGTGGATCCGCTGCCGTAGGACTGGAGACTGGAGACTGGAGACTGGAGACCGCCCCGCCACTCCCTCGCTCGCAGCAACGCGACGCCTCGCGAGAGCGGATCCGCGGCCACTCGCCTCCCCTCCCTCCCCGCGGTACACCCCCCGTCCTCGGAGGGGTTCATGCGTGGCTCGGTCCTGCTGGTGCTGCTCACCGCGTGCGGCGGGCTGC
>MDTC01172574.1_pt1 | contig 10589 bp, 14 predicted proteins | sample 811181 | NCBI WGS metagenome assembly MDTC01 (sample SAMN05326644, study PRJNA326480) | marine metagenome | isolation source: seawater | place: Pacific Ocean: North | collected 2011 | reverse complement strand
CTCTGCAACGACTGCCACAAACTTAAACTCTGGAAGTGCCATCGTTTCTAGGGATGGATCGGGTGATTTTATTGCTCGTAATATCACAGCAGACCTGATCGGTAATGCTTCGACGGCAACAAAACTTGCGACCGCACGCACCATTTCACTTACTGGTGACCTGACGGGATCCGTAAGTTTTGATGGAGCTTCTGACGTATCTATTGTTACCAGCGCTGCTTTTACGGGAATAACGAATCTGACTTATAACACCAGTACAAGGACGATTGAATCAGATACAGGGACAAATGCAATTATTCCTCTATTCAGTAATAGTGATGCGGGACTTACAGGGGCCTCTGGTGGTGGAACAACAAATTACTTAAGAGCTGACGGAACTTGGGCGTCACCTCCAGGTACACCAACTAATCTTGGTTATACAACCGGTACATCCACAATTACTTCTAGTACAGGCACGGGTGTTGCCTTGCCCGCGTTTACATCTAACTACAACGGACTCGTACCGTTCTCAGGTGGAGGCACACAGAAGTTTCTAAGAGCTGATGGAAGCTGGATTAATGTTGGTAGTAGACAGACATTTGTAGGTACATCTAAACCCACCGCACCTAACGCTGGTGACCAATGGTTTGATACTGATGAAGGTCGTACATATATCTACTACACAGATACTGATTCAAGTCAGTGGATTGAAGGGAATCCTAGTTGGAATGGAGGAATTCCGGTTGGATCAGTAACTCCGGGATACCTAAGTGCTGGTGGCCCAAACTGGGATGCATCTGGAAATCTGGGTATTGGTACCACCACACCAGGAGATAAGTTAGAAATCACTGGAGATGGTGCTGGAATTATCATCAGATCACCTGATAGCACTCGCTATAGAATTACTGTAAGCAACACAGGAAGCCTCACCGTTGCAGCTGTTTAAAGTATTTAGATACAGTAGAATCTTAGTAGCTAAATAATAGAAATGACCTGTAAAAAATCAGACTTGATATCAGCAATTAATACATTTGGGGCGGCTAGGTCAAGTGGTGATGATACTCTTCTAGCCTTCAGTGTAAACCTTGTACAAACACTGCTTGATACTATTGAGTTTGAAGGTGAACCAAATCAAAACAGTAGCCAAAGCAAATCAGATGAAATTGCAGATGAGTAAATTTAGATATACTAAAAGTACATTGTTGAAGAAATTATCCTGCTAGGAGAACAATAATGGCTGCTATTCAGTTTCCAAATAATCCCAGTGCAGGAGACCTTTTTCTCGCAACCAATGGTATACGTTATACGTATGATGGTGAAAAGTGGAAAACACTTGGCACCTCTACGGTTGGTACTGAAGGCCAGTTTTTAGAAACTCCTACAGCATTAACGATTAATAAAACAATTCCTGCTAATACCAATACTGGTGCAGTAGGAGGAATGTCAATTAATGCAGGTGTTGTATTAACCGTTCCATCTACATCAACATTCAGAACACTATCCGGCAAATCTGGTGGTGGAAGTTCGGACAGTCTTTCATCCTCTGGAGGAACAATGACTGGAACATTAGTACTGGCGGGACCACCTACATCGGATTTAGAAGCAGTAACTAAAGCCTATGTAGATGATAATTCTACAGGTACAATCGTAGCTGATGGAGGTAACTTCAACAGCGGAACATCACTTATTAGCACATCAACAACATACGACGGAGGTTCGTTTAACTAATGCCTACACCTACTAACCGAACCCCTTTGCGTGTAGCGCGAGGTACATACTCTAATTTGAATGGATCATTAAGTGATCTACAAGAAGGTGAAATTACGTTTGCTACTGACGAAGGCAGACTATATGTAAAACAAGGCGGAAGCTTGACTAGTATTTCTGCTAGTTCTCAAGCGGCTCCAGGACCCGCCAATGTAACTGCATCACCCGCGTTTGTTGGTGGTAATGGAACCCAAGGTAATCCATATCAAATCACATCTCTAGGGTCCGCATTTAGTGGTGCTGAAGCTCAGAGCGCCCAAGAAATAACGATATCCGCCACTCCGGGTGATTTTGTAATATTTACTGATAATAGTGTCAACGCATCTGGAAATAGATTTGCAAATCAAGTTGTAGGTAATGTTGACAGTGGTGGATCTTTTGTTTTCAAACTTAAATACAAGGATGCACCAGGAACTACTGTTAATAATACAACGTACAATGGACGAATCCAAATTGGATCGGTATATTTTTCATGGGTAGTCGTACAATCCAATATGACTTTACTCTCCGAAGTTTCCGCAACCTCATTTGCTATTGACAGTCTAGGCGTTGGTGGTACTGCCACTGCAACTGAAGGTACCGTCACTGGAGGTACTTCTGGTTATACATATGCAACTCGCTGGCAACGGTCCTTTAATGGAACTAACGGATGGTTTGATACTGGAAACACAGGAACTACATATACCATCCAGAGTGCAGATTCTGGTTACTACATTCGTGCTGTGACAACTGGCACTGATTCAACTCCTTCAAACCAAGGAGGACCACTAACGCTTGACATTGTGAGTGGATCCTCTAGCCAAATCAATACTGCGGGAGCTGCAAATGTAGGAAGCTTTGTTCTAACTGAAGATAATACAACGGGTGCACGATATACATCTAAAACATTTAGTGCGGTTGCTAACTTAAATCCAGACGGCGTTCCTGTTTCGACTAAAGCGCTGAAAGTAAAATTTGACGGTTCTTTTAGTACATTTCCTGACACCTCAGATATTACTGGAATTTCAACAACTGATGATATTGGAACTAACATAAATGCGACAAATCTGAGCTACACACCTAATGGTGGGGGAAGTCAGAGCGGCGGGACTTATAATTGGACTCAGCATTATGTAACAAGTGCAGCTGGTCATGCGTTTGTAACATTTGCGACCTCGTACCCAGCTGGTACTAATATGCAAATGTATAAAAGTACGTATGGTTTAGACGCTAACACAACCCCTGGCGACTCGGCTTCTATTAATAGTAGCAATTCACCTTCAGCTAGCCTTGGCAAGCGGTATAGAGACTCCACCATGACTAATACTTGGGAGTTCTATCAAACTTCTAGTGGTAGTAATTCTCAGAGTGGTATATACTTTTCAGAAGTATATAAAGATGACACGCTTCTGCATAATCACCAACAGGGAAACTGGCTTTATCTTGAGAATTCATTGTCAGTATCTAACGGAATTTGGAAACCAATAAATGCTAGTACTACAGCACAAGGGGCTACTCAGGGACAACGCATGATGGGATTGACTGACGATCGCCAATATGCGGTGAATTGCAGTCAATCAAATACTACATCAGCCAAAATACATATTATGGATGGTGACATTTGTGATCATAGTGGAACAGTAACCACAACTGATTTAGACATTACCTGGAGTGAATGGGCACCTAGTGGTGCGGGCACCAGTAGTATCGAGATACAAGGATTCTTTGGACATGGCTCAAAAATATCGATGAGCGTCAGATTCTATAACAATAGTAGTTACAGTCACTATTTATTTACTTGTGATTTTAGTGCATATGATGGATCTCAAAAATCGCATTGGGTTGTGACATTAGGACCAGTTAATACATCAACTGACTTTTATCTCTCAAGAGTGGCAGTCGATGGGAATAAAGTAGTTGTAGCATATGGTAACAGTGGGAACTATGCGTATATTTCAACTAACAATGGAGGAAGTTACTCTTCATTTAATGTTTCTCCAGCGGGCTGGTCAATACAAGGAATAGAATGTTTTAGCTACTCAAGAGGTAGATTACTAGCTTTTTGTAAGGGCGTAAACTCTAGTATACATTCCCAGGATAGTAGTCAACCTAGGTGGTTTATAGCTATGAGTAGCAATAATGGAGGAAACTGGACTCCTTCTATTCGTAATAGTACGCAACTTTCTAGGTGGGCACAATATATACAAATGTCTAATGAGCTAGTCAATAGACAAGGTATTAGAAACATGAAAAGTGGTGGTGGATTGACTATAATCAACGCGCAGTATTATCTATATTACACAACCTATTACTACTATAGGCAGTTATTTTGGTTTGATGATTATGATACGGTGTCGTTTACTGATAGCACAAATTTAGGAAATAATTCTTTTAGAAATGGAGATAAAGTCCGCCAAGGACAGGCCACGGCCCACATCAGTGCTATTTCAGGTTCCACTGCTAGATTTCTAAGTATTAACGGAACTTTTGCAACAGGTAGCCCTGTATCAAATACAGTAAATTATTTTGGGGGAAGCCTATCAACAATGTACGGTGTTATTAACACTGCAGGTCTCGTAACTGACCTGACGACAACTGAACCAAGTTTTGTCAACTTAGGATATCTGACTGACAATACGATTACATTTCCAGCAACGTTGCCTTCTGGTAATTCACCAGATGTTGAACTAGCATCTGGGACATCAATTACTGTAAGTGCTGAATTTGCAAACTCACAAGGCACTGTGAGTGCAACTAGTAACACCGTCACTCCATCTTAATAACTATGAACAACTCAGAAGAAGCAGGACGTCTGCAATTTCAACAAATTAAAAATAAGTTCAGTACTTATGAAGAGCGTCGAGACAAGATGATTGCTAACAACTTTGAACTTTTGCGTTCACAGGTTGAGCCAGGATATACACCTAAATATAAAACTGGTGCTTACATAAAGCCAGAGGCAGTAGTTCAATACAATGATGAACTTGATAACTCAGATAATCTTTGGCGCTTCTGGGCTGTCAATCTTGAGGAAGCAACTAGTAAAATTTCTGTAAGTTTTACAGTTAGCAGAAAGGATAAAGCTGACATTTCATTTACAGCTTCAGACGTAGCTGCTGATGTTAGTTTGTCAGATTTTCTTGATTCAGTCGTTGCAGGTGTTGGGTCCAATTCACCTATAACTGTCACTAAACATTGTGATTTATGTTTAGTAATTGACACTTCAGATAAGTCTGTAATTACGGATGTTAAGGCTACCATCACTTAAGATCAAAGCTACTAAAGTAGGTTGACCACAATATCTACTACAATAGATTTAGATATATGATGCCTAGTGGTTAATTATGGCTTACGGGAAAATCAAAGTTGATACCTTAGTTTATGATGACAATGGTAGTGATGTAGAGTTCGCGGTATCCAGTCTTGGAGCGACAGACTTATCTGCCTATGCACAACTAGCTGGGGCAACTTTTACTGGAGGTTTAGCAGGAACTACTGCAACCTTTACGGGTAATGTCGGCGGAGCCAATGGAACATTCAGCGGAAACGTTAGTGGAGCCAATGGAACATTTAGTGGTAATATTAGTGGCTCAGAAGGGACATTCACAGGCAATGTCAACTTTGATGGACAAGTAATTGTCAAAGGAGATTCAACAAATGGATCAGGAGCTCTGACTCTAAATTGTGAGAATAACTCACATGGCATTAAACTCAAAGGTCCGCCCCACAGTGCTGGTGCCAGTTACACTCTTACACTACCTAATGATACCGGTACGTCCGGTCAATTCTTATATACAGATGGATATGGTGGTTTAGCTTGGGGGACTGTTAGTAATACAAGTCCTACTTTTACAGGAACACCAACTGCACCAACTGCTGCTAGTGGTACGAATACAACTCAAATCGCTACTACTGCGTTTGTTGTAGCAGAACTTCTAGCAAACAGCTCAAGTTGGTCATCTGTATCAACTACAACTAATGCAGCCACTGCTGGTAAATATCTAGCTGATACTAGTACAGCTGCTTTTACCCTCACTCTGCCCGCATCTCCAAGTGCTGGAGATACTATTCAATTTGCGGATGCAAAAGGTGCCTTTGCAACTAACAACCTAACTCTTGGTCGAAATGGCTCAAATATTGTTGGGCAAGCAGCAGATCTTCTTGCAAATGTAGCTAACGCAGTTATTACTCTTATCTATAGTGGTGATACAACTGTTGGTTGGCTTGTAAAATAATTATCCCTTTAAACAAATGACAAATTTAAGCTCTCTTGTAGGTTTTAGTAGCGGTGGCGGTGGTAGTAGTAGTAGTTCAAGTGGTGGTTCTGTAAAACCAAGTATCTTGTATGATGAAGATTATACAGGTACTTTTGAAGCAGGTTGGGATGAACTTGCATCATACTCGCGTGTGCACCAATACACTCCCAGAGGTCAGTTTGCAATTCATAGTCACACTTTTAACAGTAGTGCTAACAACAACTCGAATCCTCTATACCACAACCGATTAAGGATTGCTCCTTTTACAGTCAATCAATCTACTGGAGCAATGACATGGGGTACTAAATCAAATGCTTTTCTGAACACTGGTGGATACGTTCACTCAACGCAGTCCTATGGTTTTAGTGGATCATACGGAGTTAACTGGGGCTACTCTGCGTGGGGTTCTAATAACAATCACTATAATGGTGGTTGCGTCTGGAGGATTGTAAACAATGCACTCGTTGGTGGTCAGTCTACTGGCAACACTAATTATGCCCCTGAAAACACCAGTAACGGGATGTTAGGCGTCTATGAGCATAGTGGATATGCGTATTACAACATCCCAAATGGTCAATATACCTCTCTAGGAACGATTAACAGCTCTGGCACCGCCAATGATTGGGCAAATGGAAATGAAACTAATCACAGTAACGGGAGTACTTACATATATCGTTGTGTAGGAAATACTGTTGGTGAAAACCATGCTGGTCTTATGGTTAATAATGATGGTATTAAGGCGATGAATGCTGCGGGAGGCGCGGGTACTGTTGGAACGCTCTTTTCTGAGGGTGGCGCTCAGGCACAATCTGGCGGCATAGGTTTTGAGTTAGAAAGTGGTGTGCAAGTATTTTTTACCAATAAGGGAACTTATATTAGAGGAAGCAAAACTGGTGGTATAACCTATAAAGCCACTGTTAGCCAGTATGGAACAACAGGTAGTTCCTTACCAAATATAGGATCAGGTGGCACGGATTTAACCAAGGTCGGTATAATGTTTACCAATTTTACTTACAACACTGGTGGATACCCCGCAAAAGAAGATGATACATTCTATTACTATTCCGGATCTACTACTCAATCGATGATTAAGTTTAAAATACGAAATCCTTCTGCTGGAAATGTTACACTCGAAAAACTAGGTGAGATAGACTTAAGTGAAATAGCTGGAACTTCCGGTGTTGGTAGTTACTCAGGCTTGATAGATGTGACAGGTGACGATGATCAGTTTTTAGTCTGTTCCTACCGGACTGGATCTTATCGACCAAACTCAACAATCGTTGTAGATAACCCAATTAAAGACGCATAAACTTACTTAACAGGAGAACCCAATGGCTTACAGCAATCTTTCAGATTTGAGAGCAGCAAGAAATCAAGCTTTAAACGATAGTGATTTCTGGATGCTACCTGATTCACCATTACAATTAAAATTTCAACACAATGCACCTCTTGCAACTACTACAATTGCAGATTATAGGCAAGAACTTCGTGATATCACATCAGGGGTAACTGATTCAAACGTGGAATCCGTTGAGCTGCCAACATTGGTGTTGCCAGACTAATACTAATTTAATTACTATTCTTAGTTGATTTCTTTCAAACATATTTCGTAGTAATGTTGACGGTCAGCTAGTCCATTAGTTCCACCATTGACACGACGGGTGACTGCTAATACATCAGCACCACTATCGATAAGTTCATTCATTTTGTTATCCATCCACCAGTAACCTGCTGATGTAAACGGCAGGTTTTCTGCTACATAATCTACACCTTCCATCACACGTGGATCATTGAGATACTCAGATAGGCGCGAGTAGTTGTACTTGCCAGTCAGTTGAATATATCCAGCACCTTTGTATTTAGGCCCATCGGTGGGACCATTCTGCAAGTCAGAACGATTGTTATAGGCTTCACCACTTGCAAGCTCTTTCTTATAGCGACCACCGCCACTCTCATGTGCTGTCTGACTTAGAAAATGACGGATACGAGGAGGAGTAGTGATCCCGTACATATCCAGGCATTTGTTCATTTCATCAATTTCTGGATTTGCAATTAAACTTTCATTGCACTGCCATATAGCTGCTAGCTGTTGTTTGGTGATATGTACAGGACTATTCGTAGTGGATGCACCTTTCGGAGCTTCTTTAGTTGGACCATCTCGATACAACTTGATCCATGAGGACTCAGGGTCTTTGCTAATTAGATCTAAATAACGATATAGCTCCTTTGCTGCGGCTACTTGATGAGGTTGATTGTCAAAGTATTTAAAGAAATTTACAAACTCTTCTTCGGTAATCTGTGCCATAAGGTATTATATTGCTATTGGTATTCTATCTACAATAGGTATATCAAGAGCATTAGTTATGACATCAGAAGAACGCAAGCAGTTTTGGACATCAATTGAAAGTGGAACTAATCCACTTCTTTCAGTAATGTCAGGACTTGTAGAAAAGTGGGGAATGCCTGCAATTGTTATGGCCCTAGGTGATGTTGCAGTTGTTCTCTCAGAAGACGCTATTGATGCAGAAAACTTAACTCCTAATCAACGTGGACTAATTATGAGTTGCTGTGCTCAGGTATCTAATCTCAGTGATTTAATGCATGCTGAGATGAATCATATTGCGACCAACAAATGAATAAAGATGAACGCGAGAATTGGGAAAAGGTAAAAGTTGCCTTAGAGGATGCAGGTAAAACTGATAGCCTCTACTACAAACGTGCAGTTGCTATCTGCAAGGGTCAGGATGATCCGTTAGATGAGAAGTGGAAATAATACCAATACCACCTGCTTTTCCGGTTCCTGAAGCATTCAATATCCCAGAACATCCGTTAGCACTTCCTGAGGTGACTCTACCTACCTGGGTTAATCCGCCTAATCGGATAAATAATATCCAGGATTTAATACCGCCAAATGTTCCTAATAAGACCAATCCAAAGCAAAAGACAAAAAAAGAGCGTAAAGAGAAAGTAAAGGTAGAAAAAGAAGACGAACAAGAAGCAACTAATGAACTTGAATTCGATGGATTTCCTCCGCCAATAGCTACACCTAAAATTCAAATACCATTCCCGTTGCCTCAGCAGAATCAACAGCAGCAAGTAGAGGATCAACCTGAATTTGAGAACTCAGTCATAATTCCCGGCATTGACTATGAAATGCCTTTGCCGAGTACAGAAGTCATGGTGACAGCAGCCACTACAGCATCGATTGCAGCGGTCGTGTCTGTGACCGGAACACTGGCTGCTAAAACTGTGTTCGATTATTTACTTAAGCTAATTAAGCCTGCACTTAAAATTGCAGTTAACAAACTCGCTAAAGCACGAGGGAAACCTACAACTAGTTGGGCTCGTCAGAGGCTACAAGAACGTCGGCACAAATAAGGTAGAAGGGGCTACTTTTATGTATGATATATCCTGACTTATGAATGTTTATACACTCTTTAATTCGAACAAGCTCATAATCAAGTCTGCCCTTCTCTAACTTCTGCTTTGCCATAGCTTTGCACAGTTCAACAGCACCTCCGTCTAATGGCGCAGATAAACTTACTTGTCCACCAAAGTTACTACTAGATGTATATGACGATGTATAAGTATTTGTTTGCATGTAGTAAGGTGTAATGCTAATTACTGCACCATTGCAAAAGTGATTGCCACCAAAAGATTGTGTACTCAAAGAACCTTGATTGATTTGCACAGCCTGATTGGCCACTGAGCCGCTTATACTCGCCTGAGGGTTTGCGGCAACACTTGTGTTTTCAGCCGATACAGGCGAACACAAGATTATTGAGAGAAGACCGATAAGGTATTGGTAACAGTATCTGTTTCGATTGTTCGTGAAACATCCTCTGTTTCTACGATCCCCGCTCCTCTGGTTACAATTTCTAATTGCCATGGTAGTGAAGTATCAACAATGTGGAATTGTGTGCCAGTAGCTGCAACATCTACAGCACTTCCACTAGTGCCTAAAGCTTTAATATTGTCGCCATTCCAAGTTTTAACTGCACCACCAAAGCGTTCAATAGCAACTGTTTCAGTGACGGTCTGAGTAGCAGTCACTGTTTGTGTCATTGAACCAGTAGTAAAGTTCGGAGTTACCGCTTGCGAATATGCAGGACTCCCTATAAGTAATAATAGAAATAAGAGCTTCACGAGATTACAGCATAAAGTTCTTTTCTTATTGTATCCTTTCGTAGAGTGTATCTAATGGACAACAAGTCCGCTAAGAATGCTATTCAATCATTATTTATAAATTTAATTCCTGCTGCAGTGTTGACATGGTCATTAGCTGTATTAACTGCTAGTTACTTTGGCATGGCAAAAAGTGTGGACTCTGCATTTATAAGTTCATTAGTCACAACTGTTCTTGCTAGCTACGGAATAACTAAAGTGCAAAAGTCAGAAGAAAAGGACAGTAAAAAGAAAGATGATTTTTAGTTAAAATAAGTGAAGTGAATAGATATTTTCATGGCTGATAGAGCGAAAGCTAAATCAAAAGCTAAGTCGCATTTAGACAAAGATAAACTTAAGTGCAATAAACCAAAGCGTACAAAAGGTCATGCAACTAAATCACATGTTGTAAAAGCTTGCAAGAACGGTAAGGAGAAGATCATT
>MDTC01041780.1_pt1 | contig 10589 bp, 10 predicted proteins | sample 811181 | NCBI WGS metagenome assembly MDTC01 (sample SAMN05326644, study PRJNA326480) | marine metagenome | isolation source: seawater | place: Pacific Ocean: North | collected 2011 | reverse complement strand
CCCACCAAATTCACCTGTTGGCCATGAGGCAGAGTAGATCGGCTCATGAAAACTGCCACCTACCATTGCCATGGCTCCCAAGCCATATGCCTTTCTGAGGTAAATAGCCACCAATGGTACAGACAATTTGGAGCCAACCTTGAAGAGCTTACTCATCCTAGTCACTGCGGATTCCTCTTCACTCTCGGGACCTACCATAAAACCAGGGGTATCAACTAGAGCAACAATTGGAATATCGTGTTCATTACACAGTGTCATAAATTCTGATGACTTCTCAGCTGAAATTGCATCAATAGCACCGCCCAGCTGCTGGCAATCACTTGCCAATATGGCAAAAGTCTTTCCTTCAAGTCTGAAAAATCCAGTAACTACGCTTCTGCCATAATTCTTTCTAAGCTCTAGGAATGAATCCTTGTCGCATATGACCTCTATGATGTCTCTGATTGGATAACCCCATTTTCTATCCTCAGGAATCAATTCTCTTAATCGATTCTGCTCAGATACTTCAAATGACTCATGATTGCCTTGAAAATAAGCTAGTAACTTCTTAGCAATATCTGTCGCTTCTCTTTCGTCTTTTGCTAAAAAATCTATCGCACCATTCATTTCATGCATTTTGGAAGGTCCAATATCAGTCGGATCATATTTACCCAGGCCTCCGCCTTCAATCATTGCAGGGCCAGCCATTCCAATCCATGATTTTTCTGTAGCTATCCTGAAGTCAGCAGTTCCAAATAATGCAGCATTTCCAGCAAAACAGTATCCATTATTGACTGCGATTCTTAATGAAGAGCCTGTCAAACTTGCCCATTTCGAAAAAGTGGGTACATTCAATCCCGCTATCTGCGTATTGACATCAACATCACCAGGCCTACCTCCACCTCCTTCAGTAAAAATTACAACAGGGAGATGATATTTTTTTGCCTGGTCTATCATACGATCAAGTTTTTGATGATGGAAGAAGCCCTGAGTGCCTGCAAGGACAGAATAATCATAGACTATAGCTACTGCATTAGAGTTTTTGTCGCCTATTTGTTTTGAATTGATCTCACAAAATCCAGTGATCACACCATCAGCTGATGTTTCTTTTTGAAGCGAACCATAATCCTTTCGTGACCTTTGTGCAGCAACAGCAAAAGCCCCGAACTCAATGAAACTTCCCTCATCAACTAAATGATCAAGATTTTCCCTCGCGGTTCTATTTCCAGACTGATGCCTCTTTGTTGTCGCCTCTTTTCGATTTTTATCGCTCAGCATCTCAAGTCGTGATAAAAAATTTTTGAATTCTTTGTTTTCTTTCATTTTTTTAAATTACTTTTTCTCCTGCAACCGCTGCCCTCTGAAGTTTCCTTGTTTGTGGAAAATAGTCTGCTACAGCGTAATGAGAAGTGCATCGATTATCCCAAACAGCGATTGATCCAGGCTCCCATTTAAATCTCACACAAAACTCAGGTTTCTCAATAACACTATATAAAAAACTCAATAATGCTTGGCTTTCATCTTCTTCTAATCCGTTAACCGATTCTGTAAAAAACTTGTTTACAAAAAGACATTTCTTGCCTGTAGTCGGATGCGTTCTAACGAGCGGATGAGATATAGGGGGAAAGTCCTTCTCAAATTCTATTTTCTTTTCTTGGCCATGATCCCATTTAGAGAAGATCGGTTCATAGTAATAGAGCAGACTGTGTTTGCAATTCAAAGAATCAAGGAATTTTTTCATGGATTCTGACAATGATTCATATGCGCTTTCATTGCAAGACCAGATGGTATCTCCTCCATGATCTGGAATTATTAAACCTTCAAGAAAGAAAAGAGACGGAGGCTCCTCTAATCCAGTCATATCTTGATGAAAAGTATTGAGATAAGGCGGTTTCTCACTGTTTGTTTCAATCACTAGTAGATCTTGATATTTCTCTGATAATGCTGGTTGCACAAAAGGAGGGCCAAACTCTTTTGCAAGGTTTATTAACTCATCACCTTCAAGATTCTGATCCCTGAAAAAAAGAACCTTGTATTCATCAATTGCGTCTTGGATCTTTTTAGCATAGCCATCACTTGAGGATAATTTGAGGTCAATATCACTGACCTCAGCGCCTAAAACATTTAATGGCTTAATGTTCATTATCCCCCCTTGAGTCTTTGAGTTATTATCCTAATCCAAATATAAAGTATCAATCTTTTGACAGCATATCTTTTATCCAAAATGGGAGATAAAGCAAATAAAATATTGCTATCGCTATTGGAATAACTACAGTCATATGAAAAGGAGGATCAGGAAAGAAATTCATCACAGAATCTCCTTCCGGTTTATCCATGAGATACCAGAAATTTGAACCCTCGCCCAGCAAAAGATTAATGAAATAGATTATTACCATGGTGATTATGCTGATTCCGATCACTCTATGCACATCCTTAAAGAAGGGTCGTTCTTTGAGTGCAATGATGGCATAAAATACCGCCAATAAGATCAAGGTATGGCCCCAAAAAAAAGGGAAATATACTCCACTTGGAAAAGCAAAATCAACATCAGGTGTTAACAATGCCATTGTTGCGCCGCCTAATCCCCAGAAATAAGCGCAATTGAAATATATCTTTTCTCTCGAAATAAAGTAATAAGCAATAGAAAGGGCTGATAAATCACACATATGCAATGGGAATGCTTCTTGCCAAGCAAAATTGAATGTAAAGGTGTTTAAGATTGAATCAAAAGTGTGTACCAAAATTAATGCAGATAATGAAACGCCCATCATCTTTTTAGCTTCTAATGATTTCCCCTTAAAATAAACAGGGAGAAAAACAATCAAAGCAAAACACGCAAACAAAGTAAAAATATGCTGGATACCAAATAGTTGAAAAGGCTCCTGATGCATTATTATTTTCCCCCTGCTATGATTTGATTGTCTATAGACTCTAAGCCCTATCAGAATACATAATATTGATCAAAAACTTCATAATTCTTTAATAAACTATTAGGAAAAATGCATAAAATTGATATCAAAAATAAAACTTAAAAAATACCTCTCCAATGCAGGCTATTGCTCCCGCAGAAACGCAAAAGAGTTCATTGAGCATAATTCAGTCATAATCAATGAAGAAAAGGCTTCTAATGATTCAATCCTTCAACATAACGATGTCCTTATCATTAATGAAAAAAAAGAGATCGTAAATCTTGAAATAAATACAGAAATCTTGATCTATCACAAACCAACGGGTGAGCTTTGCTCATCAAAAGGCACGAATAGCAACAAAAGTGTTTTTCAATCAATCCCACCAAGAAATCAAGGAAAATGGATTATGGTTGGCAGGTTAGATGTCAACACCTCTGGATTGCTGATATTTTCGAATAACGGCGATTTGGTTCAAAAATTGTCTCATCCGAGTTCAGTAATAAAGAGGGATTACTTATGTCGGGTTTTTGGAAATCCAACAAAGCCTCAGATAAAAAAATTATTGAACGGAGTTAAAATCGATGGAAAGAATTCATCCTTTGATGAAATAATCCCAATGAAAAAGAAAGCAAATGCAAAAAACAACTGGTTCAGGGTCACTCTGCATTCTGGAAAAAACAGGGAAGTGAGAAAACTTTGGGATGCTGAGTCTCTTCAAGTCAGTCGACTCATGCGAATTGGCTTCGGTCCAATAGAGCTCCCGGAAGATCTCAAAAAAGGTCAGTATAGATACCTTGAAAAGAACAAGGTCGAGAGCGTGCTTAAACTTACTGGACTGGAAGGCTAAATCTTCGAAATAGATTCGAGGATTCCTTCCGACAAAAGGTTATTGTGATTCATTACTATCACTTGTGATCTGAAAAGCGCTAGAAGCTCTACAATTAGTATAAAAAAAATAATGAGCGTTCCAACGAAAACATATTTCGTAAAGAAAATCAGCGAGGCCCCTGCAATTAAAATAATCAAGTTGAGAGACCCTCTAAAAAATTTACCAAGATAAAAGTGATGAAGTCCGGGTAATAATAAGTAATTCAAAACAGCATATGTGTCATGATCTTTTAATACGGGTTCTAAGAGATTAAAGTATTGCCTTCTTTGATCTTCATTTAATTCTCTTACTCTTTCTTTTAAGTGCTTATTTTGATATTCAACCAAGTTTTTCTTGAGATACAATCCTTCGAACATACTCCGACCCTTTATTAAAAATAGTTTTAACTACCTACCCAATGTCACAATGACAGTTTCGCGATTCCAGAATAGTAAAAATCTTCTGTTCTCAATGACTTGAAATACGACCTGCCATCCATCGGCTGCTTCCCTATTGAGTGTAACTTCTAGCTTTTCAAGTGGCAGTCCGGAACTTCCAAGAAAAACGGTGCCCAATCCGCCTTCCATGACATGAATCACTTTGTACTCCGTATACGCCATCATATTCTCCAAAAAATCTATATTCTTGATAATATTATCAAATGTTATCTACTCCTGACATACTTGATAATCATCCTGAGCTCGAAACACTCATTGAATTTAAGCATTTTGGCGGCGAGAAGTCGTTTCATGGAGAAATTCAGACCATTCAATGTTTCGAGGACAACAGCTTTGTAAAAAAGGAACTCGGTAAACAATCAGACTCAGGTGTTTTAATTGTCGATGGCAATGCTTCAAAAAATTGTGCGCTCTTAGGAGATCTTCTGGCCCAAATGGCTAAAGACAATGGATGGTCAGGAATTATTATCAATGGTTTAGTAAGAGACATTGAAATACTAAGAGGGATCGGCATAGGCATTATGGCTCTCGGTTCTTGCCCAAGAAAAAGTGAGAAGAATGATCAAGGTCAAAGAGATTTAGAAATCAATATCAATGGCATTGTCATTAATCCTGGAAATTGGTGTTACTCAGACGAAAACGGTGTTTTGATTTCTAGGAAAAAGCTCGATATATAATCAAAATTTTGAAAAGCTATCTTTCAATTGATATGGCAAATACGTCAGGTAAAAAGCCAGAATAGCAGCTGGTATCAATCCCAAAATATGAAATGGAGCTGAAGGAAAGAAATTAATAATAGTATCGCCATCTGGTTTGTCTTTTAGATACCAGAAATTTGCACCTTCACCTAAGAGGTGATTCAAAACAAAAATTAATGCCGTCATTATCAATGTAATCCTAATCACTGAGAGAAAATCTTCAAATTGAGGCCGTTCTTTTAAAACGAAAATAGGCAGTCCTAGACCCAAAAGAATTAAGCCATGTCCGTAATAAAAGTTGACGTATTCTGGATGAGGATAACCATAGGACAATGCAGGTGTTAAAAGTGCCATACTTGCAGGGATTATCCCCCAAAAAAATGCGCAGTGAAAATATCTTTTACCATATCCCAATAGGTAGAGGCCAATTGACAGCTTAGAAAAATCACACATATGGAGAGGAATGATCTCTTGCCATGACAATTCGAAACTAATCGCATGAAAAAACTGCATAAAATAGTGTGTGATCAATAATACTCCAATGGAAACTTCTGCATTCCTTTTGATCGGTTTAGATTGATAGCTGATCCAGAATAATATGGAGGCAATAATCAGATAGGTAATAAAGATACTGATTATGTGCGATGAATTAAAGAGTGTGAAAGGTTGCATTAAATCCTCTAAAAAATATTGATGGGAGGATAGGGCGACTCATTAATGATTTCACTTTCCATGGATACGCAATAAGCATTTTTCTTTTCTGAGAAAACAATCGAGCCATGAGGTGTTTCATTAATAAGGTGTAATGCACAGCCTCCATCAATCGCTATACACTCAGAAATAACTTTATTCTTAATCATCTGATGGACAGTTGGTCTTCGCTCTGGCTCTTCATCAAAATGAGGGCAGCAGACTCCTTTTGTAAAAGCAAGACACTTCATTACTCGCAGGTCCCTAGACCAAGAATCAGTAATGCCTGAATCAAACCAGCAAATGGCTCCTGCACTTACTCCACACATGATCGTTCCTTTTTGATATGCGCTTTTTAGCAATTTATCTAAACCCCAGTCTCTCCAAACAGCCAACATACTTTTAGTATTGCCACCTCCTACAAAAACAATGTCTTGTTCCAAGATCAGTTCTTCTAAGTCTGGAGTTCTTTTAAAAAAATCTAAATGCACTGGCTTGCAATCGAACATAGAAAAAGTGGAGTAATAGCTCTCCTTGTATCCCTCGTCATCTCCTGTTGCAGTCGGAATAAAGCAGATTCTGGGTTTTTTGCTTTTCGATTGATCGAGAATATAACGCTCGATGATCCCCTCTCCAGGATTTCTTCCGAAACCTCCTCCTCCAATGGCAATAATTTGTCTTTGGGTCATTTTTTATCTATTTGAAATTAAATTCCGAGATAATTATATGCTTCAGAGACCTTCCTTACAGCAATCACCATTGCTGCTGTTCTGAAATCTTTTATTTTCTTATCGGAGTGGTAGACCTCATGAATAGATTGATAACCTTGTCTCATCTTTTCTTCCAACCCGGAACGTACTAGGTCAATTTCGCTTGAGCCTTTAACATAATCATCTTTAAAATCTGAAGGAAATGAATTACCTGTCATTGCTTCCAATGTGTTCACTAGATTCTGACTCCTCTTCTCTACTTCTCTCTCCTGCATCAATCCATAACGCATTTTTGAAAGGTTTTTGACCCATTCAAAATAAGACACTATGACGCCGCCAGAATTGGCATAAAAATCTGGTATGACAGTGATTCCTTTTTTTCGTAGAATTTTATCCGCATCCGAAGTTACAGGACCATTGCCACCTTCCACAATTAATTTTGCTTTGATATTAATTGCATTATTCTTATTAATAACTCCCTCAGTAGCAGCCGGAATAAGAATATCGCAGTCTTTGGTTAAAAAACGCCCTCTTGCTGTCGAGTATCCGTCGTAGCCCTCAAAGGATCTCTTTTTTATAAAATATTTTCTCAAAGACTCAACATCAATGCCGTCTTGATTAACCACAGACCCATCCCGTTCGATGATTGTTATGATCTTCGCACCAGATTTATGCAAAAGACTTGCCACATGATAACCAACATTCCCAAAACCTTGAATGATTATCCTTTGATCTTCAAGCCCTTCTCTCAATTTTGATTGTTTGCGGTCTTTTTTGTTCTTCAAAAACTCTAAAATTGCATAATAAACGCCTCTCCCGGTAGCTTCTGTTCGACCTTCAATTCCTCCAACGACTATCGGTTTGCCGGTTACTGATGCCATGGCATCAATTTCAGTGGGATTGAGTCTTCTGTATTCATCGGCCATCCAAGCCATGACGTTTTCATCTGTTCCCATATCTGGGCCAGGAACATTTTGTGAGGGATGGATCAAATCTCTTTTGGCAAGCTCAAAGGTGAAACGCCGTGTAATTCTCTCGAGTTCTTCATTTTTCCATCGGTAAGGATCAACGATTAAAGCTCCCTTTGAGCCGCCAAATGGTAAATCCATCAGAGAGCATTTATAAGTCATCAAAGCGGCTAGTGCTTCCACCTCATCTTGTGTAGTGCTCAAAGAAAACCTAATGCCTCCCTTTACCGGTTCAATATGTTCCGAATGAACACATCTGTATCCTTTGAATGTATATAGCGTCTTTCTCAATCGAACACCAAAGTTCACCTGATAAACAGAGTTTGCTAATTTAATTTTTCGAGCAAGATCTTCAGGAAGAGAAAGAAGCAAGGAAGCTTCATCAAAAACCTGATTGACAGAATTTAGAAAGGTAGATTTATTTGCCAACTTTTTTCTTGGTTAATGTATATTTCTTTTAGTATAACAGAGGTATCTATTGAAATATTTAATACTATTTATTTCTATATTAAAAGACTAAACAATAATAAAAATAATAAATGTTTATCGCATTTGATAATGAGGTTTTATGAAATTTAGATTCAGACAATTCATAACTATAACTTTAATGCTTGGTTATGCGAGCGTAAATGCTGGAGTGCCGATATTGCAACCGGGAGCGCCAGGAAACCCAACAAAAGAATTGGATCCCGAAACAGCCATTGCGATTGCTGACTCATCCTACACAGCTGCAGACGTGGAATTTTTACAAGGTATGATTGTTCATCACTACCAAGCCTTTTTAATGTCAGAAATGGCGCCTTCTAGAACAAATAATCAGACCATTCTGGACTTGGCAGGTCGAATTGATGCTTCTCAAATAGATGAAATTGATTTCATGGAGAAATGGCTAACAGAAAGAATGAAAACCGTTCCGGATCCAAGTGAAGAAAAACATTCCCATCATCACAAGATGATGGGAATGGCCACTCCAGAACAAATGATGAAACTCCAAGCATCTAATGCTACTGATTTTGATCGTTTGTATTTAAATCTAATGATTAGACACCACGATGGTGCAATAGATATGGTTGATAGATTGAATGAATTCCCTGGTTCTGCCTATGATCCTCAGCTATATGAATTTGTGACAGACCTAGAAAATGACCAAGCTGTGGAAATTGAGAGAATGAACGGAATTCTTATCAGTCTTTCTGATGATCCCAGGGCAGGACTAAAGTCAGGGGTTTATGATGCAGGTGTAGCAATCCTTAATATGGAACTAACGGCTTCTCTGAGAAAACCGACAGGTTTCTTTGATCCTGAAAATCCATTAGAAAGAGGAGTTGTTGAGCCTGATGAAGACGAGGAAATCAATGAATCAAATGAAGAAAGATCCATAGAATCTATAGCCTCAAGCCAAAGATACCCAATGCTGAGCTTCTCGAATACTGACATGGCATTCACCGAAGACATGCTCGTCGCAGGAAGTTATCACGGATTTAATATTTATCAACTGGAGGAAAATGGATTTCCCAATCTAATGACATCAGTGGTCTGCCCTGGCGGGCAAGGCGATGTTTCTGTTGCTGGGAATCTACTTATCATGTCTGTCCAAGACACCCGAGGCAGATTGGATTGTGGATTGGAAGGTGTTGATCCTGAGCCCAATGATGAGCGTTTTAGAGGAATTAGAGTATTTGATATCTCTAACCCTAAAATGCCAATCCAGGTTGGCGCCATTCAAACTTGTCGGGGATCACATACTCACTCTGTTGTTGAAGGTCCTACCTCAGATGGAAAAATAATTGTGTTTAACTCTGGGACATCGAGTATTCGAGACCAAGAAGAAATGGAAGATTGTTTCGAGGATATTCCTGGGGATAACAGAACTGCTCTTTTTAGAATAGATGTAATTGAGATACCTATCGATGATCCTTCGAATTCAAGAATAATCGATAGTCCAACCGTTTTCGCAGACCTAGAGACCGGAGTAATTGCTGGATTATGGAGAGGCGGTGATCACGGAGATGAGACACAAGAAACAGAGATTACTGATCAGTGTCATGACATCACTGTTTTTCCCTCTGCTTCCTTAGCAGCAGGGGCATGCTCTGGTAACGGAATACTTTTTGACATCACTGATCCAACTAAACCAAAAAGAATCGATGATGTAACTGATACGGGTTTTGCATACTGGCACTCAGCAACATTTAATAATGATGGAACAAAAATATTATTCACAGATGAATGGGGTGGTGGTGGCAGAGCACGCTGCAGAGCCTGGGATCCGATGAACTGGGGAGCGAATGCAATTTATGACATTGTTGAAGGTCAGTTAGAGTTTCGCAGTCATTTCAAAATGCCGGCTCCACAAAAAGAAACGGAAAACTGTGTGGCGCACAACGGTGCTATTATTCCGGTACCGGGCAGAGACATATTTGTCCAAGCATGGTACCAAGGTGGAATTTCAATCATCGATTTCACCGATTCATCAAATCCAATTGAAATTGCATACTTTGATAGAGGGCCTATTTTAGAAGATGAACTGATCACGGGAGGCTTTTGGTCCGTTTATTATTACGAAGGAAGCATTTACGGGACAGAAATCACAAGAGGACTTGATGTTTTCAAACTCCTGCCGAGTGAGTTTCTTTCAACAAATGAAATTAAAGCTGCTGAGTTAGCCTACCCTAAGATTGGATCTAAACGCTTGTTTAATCCACAACAGCAAATACCAATGGCATGGCCCTCTGATCCGGCTGTTGCTCTTTCATATGTAGATCAATTAGAGAGAATGGGAGCAATTGAAAACGACGATAAAGAGAATATTAGATCGCTTCTCTCATCCTATGATGATGTGATGTCTAAAGGTGGAAATAATCGACTGTCTAGGAAAATAAGCAGTATTTCTTTAGAAGACATTGGAAGAGAAAATGATGCCTTCAGGATTCAAGCTCTTCTTAAGGAAAACTTAAAAGAGATTTCAGAGAAATTGAGGCGCCGCTGAAGTTTACTGCCAAAATAATTCTTACGCATCATAAGGTCTATTACTAAAAAAGTATGACGAACCTAAACTTGAACTGATTTAAATCTTGCATCATTAATAACTTACAAGAGTTTCAATTTCATATCCTTGATTAGCGATCAGTTTGCTGCCCCCTAAATCTGGTAAATCAATAACAGCAAGAATCAGAATGTTTCCTTTTGTTACGTTAAAGTTCTCTGTAAGAAGTTCAGCACATGCAATAGCTGTACCTCCAGTGGCAACTAGATCATCGACGATTACAACCCTATCTGATTCATTCACAATGGTATTTTTTTGAATTT
>MDTC01239642.1_pt1 | contig 10591 bp, 10 predicted proteins | sample 811181 | NCBI WGS metagenome assembly MDTC01 (sample SAMN05326644, study PRJNA326480) | marine metagenome | isolation source: seawater | place: Pacific Ocean: North | collected 2011 | reverse complement strand
GTTTGATGCTTTTGATTTTGTTCTAGGCCAAGTTTGAGATGATCAACAACCGACTGTTGAGACTCAGAAATACTAAAGTCTGACTGCAAAAGAAAATTTTTGGAATCGTTGTGCTCACTATCAGGTGTCATCAAGGTATTGTATTTTGGTTTCTGATAAGGTATGTTAGCAATATTTGTCACATATTGCCATCATAGGCATTGATTTTGGAGTAATTTATGCTGATTTCAGAGCGCTGTCGCAACATCAACCCATCCAAGACGCTTCTCATCGCAGAGCAAGCCGCCGCAATGAGAGAAGCAGGACAGGATATCATTTTTATGAACGCTGGTGAGCCAGACTTTGACACACCATTACACATCAAAGCAGCAGCCATGGAAGGCATTCAAGAAGGCAACACAAAGTATACGCCTGTAGGTGGAACCATCCAGTTAAAACAAGCCATTGTTGATAAACTCAAACGTGAGAACGAACTTGATTATGAAACGAACGAGGTTATGGCAACTGCCGGTGCTAAGCAAGCTATTTTTAATGCACTAATGGCTACCGTCAATAAAGGCGATGAAGTAATCATTCAGGCACCCTACTGGACATCCTATCCCGAGATGATCAAATTAGCAGGTGCTGACCCAGTTATTTTACCAACACACGCTGACAGCAACTTCAAAATCAAATCGCGTCAGCTATCTGATGCAATCACGCCATTTACCAAAATGATTATTCTTAATAGTCCTAGCAATCCGACTGGTTCTTACTACACCGAAGAAGACCTGCAAATGCTTGCAAACGTTTTGGTTGATCATCCCAAAATTCTGATTCTTTCAGATGATGTCTACGAGAAAATACTTTGGGATCAAGAACAATTTAAAAATATCGTGAATACTGTACCCAGCTTCAAAAATAGAAGCATTGTCGTCAATGCACTATCGAAGAGTTACGCGATGACAGGCTGGCGCCTTGGCTACGTTGCTGCAAGCGCTCAGATTGTTGAGGCAATGACAAAAATACAATCTCAAACCACTTCCAACCCCTGCTCAATCAGCCAGGTCGCTGCAGTAGCGGCATTGAGTAAAAATAGTCAGCAATCTATCGAAGAAATGGTTAGCAAATACCACAACCGCTACAACTACGTAGCTGAAAGAATCAGTACATTACCAGGACTAACTTTAAGTGAGGCTAAAGGATCTTTGTACGCGTTCCCTGATGCAACTGGACTCATTCAAGCACTTAAACTCAAAGACGATATTGAATTGTGTCAATTCTTAATTGAAAAAGCAAAAGTTTCAGTTGTACCTGGCAGTGCCTTTGGTGCGCCGAATCATATTCGTCTGTCGTACGCAACCTCACGATCGATGATTGAAAAAGCATTTAACCGTATTGAAGCGGCAATTAATGAAATCATTCCAAATAATAACGAAACAGAATCATAAAATCTAACGCATACTGCAGTTCAATTGGGATACACACCACGCAGGCCTGCATGCTCACAACAAAATCTAGTCTTCACAGGGGCTGAATGGCAATGATGAATGATGCAGAAAAATCCTCAGAGCACCATCTTGTCCCATGATATACCCAAAAGTGTATTCAACAGTCGTTTCAGATTGTGTCGCGTCAACAAAGAAATAACGTCCCATAACAGTGGCTATGTTTTCGTTACAGTAAAATGCATGATTATCAAAATGTATTTTTTTCCAAGGCATCAGCGCAAAGCCCTTATCCTCAGGAAAATCTGAGTTTCCACCAACAAAATAAGACAACGCCCCGGCCAATGAAGATCGAAACGGCTGAATTCGAGCTTTAGTTGGTTTAAATTGAACCGTCACGCCCTCATGCCCATAAGCATAGTGCGTCTCTATAAAACGTCGTGTAAAAGAACGATAATCCGAACCAGATTGCCACAACATACCAATTTCAATAATACGCTCAGCCCAAATATTCTGAGCAGCCAAAATTGCATCTCTAGAAATCATATCACCCTTAATCCAATCCTTAACTAGTAAACCTTTTTGCACAGTCATTATGTTACCTTAATCGGTGATCTATTACCAGTATCAATAACTTATCAGGCCAATCCGCATAATATAAATCATGATATTGCCATTCAATCACAACCACTGACACATTTAAACATGACCGAGATAATCATTCACCAATCAAGATTTTTTTGACAACAGTGGGTATAGACAATTGGGCTACCGATGAATGAGCGAACAACCTAGCCCATATAAGTTGCTTACCTTGGTTGTATGTGCAATAGTAAGACAACATAAACATACATTAAACCATGAAAAATCATGCATGGTGCATCACTGATGGCAGTGCTGGTATGATCTCGCAATGCATTGGTCTTTGCACAGCTATGGCGCTAGATGGCCAAAACAAAACGGTTGATATCAGAAAAGCTTGGAGCATACTACCTTCAGGATGGTACCCCAGCCCAGGATGGGCCATCAAAAACCTCGAACATTTCCCACTCAATCAGTGTCCTAAATATGTCATCAGTTGTGGAAGAAGAGCAGTGTATATATCTCTTTATCTAAAATCAAAACTAGGCAGTAATATTGTCACCATCCATATCCAAGATCCTAAAATTAATAGCAAGCACTTTGATTATGTCATCGCACCATATCACGACGGCATCTCAGGTAGTAACATCATAAGAAATGAGTTTGCCATCAATCATATCACTCAAGCAATATTAAAGGATCATCTTGATCGTTATCGTCATCATTTCCAAGAAATTAACAAACCCATTATTCTAGTGACGCTTGGCGGTAAAAATAGACACTTCAGATTTGATATTGAAGACATCAATAAAATGTGCGATCTAATCTCAACCACAACAACTCATTTCAACGCACATACTATTATTTTATTTTCTCGAAGAACACCTGAACGAATCAAATCATTTTGTCATCAACGATTTAGTCAATCGACAAGCATCACCGTTTGGCATGATCCAAACTTTAATCCCTATATAACGCTACTAGCGATGGCAACATACATTATTGTAACCAGTGACTCAACGAGTATGATATCGGAGGCGGTTGCAACACAAAAACCGACCTATGTATACCAGCTACCACTCAAAAAAAGAAAATCAAGAGTCCAATCATTCATCAACCACTTACTGAATAAACAAGTCATTGCAAAACTTCAGTATCCTCTTCCGACGTGCGTACCAGTCACAGTGAATGAAACTGAAAAAATTGGGCAAATGCTAATTTCACAGATTAATAAGATCTAACAACAAACGGGCATACCACGCACAATCCTAACAACGTTATGATCCTATAAATTGCATCTAATAAACAAACATAAGCAACCTGGCATTGATAAGAAAATTTTTGTTGCAACCAAGCAACACATCACAGTAATTTGGATAACCAACACAAACAACTTCAATAAGATTTACGAGCGTTTCCGATCTTCAGAAGAGTCATCGGAAGAATCTTTGGGAGGATCTTTCAATTGTTGATTAACGTTTTGAAGCGAATCTTTATAGGTCCTCACTGATGCTAACTTTTTAGACGAGTTTTTCTCGTCACGGTCCAGTGCTGATTGGAGATTATGAATAACTTTACTTCGGTAGGACTCTCTTGGATGTGAGTTATCATCAGTTTTATCGGATAAGGTACTGACAGGCGTTGTGGCAGACGTTTGTGAGAATGAGTCTTCATCACACATATATAATCGATCAGACAATGATAATCCTCGAAATTCACGACTTGAAGACGATGATAACGTACCATCTTCAGGATCAGTCAATCCATCAAAAGAGTCTAGAGTCTGGCTTGCAAGAGACGATAACTCAGAGGAGGGCGAATTAGGACGAGATCCTGAAATTGATTGCAACAGATTTGCAAATACAGTTTCGCAATGCTCTAAGGTTCCGGATGACTTGACCTTAGGCATCGCTTGCATATCAATGATCATCACCGATATATCTGGACGAACGGACTTGATTGCATCCTCAATCTTCTGCATCTGTATTCTGGCATTAGCAGATTGGTAAATACCATTGGCAGTAATCACAGCCATTGTTTTACGCAAATCATTTGGCCCCTCAACGGTAAAAAAACCTGTATTGACTACCAGTGATTTATTACGATACCCATCTTTAGGCAAAGATACGTAAATACTTTCTATTGATTCGCAAATTTCATTAATCCATGTAGGCACACAGTCGATACAAAAAACAGCTTTAGAATCATTTGGCTCACTGGTTCGGCAAAAAAGGTTTCGATCTTTAACACCGACGAGATGTTGCTTACTGGGATTTCTCAAAAAAATAACCGACATCCCCTCTCTTCGCGTTGCCAAAGAACAACATTGTGTCAGTGCATTCATAAACCCTTTTGAGGCGGCATATTCAGGACCATGATTACGATCACAAAATGTGCTATGCGTATTAATCGATATGAGCTGATAAGGCGATTCCATCGTATTTTTACAAACGGTGAAAGGCGCACTATCGTACGCAACCCCAAGTGAAGATTGAAGAAAATCCATAAATTGCTCCGACAACAATTCATGTTGATTCTTATAGTTATAAGAAAGACGATCCTCGAGATACTGGGCGCTGTGATCAACAAAATCAGGATTAATTGGGGATTTTTCAGGACTGTCTTGCACAATTAAAGTACTGGTTTTTTTCCTAGGTGTTTGTAATATCCTCTTAGCATTTGACGCCTTCTTTCTTAACGGAGTAGATTGATTAGGATGAATATTCTCTTTATTGTCACTAAAGTCCTCACGAGTAGGATTTTTCCACACTTTTTTAGGTGTAACGAATGCCGAGTCACCCAATGATGCCTTTTTAGGCTCCTCTGAGCGATCAACAAGTATTTTTTTACCTGAGCCAGGCGGGTCAGGTTTCTTTTTGGGTGCCTTCACACAATAACCTAATTATTATTCTATTTAAAACGTATAGTACAAATTAGAGAAGATGTCAGACATTGTTGGTTAAAATGACTGGAAGTTGCTATGATAGTAGTATTTTTTGAGAATACGCATGAGCAATATTTTACTTTATTCAGGAAACCAAGGAAAAATTAATGAATTTCAAGAAATTTGTGTCGACAATAGCATACAGCTAATTCCTGCCAATCAACTGGGCATCACAACAGGTATCGAAGAAACGGGAACCACATTCATTGAGAACGCTATTATCAAAGCAAGGGACGGTGCAAAAAAATCTAATATGCCATGTATTGCCGATGACTCCGGGTTAATTGTTGATTACCTCAATGGTCAACCAGGTCTCTACTCATCGGAATATGGGGGGAAAAATGCAACCACAGAAGCTAGAATCACAACGTTACTTCACAACATGAAAGATGCCAAGGGGAGTCAAAGGTCCGCAAGATTCTACTGTTGTTTGGTCTATCTTCGATACGAACTTGATCCTCAGCCAATCGTTGCTGAGGGTATTTGCGAGGGATTTATACTAGACAAACCGACCGGAGAAAACGGGTTTGGCTATGATCCCGTTTTCTTTCATCCACAATACAAAAAATCTCTAGCAACACTACAACTTAAAATAAAACATCAAATCAGCCATCGTGGCATTGCCATTAGACTCATGAAAGAAAAACTAATCCACCATCATATCATTTAAGAAAAAGCACTTTTCATAAATACGCCAAGGAGCAACCACAGTAATCAAAAAAATCGTCGAGTGAAAAATAGAAAAAAGCCGAAATATTTGCGAACATACTCAGATATATGTGCTATATAACTAAAGTAAGATGATTCAAGGAGATTATTATGGCATCTGATTTTGATAAGCAACTCAAAGGTATTTTTAACACTGTGCGTTCAACCATCAACCCCGACTATGCAATTCCAAAGGAAAAAGCAAATGAGCCGATGAATGTTCGCATACAACGCATGAAAGATGCATCAGCACAAATAAGCACAAAGCTCAAGGAACTGTCATCAGCGCTATCTGCTTTTAACACAAATCTAAATGCATTAACCGAGGAAGTACAACCGTACATTAAGATAGAATCTGAAGGGAATGCGCAAGAAACTGCCCCAACTGGTGAAAGCCAAGCAACTGCGTCGCCAGAAGTGAAGACTGAACCAGCACCTACGGAAACAACAGCACAGGCAGAAACTGAAAAACCTGAAGCAACTCCTGAGGCACCAAAAGCAACAGATGAAGATAAAAAATAGTTAAGTGTTGTCTACTGCAAGGTTTACCCAGCACGAGGCACTAGTCACGCTGAGACTATCATAAAGCTTTGGTCATCTTGATGTGATCATATCAAGCAGTGATGGAGGTCACAAAGCCCACGGGCAGTATCGTCAAACAAGGGGGACATCTATTCAAAGGAACTCCCCGGGACGGGCTCGAACCGCCGACCCAATGGTTAACAGCCATTTGCTCTACCGACTGAGCTACCGGGGAATGTGAAGCTATTGTACTTAAGTTAGGGATTAAGGTCAATGCTTAGTGCTCATTTTAGAGTTCGTTTGATTATTATTACGCATTTGGCCATGACCATGGCGCAATTGATTAACATTACAAGAGACAGTGTTGTCAGATGAAGTCATGTTTGTCTGTCGCATATATTTGGCAATCTCGTTATAGCTCTTCATTTCCTTCATAATTTGACCACATGTAGGACATTGTCTTGTTTGGGTCTTGCTGTTAACACAAATTCGTTTAGATTTAGATTGATACTGACAGCGCGAGCAAACGGTCCTAAAGCTTTTCTTGACACGTGGATCAGAAAACCTACTCGCACTTCTGCTCGTTCGCTGCGACAGATCATCGATACTCTTTTTGATGGAACTTGTCGAGCAGCCTGATGATGAACTTGTTGAGCTCTTATTTTTGCTACACCGAGAAATTTCATTGGCAACATTCGACAATTTACCAGATAAAAACAAGTCATTAATCTGCTGAGCTGAGTTAGGAGTTATCTGCGCCGAAGCATTACGAGATGGGTCAATGACATCAGAATAGTTAACATTTTCCTGACGTTGCTTAGCACGCTCTCTTATTTGAGAAATGCGTTCTGACTGCGATGGAATACCAGTGCGATCACCGATAGAGGGAATAGATAAAGCATCTCTGGAAGGTGATAAACTAGATCGAGCTTTAGTACCACCTGGGCCTGGATCATCAAGCCATGAACATCCAGACAGTAGCATTAACAATACCAACCCGGCAATCCGGTGTGTTTTGAAAATCATGACAGAGTACCCTTCTCAACTATGAACACAAAATTAAAATCTCATTTTAGACTTAAATCAGATTTCGACCCAAGATCAAGCCGTATCCTTTTTGGGTGCTTGTAAGTCTTTGATCTGCTCATTTAATGCCATCACTTGGTCTTTGAGCGTTTTGATTTCATCTTGCCTACCCTGAACATCATCGTAGTGGAAGAAATCCTGCTCCCACAATGCTGAAAGTTGCTTGAGACGCTGGTTTTGGCGCTCAATCATAGCCTTTTGACGCTTTTTTCTCTCTTCAGCACTTATTTTAGTCACTGTATAATTTGACGACTGACCGTTCATTATGACCTGATATTCATCAGCCCATGCATTGGTAATATTCTGCTCAACATCTTTCACAAGCGACCATCCAACGATCCCCTCTGAAGTTTTGATCTTGACCCAGTCGCCTTGCTCAACAGAAAAATTCTGTGCCGGAGAGACTTGTGTAAGAACTTTAGCCTTCGTACTAGGCTCCCTATATACTTTCATTTTCTCGTGGTTAGAGGCAGTCTTCTTATCATTGGAAGATTGCCAAAATGAACTAATATGAGAGAAGCTGGTCTGTGGCAGTGTTGACCGCGTATTTGTCCCGGACTTTTCACTATCACTTCGACGATCTTTGGCTGCGAGCGTGGACGTAGCATTCTGATCCCGACTTGTAGATGCTTGCTGCGACTGCGCAGGACTATTTGAACTGACTAACTTTGGCTGCGGTTTTTCATCAGCGAGAGTTAAGCTGGGATGACCTAAACGTTGAATTTGATTACCTAGCTCTTGCGTCATCGCTGCGCGCCGTTTGAAAGCAAGTGCCTTTTTCGTAACACCATCAACAACATGGTTGGTCACGTCAACTGGCGATGCGTGCGCGGTAGACGCCAGTGCACACACCAATAACAACTTGGTCATATTTAAAGAAAATGTTTGCATAGTTCCCCCCTATTGAAAGACTTCTTAACACTTTCTATAATAGCAGTTGACGTGACATTTTCAACAAGAAATGACGAGTCATGTGTGATAATTAGTCATCAGCGGAGTGAAGATGTTAATCAGCAATGGGTTCTTAAGAAAATTGAGCATCAATCATGGTGATGTAGTGCAATACGCCTTATCTTGCGATCTTGGGACCGATGTTCCTCTTAACGATATGTTGGGGAAACAGCTAACATTTAAGTTTTCAGGCGCCATCGAATGCATTTATTGTAAAAGACCCATCAAAAAATCATTTAACCAGGGTTATTGTTTTGTATGCTTCAGAAAACTTGCCCGTTGCGACCAGTGCATTGTCAAACCAGAACTGTGTCATTATCATCTGGGAACATGTCGAGAACCTGAATGGGGAAATAACGTTTGTATGAAAAAACACGTTGTCTACCTGTCAGTGACATCTGGCATCAAAGTCGGGATCACCAAACAAAAAAACATCCCCTCTCGATGGTTCGATCAAGGTGCGACCTTAGCACTACCCATTTACGAGGTGCACAACCGGCTACAATCTGGCTTACTTGAGTCAGTCATTAAAAAATCAATGAGTGATAAAACAAATTGGAGAGCAATGTTAAAAGAAGATATCTACGCGATAGACTTAAAATCTTTTTGGACCCAACACCTTGAGTCACACCAATCAGAGATCAATACAATCATCGAAAACAATCCGCACTTCGCCGACAAGCACCCACGTCCAATCGATAAAAATTATGATATGCAATCCTTTGTCTACCCAAGACTTGATTGTCCACTAGTGATCAAATCGATCAATGTCGACAAAACACCCTCATTTACAGGCACACTGATTGCGATGAAAGGACAGTACTTACTATTCGATATTGGCGTCATCAATATACGCAAATATACCGGTTATCATGTAGAAATCAACGCAACGTGAAGTATCCATGCTACAGCGTATCATCGGGCATCAAGCGAGTGTAGTGGCAGTCAAAAAGCACAACAGTACAGAGCCTGATAAAGTTAATCATTGCGCAATGATTAGAGAGATGAAATCAAATAGATTACACATAGACATTTCATATCATATGGTTTATCATATCGATAATTATCGGATATTAACTGGAGCAATCAATATGTTAAACGCACTTTCACATTATTATTCTCGCGCAGCCAAACGTACACTATGTCTACTGATTACATGTGTTGCCGCACTCGCCAACGCGACACAATCGCAGTATGAAATCTATGTTTTTTACAACAAATACTGTGGGCATTGCAAAACTTGGATGAACACGACCGGGACAACCTACGATGCTGACGCACCAAAGTTCCTAGGAGAAAATATCCCAAAATTATCAAAATACGACTTGTCTGAACGGAGAAATATGACACTGTACAGAGAATTACTCTCTGCTGGAAAATTAAGCAACCCGATCGATGGCGTACCAGCTTTTGTCATCGTAGACGAGAACCAAATAGAAATCGGCCGCACGATCGGTGCTATGGACACCAATGATTTCTACAAGTTTGTCAACCAGACGATTAAAAACTTGAATTAAAGCAGGTGTTAATATTTACCTGAATGTAAATACACCGATACTGAAAACAGCGCAGGCTCAGTTGCATCAAAACATCTAGGCAAAACCATAAACACAAGTAAGATCACATCGGAGTACTACGCAGTGCTATCAACAACCTGAAGATTTTCAACAAGGTCGTAGAGCACGTGTAACGCTTCACGCGGTGACAAATGATCAAGATCATATGATTTTATCTGATCAGCAAGCATCTGATAGTGCTGCTGCCAATCCTCTTCAGGCTCAGCATCAACCAAAGGTAAATGCGATTGCACGGTAGCTTGGTGAGCGTAAGAAAAATCTTTTAGTTTTTCTTTAGCTCGAAGTAAACATGAGGCAGGAACACCAGCTAATCTTGCCACTTGCAATCCATAACTTTTAGATGTGGCGCCTTGAGCAAGTCGGTATAAAAAAACCAAACGCCCAGATGACTCCTTAGCCTGTAAATGCCAGTTAACGATTTGCGGATGGATCGCCTGAAGATCGGTTATTTCAAAATAGTGGGTTGCAAATAGTACCATGGATTGATTACATTCACGTAAATGTTCAACAATGGCCCAAGCCAAAGCAAGACCATCGTATGTTGATGTCCCTCGTCCGATCTCATCCATTAACACAAGACTTCTGAGCGTCGCGTGGTGCAAAATAGCTGCAGCCTCCGTCATCTCGACCATAAATGTTGAACGCCCAGTGGCCATATCATCACCGCTACCAACACGGCAAAATAATTGATCAACCACGTGGCAGCGCATTGCCTCAGCAGGCACATAACTACCTAGATGTGCCAACAAGACCAGCGACGCACATTGACGCATATAAGTGGACTTACCACCCAT
>MDTC01012077.1_pt1 | contig 10592 bp, 23 predicted proteins | sample 811181 | NCBI WGS metagenome assembly MDTC01 (sample SAMN05326644, study PRJNA326480) | marine metagenome | isolation source: seawater | place: Pacific Ocean: North | collected 2011 | reverse complement strand
GTCAATCTCCAATCTTACTGCTTAGGGTAATACATTTGGTGTGTAATAAAGAGGGGCTAATTAAAGCCCCCCAATCACCTATTTGCTTGCGACATGTTTGATGTCGTACTTATAGATAGGGTGCGGAATCTTCTGAGTCTTAGGAGCCTCAGACTTGTAAAACCTACTAGGTGTATAATGCCACTCAAGACGAGGGCGTTGATACTTATAGGTCTTGACCTTTGGCTTCTTATACTCAGCCCTAAATGGGGCTGTTATAACCTCTCCGATACCGAAGGCTGTTGTTGTTATACCCTCGCAAACTTTTTTGCCGGTATCCAACACAAATCCTCCCGCACTCTTAACCGCATCAACAGGTGACACTAGCTTCAGTGTTACGTCTGCTTTTGCGTATGACGGTTGCATAAACAAAAGAGCCGCAAACATAATTACAAACTTCTTCATCTCTTCTTCTCCTAAACTAATTCTAAACTCTTTGTTCTAACCAAAACTTCCTTAACTCTCTGAAGTTTCATGGTTATTTCTTTTCGCCATTGTTCGTCACGCTCAACATTGGCTCTACCGATGTCTTCTTGTGTCATATGGACTGCCGTATCAAAAACGTCATTGAACAGCGACACTACTTCATACTGGCAACACCGCAACTTCTGAAATTTGGAATCAGATGGCACGCTTACAACATCCATAGGATTAACCTTGCATATTACCAACTTGTTTCCACCACCTTCATCATTATCCATATTGGGATTTATACCGCCATACTGAGAGGCATAATCTATCGCTCCAACGTGTAGACCTGACGAGCAATGCTTCTCACGATTACTGTCTACTTTTTTTCTTGGAATAGAAACTGTATTGCCAACAGAGTTGTCAATCTCTCCACTCCAAATATCTTTGAAGTCTTCCCTAACAGCCTTGTAAGCCAAGAAACACCCATCAGATGTGATTGGCATGTGCTTATGTTGCATGAAGTCAAACAACTCCACGATAGCTTGATCTGAAGGGTTTTGACTGAGGTTATCCAAGAAGTTGAGCATAGGCTCAAAAGGAAATCCCTCCTGAATCATATCTAAAATACGCTCAGTAAACATCTCAGGCATGTTAATGCCGTCCCAGTAAAGACTGCCTTGCTCACAGCTAACATAGCCTTCACAGAAGTCATTTACTCTTGACACAATATCGTATGCCGCCTCAAAGTGTTCCACGTTACCATTGTCTAGGTACGCAACTAGGCGATCATAACTTGGGTGGCCTTCTCCAAAGACATAAGACTTACCAGCCACCATTGCACTCACAGTGCCATCATTTGCAATAATATACTTCATTTCAATTTCCTTGTACTAAATGTGTTACAAACGAATTATAACATAGTTATCGTCGTTGTCAAACACTTTCTTTAATAAAAATAACTTTTTTACTATATCTATTTGGGTCAGCCATTCCGCTGTCTATTCTATTCTTCTTTGTTATATAATAGTGGTCATCGTCCTCGCACATAACCTCGTCTTCAGCGAGCCTTGCGTTCATATCTTTTTTCCACGCAGGTACTTCATTAGGGTCTACAATCATCGAGCTGTGACTACCAAACCTTGAAGGCGTTGTCCAACCTTTGGACGTATCCCTCGAACTTCTACTCTTTGCCATTTTCATTATCCTTATTAAAATTTTCAGCAAACTGTCTAAAATGTTCTAAACTTACTTCTTTTGCTACTTTCCTAGAAATAGCTTCCATTTCGCTTGGAGCTAAATCTAAGAATCCCTCCATCATTAATTGCAAGTCTGTAATGTTCTGATATGAATCCATCAACATGCTTCTGTTTTCAGCAACCATCTTGTGAGTGACATGAGACTTGTAGCCCAAGTACCCCAAGATACAAAATATAGTAACTATTGCCACCTTTGTAATTTTAATCATCTTCTTCCTCATTATCATATATGTATATTGGAGTCCTTTCCCCAACATATGAACCAAGTGTATTAAATTCTAAGTATTCCATAGCCTCTTGGTGTGGCATACCAGCGTCATAAAATAATATTTCTACCATTTTTGATACAGAATAAGCAACCCTTCCTGAATCAAAGCCACCACAAACGCCAATAATAGCAGAATCAAAACCATCGGCAAACAAAAGGCCATCGCCAAAATGTTCACACAACTCTTCACGTTTTCCCATAATCTACTCACAATCGTACCAATCGTCTAAAAAGCCTTCTTTCCAAGTACCTGTAGACAAATCCCATCCCTGTTTATATTTCCTCTGTATCCTACGCTCTTTTTCCCTCAAGCGTTTTCGTTTCTCTCTTTCAGATTTAATATCCCAGTCATCATCCTTCGGTGGAATGTACTTCTTCTTCTTTGGCACGTTTTCTCCTCTTATAAACTTTTTCTTCTTCTCTTTTTAATACTAAAATCATCGCTCCGGCTATGAATAGCTCTATTGCCCAAGCCAAAATTCCTGCGTAAACTGCTTCCATTAATCTTCCCTAAACTCCATGCAATATTCTTCAAATGCCAGCTCAGCTTCTTCCTTAGTGTCGTAGAATCCTATTGGCATATCAGCTTCGTCCCATGCTACATACATTTCTTTTCCGCAATCCCACTCTATCATGATACCCTCTTAAATAACTCGTAAAAAAACTCAAACAACACACGATGAAAAAAGAAAATAAATAACCACAATACTATCCAGAAAAATGATACCCAATCTGTTTCATCATCTGGCCTGCGATACATATCCTCGTTATATCTATCAAACCTCCTACTATCTGTCTTAGGTGGTTCGTATGGATTCATTACTTGAAATATATATCGAGAGTTTCCAGTCTATCGTCTGCATCAGCCAGAGCAGATAGAGCTTCATTTAAGTTAGCATATAAGTCGCCTGTGCTGTGATCCCCAATACCTGCTGGATGGTCTAACAGTATAGATAGGCTTAACAAAGCCTTATCCTTGTCAGCTTGAGCCTGACTTCTCAAATGAGCCAGAGCTTGTTTCTTGTAGCCTTCAGTCATCTCTTTTTTCTTCCCCGCAATAGCGTTTTTTTGAGTATTTTTTTGATTATCAATCAGTAAGCTAGAGCCTACGCTGGTTCTAGTAGTCTCTTCCTTAGTTCCCATAACAAATACAGCGTCCTCCTTGTCCACTTCTTCAAGTATAGGATTTTTCTTACCACAACCCCAGCAGACATCCCAATCTCTCGGAGTTTTAGTCACTTTGCCGCAGCATATTGCTTTATATAATTGCGTCATTTTACTTATCCTTTTTAAGTTCATAAAACAGGAGGAACAGGTTAGCAAAAGCATAACTTATCCACATTCCACCATGTGTCCAGTCCTTCTGCTTAAAACAGCTCAGTCCCGCTATGGTATACATTATACTTGTGGTTGCGATTGCATAAATAGCTAACATAATTTCCTCCATATAGTTTTAGCATATTTATCACATATTTCAATTATTTTTTTCTAAAAAAGAGTAAATTTTTCCAAAGTCAAAGAACCGCCACCTCTTGTGATGTTCCTTGTCTTTTCCCGTGTTGACATCACCCAAGTAGCTAATCAACTCTTCCCAGCTATTAAACATATGCTCTACAGGCATTACACCGAACATCCAATTTGGCATACTGTTTACGCCTTGTTCGCAAACAACCAGTAGAGGCTTCTTCTGCTGTATAGCCACAAAAGCCTCGTTGTATGATCCGCATAGATGAGAAGATACATCCAAGTGCATAACCACAAAGTGGGCGATGTCTATCATTCGTAAGTCCACAGCGGCTATCTCACTCATCGCCTCCTTCACAGAGTCGTAGTCTCCCTCAGTCTTCAATGCCTCAATTCTGTCACGGAATCCTTTGTCTTCTCTTGCAAATGTTGTAGGCTTGTCGCATGGGTCTAAGACACCAACCCCGAGCTTGTTAAGCTCAGGGGTGATTGCCTTACGCCATGTCACGCCGCCATCAGCGACTCTATCCATAGCTCCACACAAATAGCACACAGTGTGTTTCAACTTATTCATATTATTCTCCACAGGTTTCTTTCATTGTCATGTAGTTTATGGCTTCTTTGAGCATAGGTTCTTCAATCTCTCCCCAACCATCAATCATGCCAATTAACAATGAATATCTTTCTTCAAATAGCTCATCAATTCTGTCTGAGTATTTCTTGTCTCTAAGGCTTTTATCGTAGTAAGAACCAACTTCTGGTACATCCAGACGTGTGCGTTGACAAGAATAGTACAGGTCGTCCATAGATTGCTTGTAAGTTAGTATCTCATCTCTCTCTTCTTTGTATGCAAGGTAAAGTTCCTTGATCTCGCAGTCAAGCTCTAACGCCTCCAATATCTGCTCTACACGTTCTGATTTGTATTCTGACGTTACTATAACACCATTCTTTGCACTCTTAATCAGTTCCATGTTTTCTTCTAACAGTTGAGTTAGAATAGATACTATGATTGATGTACCCTCAGTCCAGTTATCTCTCGTGTCAAACTTCCCACTCTTGGCAACGGAAGGTTTTACCAGATAAATTTTCATATCACTGATGTCGTAACCCGCTGAAGATATACCACATAGAATGTTCTTAAACTCTCTCAAGTCGTGTCTCCGACCATTGTAATCTACAACATCTCTGGACTCAGTGAAGTAGTAAGCATTTTCTTCTTTGACACTGACTGATGTGTCTACAAACTCACAACTTTCATGATTGAATATCATCGCCTTGCTACCGCCACCAGAACTGTAAGACCTAGTTGTGGTATCCCTAAATGGCTTAGGCATGGTTGACGTATACAAAAACTGTTCGTCCTTAGCATCGCCAAGAAATTCTTTCACTCGGCTGACCTCTTCATCAGTACCCTTTATCAAATAGTAGGTACACGCATCTCGATCACCGTGTCTTTGCGAGATGTACTCCTTCAGGCGACCAATCCCACCTCTCTTGGTATCGTCAATAACAAATTTGAAATCACCCTCAAACACAAATTTCTCAATATCTCGACTAACTTCAGGAGTGGATTTCCAAGTTGTCTTGGCGTAACGGTGAATACCAGCTTCGACCTTGCGTTTTGTCCCATCTGTGGTTTCGTCTTGCAACCATATTCCACGACCAAACCAATCAAAGATTTCCTCACCGTTCCAAGTCATCCCATCAAATGCGTCATCCATTGCTCCGATAGAGAATTGTTTTCGCACATTTGCAAATAGCACACGGGCATCAAAAAGTGTTTCACATTCGTTTACTCTTTCCTGAACCTCATCAACCATAGCTGTCTTAATTTCACTGACCCTTGCTCTAAGAGCGTCTACGGTGTGGCTGTTAAAAGATAACTGTTCACGACTTGGTGTAATATCAACATCACCAATTTCCATGAATACCTGTAGCCCCTTGACGTTGCTCAAGAATCTCTGCTCTTCTGTGAGGTCGGAGTATCTTTCTATAGTATATACGTCATCAAGTCTAAATGGATACGCTATCTGCCCCATAATAACTTTTGGTGTGTTATTGTACTTAGTATTAACGATTCTCCAGCCGTTGCCCTGAATCTGCACATCCTCATCTCTGTATGAAAGTTTTCCACCTATTACATTAGGCTTAACGTCAAAGTATTGATAGAGAGATGTTGCCTCATCTGTGAAATCGTACAGGTCATCCTCTTTTACAGCCATAGTTACCTTCAAACCATTTGGCTCTTCTGTAACTTGAGTATCCATAAGAGAGAACGTAGGAGTACCATCTTCTGATTGATAGGCCGTGTAAATGCGTACAACTCCGTCTTGGTAAGACTCTACGTTAAACTGGTCGGCGTAGGCAAAAGGAGCCTTACTGCCAAGCCCTAGACAACCCACAGCATCGTTGCTATCATTACGAGTGCTACGAAAATAGGTTGTGTACAACTGCATACAATCCTCATGGCTCATACCTGTACCGTAGTCACGGACATAGAAAGTAGGCTCAAGACGGGTAGGTAGATGGACATCAAAAGGTGTGTCTTGATTGCCAGCATCTACTTGAGAATCGTAAGCGTTTGTAGAAAGCTCACGAATTACAGCTTTGATCTTGTTAGAATAAAGACCATCAGAAAGAATGAAGAAGGCTTTGGCAGAGGCTTCAATACTGAAGTTGTTCTCTTCAAAGTTACCAGATTTTACTACGTTGTTTTGTGTTGGGTGAAGTTTCATTATGACTCTCCAGTTAAAGTGTGCTATTGTTTACGTTTTGAATTATAACATACTTATCGGATGTGTCAAGAGAAAACTTTATTAAAATCTCCAGATTTTTCCATTTCCCACATTTACTACTATAAAATGGTACTCATAACCCCTTCTTCTTAGGTCATTAATAACACCGAGAGCAGTATTGTAGTATTCATCGTCGCCTGTTTTATATAACAAGACAAGACCAGCCTGAGATTTTGTGGCTATAGAGTAGCCGAGAGATTGACCTATGCCTTCAGGCCATTTTTTACACCAGTCAACTTCGTAAGAAACATTGTTCGCTTTGTCATATATATCAATTCTTCTCCCGTCAGGGAGAGCATACTCAATGTATTCATCCTGTACATTAAGTACACTCATGGCTACAAACTCAACCCAATCAGCCTCATTGCTAGTTGAGTCAGGAACCGTGTCGTAGGTAACGGTAGTTGCTAATAATAATACCAACGTCCCGCATAGTGCTTTGATCTTACTCAGTAACACGGATACTATCACCTACAATCCAACTCGCTGCCAAAATTACTACATTTTGAACTGTAGCTGGATCAACTGTTCCTTCGCCAAACAAAGTGTCAGCGACGACAACAACAACGCCAGCAACGCCAATCCAAAAGCGGCGCGAACTAAATAGAGCTTTTACCTTATCCATTATTGGACTCCTATAAAAACTAAGTTTCAGGAGAACCTTTCCATCCCTCTAACAACAAGTTGAGAGCGTTCTCTCCTAAGAATTTCCTGATCGTTTTATCCTTATAACCCACAGACATCAAATACTGTGTCATTCTAGGCAGTTGCGATATGTCTACTATTTCATCTGGAGGGTCAGTAAACCCATCAAAGTCAGTACCAATACCGACAACTTCTTCACCAGCCACGTTTATCATATGGCTTAAAGTTTGTTCTATATATCTTAATCCCATCCCAGTGTCGTGTGATGTCAGCCAATAATTCATAAATATTATACCAGCTACACAGCCATGATCTGCAAACCATTTTAGTTCCCAGTCCTGTAGGTTATATGTTAGCCTATTTACTTCATATGCTCCAACATGACTAGCCAGCAGGCATCTCTCTGCTTTATGATGTTCAGCTATTTCATATATCTTTTTTCTTGCGCTGAGAGTACAGTGTGATATGTCTATTAACATACCAAGCTCTAACATTCTTTCTACTATATATATTCCCCTGCTTGTTATACCCTTAGTTTCATCCCACTTGGCTAACAGCTCTTCCCAGTCCCCGTGATCGAAAGCATACTCCGGCCACGGAAATACTGGATTGACACATTCATTGGGGTAGAAATGAGCCAGCGTTAAATATGCTACACCTCTATTGTTTAGCTCAACAAGCCTTTCATCCATATCAACTCTTGCGGCAAGCCCTCTTCGTATATCGTTTGGGTAATCTTTCGCTGATGTTCCCTGTATTGAGTGCGCGCCTTCAACCGAGTGTATTAAAGCCACAGAGTCTTTTTTGAGAGCGTCAATCACCATGCTTGGCCTGACACAGTGTATTATCTTCCGCTTATTCTCTGCGTTTAGATTCCAGTCTTTAGCCTGACGTTCTATCTCATCTAATGCCGCCGTTATAGCCTCATAATAAGAAGACTCATATATTTGCTTTCTAACCTTTGGGGCGAATAGAAGTAGCCACTTGGCTAGGCTCATGTCTTTATACCAGCCGCCTTCAGGAACATATGCAGTTGACAGTAATATATCCACACCGCCATCCGCAATCTTTGGAAAGGACGCTCTGTTAGATAACGGCCAGAAAGCCCTTTTGAACAGAGAGGGTAGAAACTTCTCTTTCCTTGAGCCTAAGTCCCTATGGAATATAGAAGATTTTATAGCTGGGTGGCAATGAAGATCAGCCACAATAGCTTCGTCGTGCAAGCCTTCTGGAGTAATCATTAGAATAAACCTTTAACGCCGCTAAGTATACTTCCTCCAAAACCAGTATAACTTACTATTAGATAAGCGGCAATCGCAGCCGCAATAATAAAAAACAACCACTTCCTTTTGGCCGCTACAGCATATATCTTTTCTTTCAGCGCATTTATCTTTTCTATGCGGTAATCTCTACGAGCCTCGACCTTAGCCAGTCTTTCTTCTGCCCTTTTACGGCGAGCCTCTTGTCTTTGTTCTCGTTTTGTTTTTTCTTCTGGGGTTTCATTTTCTGGTATGACTTCTACTTCGCTGTCACCACCCTTAAAAAAATCTATTACCCATCTTATGATACCCATTTTATTCCCCTATCTCCAGTATAGCATCGACGCTCCCGCCAATCCATACTTTTATGTGAGTCTGACTAACACCTACAAACCAGCTACCTTTACCTTCTTCTGGGATTGTAGCTGAACCACCGAACATATATTTGTCATGGTCTTTATCTTTAACATATATATTAACACGACCTAACTGGTAGTCACCTTTTTTCCAATCCGGTCTTTTCCAGCCAGCAGGAGTCGTGTATTCTTTGAATAGCTTAACTTTTTCTTTAATAATGCCTTCGGGCTTTCCGTAATGCTTATACAAAGTGTCCAGTATTTCCCTGTCACTTGGTAGCACTTCCTTGTTTGATCGTTGCTCTTTTGGCACTGCTTTACTTTTTACGGTTTTTTTCTTTAATTCGTTCACGATATTTCCTTTTACTATTAACGGTTATATTTATCTGTTATCCTAACTATATCGTCCTCTTCACATACTCCACACTGCATCTCAAAAATGATTAAGTCTTCCTTGCCATCATTTCTAATCATGTGTTTGCTTCCCAGCGGTATTACCAAAGACATACCAGAGCTTACCTTACAATCCTCATCATCAAACGTAAACACGCCAGTCCCAGACGAAACAAACCAGAACTCTTCACGTTTATAATGATACTGGTAAGACAATTCCTCGTTAGGGAACACTACGATCTTCTTCATTACGACATCGTTCTGCCTAAGAATATCGACGTAAAATCCCCACGGCTTTACTGTAATATTGCTTTCCATGTAAGTATTATACCTTATTTTCCTTATTTGTCAACATTATTCTCATAAAATTTTTTGTGTTGCCTGTATAAGTCCTTATCTTGATAGTATTTAGACATCAAACTTTCCATCAGCAATTCTACTAACTCTTCCCGTCTACCCTCTAGCATAAACCTAGCGACTGGCTCTGCCTGCGATCTTATCACCAGATCTTTAGGCGGCTCTACAATCTTCTTTGTCTTATATGGTCTATACGCCACGAATTTTACTCTTTTCCAATAGTCTGCTTGATGATTCTGTTTTACCACCACCAATATTATACAGTGTCTCAATCCCAACTTCTCGACAGTATTCTTCTTCAGGCGTGTTGCCTGCTACTCTATCACCGCCGTTCATAAACACAAATGAATCAATGAATGGATCGTCCTTGTTCCAATTATAAATCCATTCTATACTCTTAACTACAGTCCCGTCATCGTCCTTAGCGATCAACCCTCTGTTTACAGATTGTAACGCTTTAACAATTCTTAGTCTACTCTCCTCATCCATAAACACTTCGCTACCCTTGATCTCTACCTGCTTATCACTGTTCACAATAACGTACAAAAGATCACAGTTCTGGTTAGCTGATTCTATATAGTCTAAGTGTCCTGTATGCAACGGGTTGAAATACCCTGATATGATACCAATTCTCACTTCTGACTATCCTCCTTGTAAACATATTTGTTGTCGTCGTAATACTTTTTGTTTTCCAGAACAGAAGTTGCTTCGTGTTCGTGTTTGAAATAGTGCTTAAACTGTTTGTATAGAGCCTTTACTTGGTCGAAAGCCTCGTTCTCATCAATCTTGCCTCCCTGTTCTAAGTCGCAGATTATTGACATCTGTATATTGAAAGCCCTAAAGGGGTCATCATACTTTTCAAACTTGAATTTACTCATTGTGAAAGCCTATCGTTCTCTTTGGTTTGTCGCACATGACTTCTAAAATATCATCTACCGAAAACCAATCTCTGGTTCTGGCTTCACCTGTCCACCAAGCGCACTCATACTGGACTACATCTCCAGCGTGTATTGCAACTGTTATAATCTTTGCCACAAGGTCGTCGTCATTCAACCTGACTTTTGTCCCAACCTCATGTATCTCCAACGTCTTTCTTTTTACCATTTTCAACTCCTTATTGTTATCCGAGTGGAGGTGGGCGGAATCGAACCGCCGTCCTGCCTAGCTTCCACAATAAACTCTACATGTTTAGTATAATTGTTATCGCCCACTATACTAGGCTATCCGATTATCGGAGTCAGGCAGTTTACTGCCATCATATGTATTTAGTTCAAGTACATAATCTTTATCAGAATTATCTGAGTCATCACTATTTGGTTTGCGGGGCTGTGATACCCTTGCCGCTAGGC
>MDTC01108997.1_pt1 | contig 10593 bp, 8 predicted proteins | sample 811181 | NCBI WGS metagenome assembly MDTC01 (sample SAMN05326644, study PRJNA326480) | marine metagenome | isolation source: seawater | place: Pacific Ocean: North | collected 2011 | reverse complement strand
ACTGTAACAGACTTAGCTAAATTTCTTGGTTGATCTACATTACATTCTCTCATTACCGCAATATGATAACTCAATAATTGTAATGGAACTGTTGCTAAAAGCGGAACTAATAATTCATCACACCTTGGAATTTCAATAAAGTGATCAGCTATTTTTTTAACTTCTTTGTCTCCTTCACTAACAATAGCAATTATTTTTCCTTTTCTAGCTTTTACTTCTTGAATATTGGAAACAATCTTTTCATAACTTGAATCTTTGGTAGCAATTACAAAAACAGGCATCTCTTCATCAATTAAAGCAATTGGTCCATGTTTCATTTCAGCAGCCGGATACCCTTCTGCATGGATGTATGATATCTCTTTAAGCTTTAAAGCTCCTTCTAATGCAAGTGGGAAATTAATTCCTCTTCCCAAGTAAAGCGCATTACTAGATTCATGATAAATTTTAGCAATTTTCTCAATCTTTTTATCTTGCTTAAGAACTGTTTTTAATTTTTTTGGAATGGCACTCATCTCCACTACCAATCGATTGAATTTTTCGGGACTTATCGTTCCTTTTCTTTTTCCAATCATCATTGCCATTAAGGTAAGGATAGTTACTTGAGCAGTAAAAGCTTTGGTAGAGGCAACTCCAATTTCAGGTCCAGCATGGGTATATGAGCCGCAATCAGTTTCTCTTGAAATAGAACTGCCAACAACATTACATACCCCAATAATTGTTGCCTTTCTTTCCTTTGCTAGCTTGATTGCTGCTAATGTATCTGCAGTTTCCCCAGACTGAGAGATGGCGATTACTACATCTTTTTCATTGATAATAGGATTTCTGTACCTAAATTCAGAAGCATATTCCACCTCAACTGGAATTCTTGCTATTTCTTCAAATAAATATTCACCAACTAAACCAGCATGCCATGAAGTACCACATGCAACAAAAATTAATCGCTCTGCATTGATTAATTTTTCTTCAAACTTTTTGATTCCACCAAGCCCAACTAAACTTTTAGATAAACTAATTCTTCCTCTCATCGAATCTAGGATAGATTGAGGCTGCTCGTAAATTTCTTTTAGCATAAAATGCTCATAACCTCCCTTTTCTAAAGCCTCTAAATGCATTTCAAGTTCTTGGATATAAGGCGTCTTTTCCTCATTACCAATGGTTTTTAGTGTAAGACCGTCTTTAATACTAATTAAAGCAATTTCTTCATCATCTAGATAAACTACATTTTTAGTGTATTCTACAATAGGGGTGGCATCAGAAGCCAAAAAGTATTCACCTTCACCTATACCAATTACTAGAGGGCTTGATTTTCTTGCAGCAATTAATTCATTGGGATTATCTTCGTCAATAATAACAATAGCATATGCTCCAATTACTTCACTAAGAGCAATTCTAACAGCTTCATAAAGAGATAGTTTACTATTTTTTTGAACATCTTCAATCAAATGAACAAGTACTTCTGTATCAGTTTCACTTAAAAATTTATGCCCCCTTTTTTCTAGTTCTTTTTTAAGAACTGCATAGTTTTCTATTATTCCATTGTGAACTAAGCTTATTTTTTTATTTCCTGATTGATGAGGATGCGCATTTAAATTATTGGGTAACCCGTGAGTTGCCCATCTGGTATGGCCAATACCAATTTTACCTGAGATATCTTTTCCTTCAGCAAAATTTTCAAGTTCAATTACTTTCCCTTTTTGCTTAAATACATTTACAGCTGTATTATTGTGAAGGGCTACACCAGCGCTGTCATATCCTCTATATTCTAACCTTTTCAGCCCCTTCAGGACAATTTCATAGGCATTTTTATCACCCAAGTAAGCTACGATTCCGCACATATATAGTTAGTATTTGGTGTAAGTTATAATTGCTTTTGCCTTGTCTTTTTTGCTAGAATTTACACCATTAAGAATGGTTCTATTGGCAGTAATTCCTCCTCCTGCAGGGAATATCTTTAGGGTGTCATTTACAATTTCGTCAGCCATTATTTCGTTAACATGCCTTGTAATGTTAAATGTATAATTTTTGTCAGTAGAGTTGTACTCACCACCTAATTTACCTTCAAAAAAATCAGGTAAAAACTCATATTCATCTTCTGCATTTTTTCTGGTTAGGAATAAATTGCTTGATGGGCTGAAATTATCAAAACTGTAATTTTCACAGGGGAAAATAATTTCTGCCTTGTTAATAATAACTTGTTCATCTAGTAAATTGTCAAGTCCAGGGATAGTAATTATACCATTAACACCTCCAAGTGCTTGAAGATAAAATTGATTTTGTCCTGTTTCAGTTTGAGTAGTAGCATCGTTTATAATGCTACCAGAATAATCATGATTTACATTATGAAAATAAGCGCAATTTGCATTAATATTAAAGTCAAAATCAAGGGTGTCGTGGTCTGCACTTGTTCCAGAAGTATCTCTATAAAAAAGCCTAATTCTAGTATAGCTATTTAACATGTCAACGTAATACAATCCGCCATTATTCCCTGGATCAGTGCTTATTTTAATTCCTTTAAAAAATGAAATAAATTCTCCATCGCCATCATTTCCATCAAGTGTTGAATTCCCTGATTCGTTCATTATTGGTAAGGCAAAATTACTAATATCTAAAGGAATCCGAAGTATAGCTTCATCTATCAATTCACCAGAAAATGTACCGGGCATAAGCGGATTAGTCTTAATAGAATTTCCAGAAGAAAGTTCATCTATATTATTACTAATACTACTATTGGAATAATAATTAGAATCTTTGTAAAGATCTTCAGAAAGTTGAGTTACTGAAAATACCTGCTCATTGATATCTCCGTAATATCCATTAACAGTTAAATAAAGAATAACAGAATCTACTACCAAGCTATCAATTGATCCACCAGTTGGTATGAAATTATAAGATTGCTCAAGCCTTATTTGAGTGAAGATAGATGAATTTACTTCTCCAAAAACAGGGTCAATGTAATTTCCCAAAGGGCTTGATCCATTAAGTTCGTCTGTTCTAATGCTATCAGCAAAAATGGTAACAGTATTTAGGCTAAGAGTATCAGAAAAGTTAGATAGTGATTGACTTTCTGGTGAAATTTCCAAACCGAATTCATTATCTTTTTTACAAGAACTTATAGCCCAAATAAAAACAAATGAAAAAAATAAAATAAAAAAAAGGTTGGTGTAGCTTACTTTAAAAAAGTTAAGCAAGCACTCCGTTTTCACTAAGAACTTTCTCATAAAAATCTTGATGTACTTCTATTGTTTGTTCTTCACTGTGAAAGTCAAGTACTGGTTTGTCTGATGAGGTAATTAGTTGGGATAAATTATCAGCTACATTTTCAGTGCAAATACCAACAGCATCACTCCAATTAATTCCTATTTCGTGCAATTTATTTAAATCAACAATCCCATCAATGTTTAATTCATCAGTAGGAATATCATCAAAGGCAAGCTTATTTATAAAATCTTTGGGGAACTTGATGTCAAATTCGTCTTTATATAAGCTGTAAATAAGTTTTGCATCTGAAAAATGAGGGTCATTGTTATATACTGTTTTAAGATAAACTGGCATCAAAGATGACATCCACCCATGACAATGAATAATATCAGGCATCCATCCTAGTTTTTTAACAGTTTCTAAAACTCCACGGCAAAAGAACATAGCTCTTTCATCGTTGTCTTTAAATAATTTACCGTCATCTCCTTTGAAAACAAATTTTCTTTTGAAATATTCTTCGTTGTCGATAAAGTAAACTTGTATTCTTATTTGAGGAATAGAAGCCACTTTAATAATTAATGGGTGATCATAATCGTTAACTATTAAATTCATTCCTGAAAGTCTGATAACTTCGTGTAATTGGTGTCTTCTTTCATTAATCACTCCAAACCTCGGCATAAAAATTCTAATCTCTTTATCAGTTTCATGAACTCCTTGAGCAAGGGTTCTAACTAAATTAGATATTTCCGTTTTTATTAAAAATGGGTTAATTTCTTGGGTAACATAAAGAATTTTGCTTTTTTCCATAACTTCTAATCTCCTGCTTAAATTTAACGAGCTACAAAAATATAAAAAAAAAATAGATAAAACCAACAAATAGGCTAGCTTTATCGCTGTAAATCAGTAATGAAGTTAATAAAGCAATTAAATTCTCTTCAAGAAGAATTATCAACCCTTGGCCATAAAAAAATTGGTTACGTCCCTACAATGGGAGCGCTACACGATGGTCACCTTTCATTGGTTGATTATGCTCACAAAAAATCAGATTATGTGGTGGTTTCCATTTTTGTAAATCCCACTCAATTTAATGATAAGAATGACTTACAACGATATCCTATCAACTTAGAAAATGATCTTTTAATATTAAAAGATAAAAAAGTGGATTTGGTTTTCTGTCCAGATTATCACGAATTGTATGCTTCTGAAAGACGAATAAAAGTAGACTTGAAAGGACTTGACAAAGTATTAGAAGGGGAAAAGCGTCATGGTCATTTTGAGGGTGTAATTAGAGTTTTAAATTTATTTTTCAGATTAATTCACCCAAACTTTGCATTTTTTGGTGAAAAAGATTATCAGCAATTTTTAATTGTTGATCAGCTTGCAAAACAACATTTCCCAATGATTGAAATAGTTCCATGCCCAACCAAAAGAGAATCAGATGGGTTAGCCATGAGCTCTAGAAACATTAGACTTAGCCCTTTAGAACGACAAGAAGCTGCAAAAATTTATTCAACTTTAATTTATTGTAAGCACCATTTTGATAAGTCTGATGTTAGTGAATTGGAATCATCATGTTTCAAAATGATTTCAGAATTTTCTGATCCCGAGTATTTTGAAATTAGAAAAGCCAATGATTTATCTAAAGTATTAAGTAATTCAAATAGCTCTAGAGCATTTGTTGCTACAAAATTGTCTGATGTACGCTTAATTGATAATATTGCAATCAATTAAAATCATTTTAACTTGAAACAAAGAATAGTCAAAGGATTTAAAATTATTTTACCGCTTCTTATTGGTGTTTATTTAACTTGGTATTTTTTATCCAATGCAGTAAGTGCAGAAAAAAGATCTTTTTATATCACTTCCTCTCTTTCAGAAACTAGTGCTTTAGAATATTACCAGTATAATTTTTCTGCTATTCAAAATAACATTAAGCTTACTGAAGACTCTACTTTTAGAGCTACTTTTTTATTACATAAAAGCATTACTCTAGAAGACTTTAAAAGTGAAAATTTAGATGATGAAAGGTTAGTTAAGGAGATATTTTCATTAAAAGAGAGCACACTATCAAAACCTATCTTAACTTCCGGCGGATATAGGCTAATCTATTTGAGCGATATTCAACCTGAAATTACAAAGGAGGATTTTATTGCATCTTTTAGAAATGTAAATTATTTCTGGATTTTTTTAGCTCTGTTAATTGCTTTGTTGAGCCATTTGAGCAGGGCTTATAGATGGAAATACTTATTAGAACCCCTAAATATTAAACCCAAGCTAAGCTTAATGTACCATAGTGTAATGATTGGCTACATCATTAATTTAACTATCCCTAGATCTGGCGAAGTTGCAAGAGCAGCCTATTTTAGTAAATATCAAAATTCTTCATCAGAAAAAGTTTTTGGTACCATAGTCGTTGAAAGAGTGATTGATTTGTTAATGTTTGGATTGGTTTTTTTAATTACCATTTTTTTGCAAACAGATCAAGATCGTTTTAGTCAAATAAGACAAGCAGAATCTGGGGGATTACCTAGTTGGGTATTGCCCTTGATTATCGCTGGTGGAATAATTTTATTTGTTACAGTTATTTCAATTAAAAGACTTAGAGAAAAAGCAATTAAGTTTATTAAAGGAGTTTTGGAAGGTTGTCTCACTATTTTGAAATTAAAGAACAAAAGCGCTTTTATTTTACATACCTTATTTATATGGTTTGCTTATATACTAATGTTGTTTATTACAGCACTATCAATGCCTCAAATGCAATCTATTGACGTAAGTGCTTTGTTTGCTTGTTTTATTGCAGGTACCATAGCTATTGGCGCAACTCCCGGAGGAATAGGTCTTTATCCAATAATGGTGGCTTCAATATTAATTCAGCTGTACGGTTATCAACAAGAGTCAGCAAATGCCTTTGGAATAATTATGTGGACTACCCAGACATTATTTTTAGTTGTTTTGGGGATAATTTCTTTGGTAGCAATAAAAAAAGAAAGTTAATTTAAACTTTTAGTCCCAATTCTTTCATTTGATCAGCGTCCAAGTTTGAAGGAGCATCAATCATGGTGTCTCTCCCACTGTTGTTTTTTGGAAAAGCAATAAAATCCCTTATACTGTCTTGATTGCCCATTAGTGCACAAAGTCGATCAAATCCAAAAGCTATTCCACCATGAGGAGGTGCGCCGTATTCAAAAGCATTTAATAAAAATCCAAATTGAGACTCTGCTTCTTCTTTAGTGAATCCAAGGCATGTAAATACTTTTTCTTGAAGAGCTCTATCATGAATTCTAATCGATCCTCCTCCAACTTCTACACCATTAATTGCCAAATCATAGGCATTTGCTCTTACTTTTTCAGGTGCAGTAGATAGTAATTCAGCATCTTCCGTTTTAGGAGAGGTGAATGGATGATGCATGGCATGTAGATTTCCGGTTTCTTCATCTTTTTCTAACAGAGGGAAATCAACTACCCAAACTGCGTGATATTCATTATCTTTGTAAAGTTCTAAGTCTTTACCCAATTTTAATCTTAGCTGGTTCATCTGTTTTTGTGTGGTGATGGTATCTCCACTTAGAATTAATATGAGATCGCCTTTCTCTGCATTACATTTTTCAGCCCATTTTGCTAAGGCATTTTGATTAAAAAATTTATCAACTGATGACTTAAATGTTCCATCTTCATTGCATTTTACATAAATCAACCCCTTAGCTCCAATTTGAGGTCTTTTAACCCAGTTAGTTAATCCATCAATTTGCTTTCTTGAATATCCCGCAGATCCTTTAACACAAATTCCAATTACAGTTTCTGAATCGTCAAAAACTTTAAATTCAAAACCTTTCGTTAACTCTTTGATATAATTTAATTCCATTCCAAATCTCATGTCAGGTTTGTCAGAACCAAATCGAATCATAGCATCAGCATAAGTTATTTTAGGAAAAGCACTATCAAATAAAATATTTTTTTCTTTTTTAAATAAGTGTTTAACTAAGCCTTCAAAAGTTTCGATAACATCTTGTTGAGTTACAAATGCCATCTCACAGTCTATTTGAGTAAATTCAGGCTGTCTGTCTGCCCTTAAATCTTCGTCTCTAAAGCACTTTACAATTTGAAAGTAGCGGTCATATCCACTTACCATTAATAATTGCTTGAAGGTTTGTGGAGATTGTGGTAATGCATAGAACTCCGTCTGATTCATTCTGCTGGGAACGACAAAATCTCTTGCCCCTTCAGGTGTAGATTTTATTAAATATGGTGTTTCTATTTCTAGAAAATTTATTTCTGATAAATATTTCCTAGTCTCTAAACCCATTCGATGCCTAAGCATTAAATTTCTTTGTAAAGGACCTCTTCTCAAATCCAAGAATCGATAATTCATTCTCAACTCTTCTCCACCATCAGAATTTTCTTCTATGGTAAAAGGTGGAGTTTTAGCTTCTTTTAAAATTTCAAGATTTGTAACAAAAATTTCAATATCTCCAGTAGGTATATTTTTATTCTTATTGCTTCTTTCTTTTACAACACCATCAATGCTTATGACCCACTCTCTACCTAGTGTTCTAGCTTTGTTGCATAACTCCTTATTTTCAGATTCATTGAAAGTAAGCTGTGTAATGCCATATCGATCTCTTAAATCGATAAAAGTCATACCACCTAAGTCTCTAGATTTCTGAACCCATCCACAAAGCTTGATTTTTTTATCAACATTATTGATGGTTAATTCACCATTATTGTGTGTTCTATACATCTTGTAATTTTCAGGGGCAAAAATATAATTTTTTTAACCAAATTAACTTTTACAATTGTTAGTAATTAAATAAGTTGTTAATAGCAGAGATTTTTCAGATTGTAATTGGTTGTTAAATGAATTAAATTTAAGGATAAACATTAAAACTTTAGCCATGATTGAACATAGCCATTACCACTGTCCAAGTTGTCAAAAGTCTTTAACAAAAGAAAAGAAAGTGATTTTAAATTTCAGAAAATCTTCTTCAGATGTACTTAGCGATATATTTTTAGATCCTGAACCTGGGAATTATAAATTTTTCACAATACCTAGCACTAACTTTATCCTGGGAGATCAGGTGGTATTCTATTGTCCCAAATGTCAAATAGATTTAACCAGTAAAAGAGATGCTAAATTTGCAGAACTGAAAATGAAAGTGAATGACTTTATTTATTTTGAAGCTTTATTTTCTACCGTTTATGGAGATAAACGTACTTATATTATTACTGAAGATGATATTGATGTATATGGAGACGCAAATTATGAGGATATGCCATTTCCTGATCTTTCAATCGGGGAGGTCCCTTATTGATTTATTCCAGCTCAATTAATGCTTTTTCAACGTCTTTGTCTTTAAAAGAGTTTAGGATATATCTAGCTTGATCATCATAGTAGTAACTACACAGCTCTAACATAAGACTCCACCTCAAATCTTTTAGGACTTGATTGTTTAACTCTTGAATGTTTATTTCATTTTTTATGAAATAATTTTTAAAAACTGATTTTTGAACTTTAAAAGACTCGTAAAAATCTTTTAATTTTTCAAAAGGCTTGTCTGGATTTTTTTCGTAAAAATCAAAACAAAAATCCCTCCATTTCCTAGTGAAACTTATTTTACTGACTATTTGCAAGTACTCAAGGGTATCAATTGAGGAGAAAATATCTGGCAATATCCCACCCTCACTGAATTTTTTATCTTTAAGCGTGTCGTTGTAAGTTAATTCTCCATTTTCTAATCTTTCAATAATGTCATTATCATAATCAATACTATCTCCATATGGCTTTTGAATACATTTTCCTAGCGGAGTGTAATATCTTGAAGTTGTTATTCTGAGTTCGGAAGAATCTGGGAGAAGGACAGGTTGTTGAACTAAGCCTTTTCCAAAAGTTCGGCGGCCGATTATTAAACCTCTTTTGTGGTCTTGTATGGCACCACTTACAATTTCACTCGCAGATGCAGTCCCACTATTTACTAGTACAACTAATTCGCCTTTTTCAAATAATCCTTTGTTAGTTGCATAAAAAGTTCTTTTAGAAGAATGAGCACCATTAGTGTAAACAATCAGCTTACTTTTTTCTAAAAATTCATCGGCAACATTTATTGCTTGATGTAAATATCCCCCCCCATTAAATCTAAGATCTAAAATAAGTTTTTGCATGCCATTTTCTATTAGAGTTGACAGGGCATTTTTAAATTCTATATCAGTTGAATTGGAGAAAGTACTTAATTTGATGTATCCAATATCTTTTTTAATCATACTTGCAGCAGCAATTGATTTAAGAGGAATTAACCCTCTTTGTAAAACTTTATTTTCCGTAGTTTTATTTGGTTTTAAAACGCTCAAGGATACTTCACTAGCTACCTTTCCTTTTAGTTTTTTTAGTACCATCTGATTGGTAAGTCCTATTCCAGCTACATTTATATTGTCAATTTTAATAATTCTATCTCTTTTTTGCAGTCCTGAGATATAAGAAGGACCACCAGCAATTACATCTACGACTGTTAGGGTGTCCCTCAAAATCATGAATCTTATTCCAATTCCTCCAAAATGACCCACCAGAGATTCATTGATGCTTTCTCTTTTATTTGAAGGTATGTAAGTAGAATGTGGATCTAACTCTTTTAATAAATTAGTAATGGATTTTTGTGTTAATTCATTTCTGTCAATAGAATCAACATAGTTTTTCATCAAATGATCTAATAAGAACTCAATATTTTGCCAATTACTTCCATAAGATTTTTCTTTATTTCCATTGCTGTAGAAACCGATCCAATATGTTGCTGAAGAAAAAACTCCCATAAACAAAATACATAGGAGGAGAAGTTTGTTGTTTTTCAATTTATAGTGGATTTATTTGTTGGATTTCTACCCCAGCCTTTTCTAAAAATTGAAGTCCCGAAATATCTTTGTATTTTTTTATGTAGACCAATCTTTTAATTCCAGATTGGTGAATAAGTTTTGCACATTCTTTACAAGGGGAAAGGGTGAGGTACAGTACAGCATCTTTACAACTGTTAGTGCTTTTTGCGACTTTCAATATTGCATTGGCCTCAGCATGTAAAACATACCATTTAGTATATCCATCTTCATCTTCGCAGGGGTTGTCAAAACCAGATGGAGTTCCATTAAATCCATCGGAAATAATCATACCATCTTTCACAATGAGTGCGCCCACTTTTTTTCTTTCGCATTGAGACAATTCGCCCCATTCAATGGCCATTTTTAAATAGGCACGATCGTATTTTATTTGCTTTTCTATTGTAATAGTATTAACTATTGAATTAGTACCGAAGGTGGGAATCGAACCCACACGCCCGAGGGCACACGAGTTTGAGTCGTGCGCGTCTACCAGTTCCGCCACTTCGGCAGCAGTTTGCGAATTTAATTGCTATTTTT
>MDTC01263952.1_pt1 | contig 10595 bp, 7 predicted proteins | sample 811181 | NCBI WGS metagenome assembly MDTC01 (sample SAMN05326644, study PRJNA326480) | marine metagenome | isolation source: seawater | place: Pacific Ocean: North | collected 2011 | reverse complement strand
TTTTATTTGATGGAATAATTACTCGACCTGGAATTCCTGAAATAATTAAGTCAATTTCTTCTACAGTTTCACACGATAATTTATGGATGGAATTAAATAATATTTTAAAAGACAATCAAGATAGTCCTAATATTCGTGAATGTATTATTTTTAGTGATATCCTACATTCACCAGATTCTCAATTTGTGAATGGAATATTAGAACTGGAAAAATGGAAATTCTATTTTGTTGTTCCAGGTCAAATTAAAGATAATCTAGCAATCCAAAGTGTATCACCAATTAATAGAATTAAAACTATTAATCAATTAATTAAACTAAATACTCATGTCAAGAATTCAGGAATTATTCCAAGATCAAATGCTGCACTAGAATTACTATTTAATGATAATAGGGTAGGCCAGGTAATTTCAAAGTTTGAACCTGGTAAACATAAAGAATTTATTTTCCAAGCATATCCTGGAGATATGGGTATTATAGATGGGAAAATTATTTTACCTAATGATGATTATTCTTTGGATAATTCTTGGTTTATTTCTCTCCCAATTATGGAGAGAGTTCGTTGTGGTATTATTGCTTCTAATAATGATGAAATTTCTATTCTTAAAATGATGCTAAATGCTATCGACCCTCAAAATGAATTTCTATATATTGATACTCGTATTCAGCCAGATTTAAACAGGTTGTTTCTAGATGACCTTGATGTGGCAATAATACATAACCCTAACTCTATTAGCGATGAAGGAGTATCTGATATTGAAAAATTTTTAAAAGATGGGCATGGTTTAATTTGGTTTCAAGGAAAAAATGATGGTGTAATACACTCAGATTTGTTTAATAATTTAGGATTCCCTGAAAAAGAAGAACTTGTAGATGCAGGTCAGGGTTTTTTCAGCACTGAATTAGTACAAGGTAATAATGAAATACTTATGGATATAGAAGTAAGAGATTTAAATAGAGAGATGCCGGAAGTATTTAAATATATAAAAACAAATATATCTAAAATTCATGAACCTCATTGGGTATTAAATAATAAAGATCCATTATTAATCGAATTTTCAAAGTTGAGTGGAAAGATATTTTATTTTACAACATTAATGGATCTTCGTTGGAATGATTTAGCAATACGAGGGATGGTTATCCCAATGTTATATCAATTAATTGTACTTACTGGTACTGATGAGATTAATACAGCTTCAGTTATTGTCGATGAACCAAAATGGATTCCTATCGAAGATGAATATTTACGCAATACATGGGAAGTTAGGTCACCATCTGGAAATATAGAAATGGTTGTTCCTGATTATGATAATGAAGGTATTCAGGTTATTGGCACATCAGAACTGGGGATATATGGAGTTTATTCTAATGGACAATTGTTTACTTCTTTTCCTACGCGCCTTCATCCAAAGGAATATATACAGGATACAAAGGACCAATCAAATATTGAACATGTTATAAATACTGAACAGGCAAGGTGGATAACAATTGAAAATGATTTTCAAAAATTATTTTCCGATACGAGACAGGGTAAAGCACTGTGGAAGTTATTTTTAATTATTGCTATTATTCTGCTTTTAATAGAGACGATGATAAGTAGGCCTCAAACTTTAAAAATGAAATCTGATAATTGATGATTATTAATGAAAGTATTAGTAATGAGAGAGCATTAATTATTGGTGTGATCCAACCTGGAGTTAATGACGTTGTTATCAATGAGCAATTAGATGAACTGGAGTTATTAGCTCAAACAGCTGGAGCAAAAGTTTTAGGGCGAATTACTCAAAAAATTTCAAAAATAAACCCTGCTACATTTATAGGTAAAGGTAAAGCTGAACAAATTATTAAAAAGGCACAAGCGCTGGATGTTAGTCTTATTTTATTTGATGATGAATTGAGTCCTGCACAAATAAAAAATTATCACAATCTTTCAGATAAAATAAAGGTGCTTGATCGTAGTGGATTAATTTTAGATATTTTTCAAAGACATGCAAAAACTAATGAAGCCAAAACGCAGGTTGATTTAGCATTTCTTCAATATTTATTGCCTAGGTTAACACGACAATGGACTCACCTAGAAAGACAAATGGGTGGAATTGGCACAAGAGCTGGAATGGGTGAGACACAAATAGAAATAGATCGCAGATTAATTAGATCACGGATAACGAAGCTAAAAAAAGACCTCGATAAGATTGAGCAAGAAAGACAAACTCAAAGCAATAGAAGAAAATCAGAATTCAGAGTTTCTCTTGTTGGTTATACAAATGCAGGGAAGTCAACTCTATTTAATGCATTAACTGGTGAAAATGTATTTATAAAAGATCAATTGTTTGCAACGTTGGATACAACAATAAGACAGCTAGATTTAGATTCATCACATCAAATTTTAATAAGTGATACTGTAGGATTTATAAGGAAGCTACCTCATAATTTGGTGGCATCATTTAAAAGTACTTTAAAAGAAGTGTTAGAAGCTGATTTAATACTAGTTGTATTAGATATATCATCTTCTCAATTATTTGAGCATATTAAAACCATTGATGATGTTTTAGTGGAATTAGGTACAGAAAAAATTCCTAGACTAAATGTGCTGAATAAGGTTGATTTAATTTCAGATCCAAATATGATTGAACGACGAAAGCGTGAGTTACCTCAATCAGTGATTATATCTGCATCTGAAAAGATTAGGTTAAACGAATTAAAATCAAAAATTTTTGATAAAATGGAAGAAAATTTTCAAACAATTGATATAGAATTTCCATATGATAATGGAAAATTTATCGCTTTAGCTCAAGATGGAGTTGAAGTATTAAAAAGAGAATATGAAGAAGATAGTGTTAAGCTAAAAATTCGAGGAAGTCGTTCAAGAATAAATCAAATATTAAATATAATACAATAATGGAACGGACAGATTGTTTTTTGGATCATTCTTTGTTTATAGAATGTAGGGAACCTCTCGAAGACAGCAAACTTCCTTGATCAGCCTAAAGGCTGAAAGGCCTGTTTTTTGACACCGAAGTACAGTACCCAATTATTGATTATAGATCCAAAAAATTCAGAATCTGCCCGTTATACATTTGATAATTCTGGTCAAATATAGTATATCAATTATTTTGTTGGTATGTTTAATTGTCCTTCAGAATCTGCTACGATAACAGCAACTGTGGCATCCCCTGTTACATTGATGGTTGTTCTCATCATATCTAAAATACGATCTACACCCAGAATTAATGCAATTCCATCACTAGGCACCCCGACTGCTTCCAGAATAATTACAAGCATAATGATGCCCGCACCTGGCACTGCTGCTGTACCAATTGATGCTAAAACAGCTGTTAGAATGATGGTCAATTGAGCACCTAAATCCAGATCCATACCAATTGTTTGTGCTATAAATACGGCGGCAACTGCCTGGTATAATGCTGTACCATCCATATTAATTGTTGCTCCAAGTGGAAGAGTAAAGGATGATACTTCTTCAGAAACTCCTAAATCATCTTCACATCTTTCCATTGTCACTGGTAGTGTAGCCCCGCTTGAACTAGTAGAGAAGGCAAGGAGTTGAGCTGGAGCCATACCATTAAAGAAAGTGTTTAAAGGCATTTTTGTGAATAATTTTAACAAACCTAAATATGTGATAGATGCATGAAATATTAGGCCAAGAATTACTGCTAACATATAATATCCTAAAGCACCTAATAATTCTAAAATTTGTGTAAGATCATCACCGGCAACTTTATTTATGGTTTGAGCGATAAGAGCAAAGACGCCTATTGGCGCCATAAGCATAATGAGATCAACAAGTTTGATTACAACATCATTTAAACCTTCAAAAAAATCAAGTACAGGTTTTCCTTTATTTTTTGGAATTTGTATTAAGCCTAATCCTAGAAAGATTGATATAAAAACGACTTGAAGCATATTTCTATTAGATGATGCAGAAGAGAAAAAATTACTTGGCACCATATCTACGATTGGTTGCAGTGGACCACGATCTTTAACTTCTTCTGCTCTCCCTGCTCGATTTGATGCATCTTTCTCATAAGTCTGTTGAAGTTGCTCTTTGGTAGCTTGAGGAACTTTATTTCCTGGTTTTAGCATGTTTACTGATATTAAACCAATTGTAACTGCTATTGCGGTTGTACCTACATAGATACTTATTGTTTTACCACCAATTCTGCTTAATTTTTTTAAATCTGATAGAGACGCAACACCTGTAATTAATGAAGCTAAAACAAGAGGCACAGCAATTAATTTAAGCAGGTTTATAAATATTATACCAAAAGGTGCGACCCAATTAGTGGTGAATAACCCCCAGCCAAAATTTGCTGAAATTAATCCATAGATTAACCCTAAGATAAGTCCAATGACAATTTGCCAGTGAAGTGCAAGTTTTGGTAAAAGATGGCCAAAGACTTTCATCAGTTTATCCATTTTGTTTCCTTTTCATCTGATAATAATTTATTCATTTAGATATTTTAATGCTATATCCAAGCTTGTTGTGGGTTGTTTACAAGAACGATTTTTGCAAACATAATATGTTATTTTTTCCCCTAATGGTTGATGATCTTTTATCCAAGGAGCAATGTTTTCAATTTTTTCTGCATCTAAAATATTTTTATATAGAATAATTGTATTTGGTGAATAGGACAATTGTATTTTTTTAAGAATGTCTTTGGTTTTACTGTCATCTTTATTGGTAACAATAACAATTTCTTTTGGATCTTTAAAATCAAACATAAATGCTGAAATCATATGTGAAAACCCTACAGGCGATTTTTGAGCTTGGACTGTAAATGCTCTAAGAGTACTATCAGCAATTTCACTCCATTTTCCATCACCAGTTATTCTACCTATACGAAATAGATTCATAACGGCAACAGAGTTTCCTGAAGGTAGTGCACCATCGTAGCTATCTTTTGCTCTTACTAATAATTTTTCTGAATATTTACTACCAATAAAAAAACCACCATTCTCATCTATAAAATCTTCTATCATAATTTCAGTAAGATTAATTGCTGATTCTAAAAAAGTAATTTCAAATGTTGCTTCATAAAGGTTAAGTAGCCCCCAGACCATAAATGCATAATCATCTATATGGGGATCAAGCCCTGCTTTACCTAATCGAGATCTTTTCATTAGACGTCCATTTTTATTTCGAAGCGATTTTAAAATATATTCAGCAGAATTTTTTGCAGCTCTTAAATAAGAATCATTATCTAAAACTCGTCCACCTAAAGAAAGTGCAGCGATCATTAGACCATTCCAGTCAGTTAGGATTTTATCATCTTTTAGAGGATGAACTCTTTTTTCACGTTCTGCAAATAGTTTCATTCTTGATGATTGAATAAATGAATCAAATTCTTTTATGCTTAGGCCGAGTGATTTAGCAATAAGATTTTTTTCTATTGAGAAGTGTGGAATATTTTTGCCTGTTAATTTCCCTGTCGCTTCATCATGAAAGTTTCCATACTCATTAAAACCATATATTTTGGTAAAAGTTTTTCCATCTTTCTTACCTAAAATATTTATTAATTCTTCTTGAGACCAAACATAAAAGATCCCTTCTTCGCCTTCACTATCAGCATCTTCAGCGGAATAAAAGCCTCCATTACTATCTGTCATATCTCGTAGTATATAAGTAAAAATTTCGTCAGCTACATTTGCATATTCACTGGATCCTGTTAGCTGGTATGCTTCAATATAAGCCATAGCAATCAAGGCTTGGTCATAGAGCATTTTTTCAAAATGTGGAAGAAACCATCTTTTATCTGTAGAATATCGGTGAAATCCCAGTCCAATATGATCAAAAATACCACCTAAGCGCATTTTACTAAGGGTTTTTTCAACCATACTTCTTGATGTGGTTTCATTATATAATTTTCCATATCGTAATAAAAAGATAAGATTATGTGGAGATGGGAATTTAGGAGCTCTACCAAAACCACCATAGTCAGGATCATATCGACTTGCATAGTCACTAAAAGCATTCCTAATAATTGTTTCATCCCATTCATCCCCTAGTGTGCTTGTATTTATTCTAATTAGATAATCTTGTATCTTATCTATAGATTTTTGTATCTCACCTTGTTTTGATGACCAAGCATTGGCTAGACTAGGAATAAGCTGTAACATACCGGGACGTTTATTGCGCCCTACTTTTGGAAAGTAAGTACCTGCAAAAAAAGGTTCTTTATCGGGTGTCATAATAATTGTTAATGGCCAGCCGCCCCCCCCAGTCATAGCTTGACAAACTGACATATAAAGATGATCCACTTCAGGCATCTCTTCGCGATCAACTTTGATATTAATAAAATTTTCATTCATTAATTCTGCAACCGTAGAATCTTCAAATGATTCATGCTCCATTACATGGCACCAGTGGCACGTAGAATAGCCTATTGATAAAAAGATAGGTTTATTTTCTTTTTTTGCTTTTTCAAATGCTTCATCACTCCAAGGGAACCAAGCAACAGGATTATAAGCATGTTGAAGTAGATAAGGGCTCTGAGAATTAATTAGTTTATTTGGTTTCGCTTTTGATTTTGCCATTGATTTTTTATTGCAGCTCCAAATGAAAATTAAACATAATGGAAATAAAATTAATTTTTTCATTTTTTAAGTTATAGAAACAGAGAAATTAATAATTAATAAACAATAAATCTTTATATGTAATTAATCCCAATTTAATTTCAAAACTAATGCTATACCTTATTATTATATCCATCTATCTATTAATATTGATTGGACTTGGAATCTATAAAGCTAGATCTATTAAAACACAGGATGATTTTTCTGTTGCTGGTAGAACTCTGACCCCATGGGTTCTTGTTGGTACAATGCTAGCAACGTGGATCGGAACTGGCTCTATATTAGGTAATGCAGGGAAAACATATGAAATTGGTATCGCTGCTTTGATGCTCCCAATTGGGGGTGTGTTAGGCATTTTTATTCTTACAAGAATTGCTGGAAAAGTTCGCACCTATGAAAAGTTTACAGTACCTGAGATATTAGGAGACCGGTTCGGCTCTGAAGCTAGAATTTTATCGGTATTTGCCTTGGTTATGGCTTATATGGTAATAGTAAGTTATCAATTTAATGCAGGAGGTGCGGTGCTACATACAGTGCTAACTGATACATCAGGCGAGCATCTTATTTCTGTTCAAACTGGAACTATAATTGCGGCGATATTTATCATTGCATATACTATGCTTGCAGGATTAGTTAGTGTTGCCTATACGGATGTTGGTAATGGAATAATCATGACAGCATCGTTACTGATTTCTTTTCCGATTCTTTGGATAAAGGCTGGAGGATGGTCAGGGATGGAAGTTGCATTTTCAAATATGGGTAATCCTGAGAAGATGGATTTTTTTGGACAATATTCTTTGATGGATATTATTAATTTTTGTTTGCCATCATTTTTATTAGTCTTAGGAGATGCAAATATGTATCAAAGATTTTTTGCAAGTAAAGATGCTGAAAGTGCAAAGAAGGCTACAACGTTTTTGGTTGGTTTTGTTTTAATTATTGAACTTTTAATTATTGCTAGTGCTTGGGTGAGCTCAAGTATGATTATTGATGTAGAAAATGGTAGGCATGTTTTAATATATGCTGCACATCAACTATTGCCACCTATACTTGGTGCAATTATGATGACCACAATTATTGGAATAATTATTTCAACTGCTGATAGTTTCCTTTTGGTACCTGCAACAACATTAATCCGTGATATTTATTTAAAATATTTTAACAAAAATGTTAGCGATAAAAAGATAGTATTGTTGAGCAGATTATTGGTGTTAGTTTTAGGTATTATCGCATATGTAGTATCGATAGGGTTTTCAAAATCATCGAGTTTCTTTGAACGTGCTTTATATGCATATACAATTTATGGAGCAGCAATTACTCCTGTATTGGTGGCCGCACTTTTTTGGAAAAAGGCATCAAAGGTTGGTGCAATTATTTCAATTATATCTGGAACTATTACTACATTAATATGGAAAGAATTTTCAATTATTAAATTAATAATTCCTGGGAATATCTATAACACAATGGATGAAGTTTTACCTGCAATCTCTATTTCTCTTTTAGGCTTAATCATTGGCAGTTTATTATTCCCAGATAAGAATGATCCTATAGTAGTGAGTAATTCAGATATGATATAAACTATATACGAAATCAAGTTGAAGAAGGTGCATTATAAATGTTCTCGGGGTCAACCATTCTCCGATAATATTCAAAAGTTTTTCCAGTGCCTTGCCAATTTTTAATTCGTTCTATGATCTCTATTTCTCCATTAAATCTTGATGATACTCCTTCACGGACATGACCCGTAATATACAGAATTCCATTCTGCTTTTTTGTCCAATTTAGATAAACCCGTTTTAACATTTTAGCATATCCATTACCTTTATATTGATCCATAATTACAAAAGCGTATGTATAGAGTGTATTTTGTTTTTTAAAATTAATATCTAATCTTGCCCAAGGTTCGTTGCTTAATATTTCTAATGGTACTCCAATGATATATCCAATAATCTCTTTTTGATATCGTGCAATAAATGGAAGAGAACCAGGTCGATTGAAATAGACTTCAATTGTTTTGGGAGTCAATTTTGCTCTAGGACCATATTCAAGGACTAGAGACTCAGAAATTAAAATGAGATGTTCAAAATCATCTTCGCCAACTTTTATAATTCGTTCAATTTGAAAAGGGCCACTAGACGCTATAATATCACTTTTTGATTGTGATTGTGATTGAAATTTTAGTTCTTCCATGGTCTAATTATAGATATGGATTGGTACAATAAAAAATAATGAAAAAATATAATTACAAATTGTAGATTAAAATCTTATCTCGGTAAATTAGAAGTCTATGATTTCATTAAACTCAAGATTAAAATCAATAACGAAAGAAAGAAATTCTTGGTTGTGTGTTGGACTAGATATTAGCCCAGACAATCTTGGTTCTTCAGACTTATCAAGGTTAAAGGAACATACTTTTAATATAATTGATGCAACTAGAGATTTGGCAGTAGCCTATAAACCAAATTTTGCTTTTTTTGAACGTTGGGGCTCTGCGGGGTTTTCTTGGCTTGAAGAGACAGCTCTTTATATTGGGGATGACTATATAAAGATTGCAGATGCAAAACGAGGAGATATAGGTAATACGGCATCTCAATATGCAGAAAGTATATTCAATCATTTTCAATTTGATTGTGTAACCCTGAGTCCCTATATGGGTAAGGATAGCATAGAGCCATTTATAAAATATCCTGATAAGGGTGTCTTTATATTATGTAAAACATCAAACCCGTCTGGAGTGGATTTTCAAGATCTAAAGATTGATGATGGCCAGCAATTATATGAGAAGGTTGCACGATGGGCTAATCATTTAAATGAGAATGATAATATTGGTCTAGTGGTTGGGGCAACTGTCCCAGACGATTTAAAAAGGATAAGAGAGATTACACCAGAATTACCATTGCTAATTCCAGGTGTTGGTGCTCAAGGTGGCGATCTAAGGCAGAGTCTAATGATAAGTAACCAGTCTTCAGTGGGTTTAATTAATATATCTCGTAGTATTAATTTTGCAGGTGATATGAGTCCAATGGCAATACGTTCTGCCGCTAAAGATTTTGTAGAAAGAATGCGTAATTTCACAATTGACGATCAGAAGAATAATGAATAATAAACAAATTATTGATATTTTTAAAAAGACAAATGCATTACTAGATGGTCACTTTATATTAACTTCTGGGAGGCATTCGGCTACTTATTTTCAATGTGCAAAGGTATTACAATATCCAGAATATTTAACAGCTTTCTCGATTTTAATTGCTGATGAATTTGAGAATTTAAAACCAGATGTAATTATATCGCCTGCTATAGGAGGGATTGTACTTAGCACAGAAGTTGGAACGCAATTAGGATGTAGAACTATTTTTTCTGAGAGGCAGGATGGAGACATGGTAATTCGTAGAGGCTTTGAGATAGAGCCAGATGAAAATGTTTTAGTTGTTGAAGATGTTATCACAACTGGAGGAAGTGTTAAAGAAATAATGGATTTAGTAATAAGTTCAGGTGGGAACATTATTGGAGTTGGCGTATTAGTAGATAGGAGTAATGGCAAAGCTAATTTGCATCCAAAACAATTTTCAATTATAGAATTGGAAGCTGTCAGTTATGAAGAGAGTGAAATCCCAGAAGATCTGGCGTTAATTCCAATTCAGAAACCAGGGAGTAGATTTTTAAAATGAAAACAAGAATATTGATGTACTTAATAATGGGAGTAGTTATGGTTAGTTGTGAAAAATCGCCAACGCAAAAAGAAGTTGTAGTGATCACTACGAAGTTTGGTGATATGGTAGTTGAATTATTTGATGAATCGGCACCAAAACACGCTGAAAGTTTTAAAACACATGCTGAAAGTGGATATTATAATGGAACGATTTTCCATAGAATTATTCCTGGATTTGTAATCCAAGGAGGAGATCCAAATACTAAAGGTAATGATAAGGCAAAATATGGTATGGGTGGTCATGCTGCGAAGTATTATGCTATTGGTGATGAGAATGATTCAACCACTTGGAATC
>MDTC01209777.1_pt1 | contig 10595 bp, 5 predicted proteins | sample 811181 | NCBI WGS metagenome assembly MDTC01 (sample SAMN05326644, study PRJNA326480) | marine metagenome | isolation source: seawater | place: Pacific Ocean: North | collected 2011 | reverse complement strand
GCTGATGCTTTCGAAGAAAAGATGGCCAGCATTTCTGGTGTTGGCGAAATCGAAGTCATATCAATGGGACTTCTCTGAATCAAAGCTGATTCAAAGGTCCTCTCATATATTCTCTGAGTAGAATCGTAGCATATGATCCGCTTGGCAGAGTGAATCTAAATTTCAAACAGGCTCCTTCAGGATGCCATCGACTGTTTTCAGCAGGGCCTTTATTCCAACGCTCTCCAAGAGTTTCTGCTGCAGCTTTTGGTGTTACTTCAACTGAAAAATCATCAAACGATGTCGTCAGAGAACGGCGAGTTCCAGAAGTTGTCAATCTAGGAATTGCCTCAACCATCCATGAAGTCTCTGCGAGATCCATCTCTTCGAGAACGGATTGTTCAATCTCACCAGGTTTTCCTTCACAAGTACGTATGTCGCGTCCTGGAAGTGGACCTGTAACTGTGAGTCTACCGAGGTCACAGTTTCTTCCAATACGGGGTGCAGTTCGTTCTTCAACCGTGACACAACTACTTACGGCAAGTTGTCCCTTTTCATCGAGTCTTCCAACTAAGTCTCCAGTTACTGGAGTGGTGAGGCTTAATCCATTTTCAAGACGCTTCTTCAGCGATCGATTAAACACAACCGATTGCAATGCATGGACAGTCATTAACTGAAGATTATTCGGAAGTTTCCTAAATGCTCCAATAAAATCATCGGGGTTGGCGAGTAAATGTTCGACCATTCGTCGCTCAAATCCAAGCCAATCGGGAGCGAGTGCAAGACCTTCTTCGGTAATACCGTGTTCTCGGATGTGGGCTCTGAATGCAGCAACAGTATCTTTCTCATCTGCGCCCTCTTTAGCGATATAGGTGAGTGCAGCATCCTCCCATCGTTCTTGAACAACTCGTGCTCCAACTGCAGCAGTAACTGCTCTACCACTGCCAAATCGTTGTGGTCCAATCCAGTTAGGTGCTCTTCCTTCACCAAGCATTTGAACCATATTTGACTTAATGGTATCCACTTCAGCCATCGCTTCATCTTCTGTCATCGGTGAACCATCAGGATGAGAACAGCCTCGTACAACGATTGTGAAACGATTACCTCGATGATTACCAAATCCAATTTTTTGGTGTGTCCTTCCCAGCACTTCGATGATCACATCATTGATTTCGACTTCTGCAACCTTAAATTGCGGGGCATCAATGACGAAGAGTTGAGATGTAACTGCTCGCTTATCCTTTGTTCCAGCAAAGAAGATACGATTTCTTGAGATTCCTAGTTTCTTCGATAAATTATTGCAAAACCTGTTTGTCTCCCAATTGGTCAATGTTACCTTTGCTACTGTGAATCGACCTTTTGGATTCAATGTAATCTTTGTTGCAATTTCGTCGACACGGAAGTCGGCGACCCTTGATTTCAAAACACCGCCGATGCCGATATCCTTCGTAGCATAGCCGACTAATCCGATGGCTTCAGCCAATGTATCTGTTGGCTGCAAAGGGGACACCTCAGAGTGTGAGGCTATCAAATTCAGCGGAAAGGCTCCCTACAATTTCATCAAGAATTGCTTGAGGCTTTGCCTTTCCAGTGGTGCGAATATAGAATTCTGGAGGATCAAGTTCAGGGTGACCTGGGAAGTAGTTGGCATACTCCACGGACTTGTGATTGTTCAAACGATCACGGAGCATTTGCAAAGCGGTATGGGACTCGCCTGTAATGCGAAGTCGGAGTTCATTTTTGTCGTTAATAAGAACCTTAACTGGCATGCTATCGACCAACCGACCTAAACAGGTGTTTTGAACCTTCCCGTTGGAAGGATATGTAAAATTGACCTTGAATACTGTTCGTGGAACCCTGTTGCTTAAACACCGAAACAGTTTCGGAGGAATCATGGACACCTCTTCCTATGAGGACCAATTGGCTAACTTCTCAGATTTATTCAAGAAATCTGCACTGCCAATTCTCATCGTCTCTGCGCTCATTACCGTTGGACTGGGGATGCATTTAATCACTTCACCTCCTGAATTTAGAACTGATCTTAACGACTTTGCACCGAGTTCAGATTCCAAAGATGCTCATGACAGAATTCATGAATACTTTCCAGATGAATCAAGACCTCTCTTTATCCACGTTACAAGGAGCAATGATGGAAATGTTCTGAGTATTGACTCACTAAAGGACATGCAATCAGATTTGGAAACACTTCAAACAGATGAGCGTGTTAATCTCGTTGCAGTTGATTCATGGACGACTTCACCTGGAATGATTCAAATTGCTCTTGACGAACAGTCTCCAAATACGACACTTACTGACTACGATACCTGGCCACAGCTGGTTGATGCTATTGTTGATGATGATACGAAATGCGAACTCAATCCTGACGATGCCTTGCTTAGCACAGTCAACTTTGTTGGTTCGGCCTTGGTGAATAAGAATCTCGATATTGCACCTACATGCAACTATCTCTCGAGTGGTGACGGAGATGCTGTTCCGACTGCCGCATCAACCGCATGGGTGCTTGAAATTAATCCAGAGATGGCAGAGGATGAACGCCGAGAGGTTCAAAATGATATTCGGACTGTTCTTTCCGAAATCAGTTCCTCATCCAACATGACCTATTCTTGTGCATCCTTGGATTTGATGTCCTATGATATCGATAAGGGCACATTTGATAATCTCGCACAGCTCATCATCTTTGCAACCCTCGTGGTTGTTTTGCTTCTCTTCGTTGCTTTTAGAAACGTCAAAGGTGTTCTTTTCCCGTTCCTAAGTCTGAACGTAGCTCTTGTTTGGACCTATGGTACTATGAATCTCTTTGGGTTGAAGTTCACTGCTTTAGAAGTCGCTGTGGCCCCATTGGTACTTGGACTTGGAATCGATTATGCAATCCATTTGCAACGAGCTCTTTCAGATATCAGAGAAAAGGTGGAAGATACGGCAGAAGCATGGATGAGGGCATGTGGAAAACTCAGTGTTCCATTGACACTTGCAGTTGTAACAACTGTTGCAGCCTTCCTTGCTAACATCATCTCGCCTCTTCCTCCTCTCGCCACTTTTGGTATCGCATTGGCGTTTGGTGTCATCTGTGCATTCCTTTCCTCAACACTGCTCATAGGAGCCCTACACGTGGTATTTGACAATGGTAAGCAATCAAAATCGATGTCGCCACTTCGTTTGACGAATCTAACAAAGCCCTTGCTACAACTGCACAAGAAACAACAAGTTGCAGTCCTCCTGGTTGCAATTGCAATCTCTGGAGCATCAGTGGTTGGAGCAATGCAACTTGAGACAGACTTCGACCTTTCAGACTTCGTCAATGAAGAGATGGAGATCATGTCTGTCCGTGATGACATCAACGAGAACTACGATAGTGCTGGTTGGAAATACGTCTATGTGCTTATGGAACCAGTTGATGGTGGTGTTATTCCCGATGATGGAATTTTACTCGACCAATTGCGAAATCTTCATTCGAAATTAGAATCAAATCACGATGTTGTGGGTACTGATGAGCGATTTCCTTCACCTTCCTATGAGGGTCCATATATTGTACTTCGAGATGCAATCATGCGAAACGAATCCTTTGGCAACACCACGCTTGAGATCTTTGCAGGTGATGTTTACGAAAAGAATGGTGAATCTGTAGACTTAGGTTCTTTGTTCAGCGAGTTACAATCGAACTACACCATTGCAGATCCTGTATCTGGGAAAACGTGGAGTGATCGAGTGAATGCAACGGTTAATCTTGATGGTACAAACATTGCTCATCTAAGGAATGAAGTTCGAGTTGAGGCCACAACCTCTGACGAATCAAAGCGAGTTGTTTCAGAATTTGAATCAATGTTTGGCTCCACTTCTGATGAAGGACAACTGCGAGAATCACTAAAAGATCATGCAGTCATTCACGTCACTGGTGACCTCGTAGTACTCCAGCAAGTTTTGGAAGGGTTATCCTCCTCACAAGTCAAATCGACTGCTATTTCATTGGTCGTTTCTTTTGTTGTCTTGCTTCTCCTTACTCGTAGAGTTCTCCCTGCACTGATTGTTCTCTTACCAGTTGGTATGGCCTCTCTATGGGTTGTTGGTTCTATGGCAGTTCTTGGCTTGAAATGGAACGTCCTAACTGTTCTTGTTACAGCCTTAACCCTTGGAATTGGTATTGATTATACAATTCACATGTGGCGTCGTATTGAATGGGAACTCAAGCGTCATGATGATCACTGGGCTGCTTTGAAGACCTCTCTAGAATCCACAGGTGTGGCGTTGATGCTCTCTGCTGCAACGACTGCTGCAGGATTCATTGTCTTGCTCCTCTCACCAATGCCAGTGATTCAAGACTTTGGCTTAATTACCGCTGTAACAGTCTTCTTTTCGTTAGTTCTTGCATTGGTTCTTCTACCTGTTCTCCTTGAACTTGCAGCACGTTCACAAGAAGCTGCTGAAGAATCGAATTCCTGATTACGAAAGGGCTTCAATAACACTGTTCATTTCCAAACCTTGCTCTCGAGCAACCAGTGCAAGAGCCATCCAAGCAGTAATATGTTGCAATGCTCGTTGCTTTCTTGCAGCTCGACGCTGTACTTCCTCGGAAGAAAGTCCCGAAGAGCGTGCAATGAATTTCAATAATCGCTTTGTTGTTCTTGCACGCGGGTCATCATCTGCGGTCTGTAAATTTGGAATAGATTTCTTTTGTTGGGCTTTTGGAACGTCTACTGGTTTCGGATCACTGATGTCTGAACCATCAGATTCCTCACGGTAAGCAATCGGTTTGTAGAGTCGCTCTGGCCGTGGATGCCATCCAAGTGGTGTTACTGAATCCTGAAAAAGATCAATTGGAGAGAGGCTTTCCTCATCTCCTGTTAACCATCCTGCACGAATCAGGGCTTGTACTGCCTCTGTTGCTTGGTCGGGAGTTAACCATCCCATGTCAAAGGAAAGAATGCGTTCTAAATCCATTGCATCAAGAGCCTCATGTCCACGAAAACAGAGGGCGAGAACCCGTTTGATGTCTTCATTTTCAGAGCTCATTCGTTCACCATCACTCGACTTTTTCGAATTGACCATCTTCCAAGAGTTTCCATCTTCCACATTTTTCTCCAACGTAGAATGTTCCCTCTCCAGTATAGTCGTAATCCCCACCACTCGGCAAGTCATTCCAAGTGGCAACTCTCTCTGGTACCTGTTCTTCAATTGGAGAGAGGCTATCAAGAGCAGCAAATGACGCTGCAGCTTGTTCAGCAGGGGTTTGAGTTGAAATTTCTGGAACTTTCTTCTTCGCAGGTGGTGGCCCTTTCTTTGTTGTCGATGTGCTTGTTGGAGAGGTTGCAACATTTGAAGGGCCTTTCTTCTTTTCCGGAATGACTTCTAACTCCTCTTCGATTTCTTCCTGAATTGCAGGCTTTCTTCTTTGTTTGAGAAGGAATCCCATTGCCAGCATGATCCCGACGGTGCCAAATCCTGCACCTGCCAGAACCAAGGTTGAAAATCCTGCTTCATTCGATGAGTAACTCTTATTCCAAATATTATTCTCTTCATTCAACTCAGCAATTGAGTTACTCGAGTCGATAATGATTTCAAGATTCCAACTCGACCGAGGTATCGTGAATTTAGCACGCATATTTGTTGATTCGGATGTATCAAGACCATCCAATTGCTTCAGAGCCACAAGTTCAGTTGTATCTCCTTTGTTCATGAAGACGCTCACATTGAATGACTCGGTGATTCTCTCTCCAGAATTGAACAATTGAATCGTAGCAGTAACTTCTTCACCCTCAATAAAGTCATCATCAAAGGAAACCTTTGTTACTTGTAAATCAGGTCCTTCTGAGGTAAGTTGGAGAGAAATCCAAGGGGTTTCCTCAGAATTCGAACCCTGGGCAATCAAATTCCATCCTGCATCATCAGAACCTGTTGCCCAGCAATTCAATGTTGCCTGAGAACCAAGTTCGGAAGGTTGTCCAGACTCAGAGAAATTAAACCTAAAGGAAAACAATGTTCGTCCATCGAAGACACTGATCGGTTCACGATTCATGATCACTGGATCCCAATTTATTGTTGTTGAACGAATCTGACAAGTCACGGTTAAATTATCAGACCATAGTTGAGGTTCCTCAATATTTGCACCGATCTCAACATTGTTCAAATGGTATCTTGAAACAGGGTTCAATGTAGTGTCAAGCAACAGCGGTGCGTCAGCATCAATGACAAAATCAGGTAGTTCGACTGTTAGGAATTTATCAATTTCAATAGGATCCCAAAACTCAAGATTGGCATCATAGATGGTTCCACTTGATTCAGGAACTTGGAAGGTTGTTGTAAATACTCCATTTTCAACCTGGACTGATTGCCCACCTGTCCATGCCGATACTTGGAACATACCATCCCAAATCAAAGCGATGGTTCCATTGTAAGGATCATTAGTATTCGAATGGAAAACGGATCCTTGAATTTGGATGAAATCATTGGCAACAAGAATTGAATCGGATGTTATTCCTTGGGTTGTTAACGCTCCAGTGATATCTTTTATAGAATCAATTTCGATGTCGATGTTACGATCAAAGGTCCATGCAGAGTTCTCATTATAGAACATAAATCCATCAGTATCATAGGTTCGAATTTCCATTTGACCTACATTCACTCCATCGGTTGTAAGATCCCACATGACTTCAAAATCAAATTGAATATGGAGTTCATCTCCAAGGATTGTTCCACCGCATGACTCTATGATGCTGAGTCGGGGATCAATCGAGGAGCAGCCTTCATTTATTCTGAAGAGGATTCCAAGATCGTCATCTCCACCAAGGGTCAGACGAACGGTGTTCAAATCGCTTAAGCCATTGCCATCTCGGACAACAACCTCCCAGCCTGCATGTTTGGTTGGTTCGAGAAGTTGTGGAATTCCACTTTCTGTAGGATATCGCTCCTCAACAGATACAATCTCAGCCTTCGTTGGCAAACGACTCGTCCAATACAAATGACCTTGACCAGTACCATCAGTTTGAATCAATCGTCCATCTTTGTCAGTACCTTCTAGGTAGACTCGAATCGGATCATTCTCTTGGTTACCGGATTCATTAATGTTGAAGGTAATCTGCCAAGCAGTCCCTATATTTATGACAGTATTCGGAATGTTGATTCGTTCGCTTGGTTCGGAAATCCCATTTGCATTCAAATCATGTACTCCTTTGAGCCATGCCCATGTTTCAATTGTATTTTCATCAAATCCAGCGATGTCATAGACGTCGATTTGAACGGTACGATTTTGTTCTATGTTGAGATATGAACCCGTTAGTGGTGATGTTGTAGCAAGAATTGGAGCAAAAGAATCCAAAGTGAAGGCATTTACTTGAGAATCCATTTGCAATGTTATTGCATCAATTGTCTGTGCATCAATGCTTATGTAAGCAGTTCCTGATATGTTAGAAGGAAGCGTTGTTACGAAGTCAGTTTGCTGATTGGAATTGAGATTAACATACGATGTAGATGTATTGTACCAAGCTATTGGTTGATTGACATCGCCAGGGGTTTCTCCAGCAATATCGATGTTCACTCGTACTTTGATGTTGTTCGACAAAGGACGCAAACCACTCGTAGTGTAGCCATGATCAACAGAAACAGTAAGTGTTGACCCACCGATGATGACTTCGTTTGTTCCAATGGTGGAGTTTCCTTGGGTAGAGAAATTAGATGTAACTTCATCGATGTAAACTGAAACTGTACGGTCTATTTCAACAGGAGTTGGATGAATATATGTTGATGTAGCGATACCTTCAGTTGATGTCCGAATCAATATATTATCAGAATCCATATCGTTAAAGGATAACTCCCAATTGACCTTATTCACACCGTTGACTTGCGGAAGAATCGTGTTCGCATTCATCTTCAGTAATCCGTCTGTGTCGCTAACATATGCAACTGAGCCATCGGATGCTAATCGAATCGTTGTCCATTCAGCGTTTGGCTGGAAGAATCCTTCTGAGGTTGCTTTGATCATTGCAAATTCATAGATCGCCGGTTGTGTGAGTTGGTCTTCCATGGCTGAATGATGTGTTGAAAATGTGATTTGTGGTGCATTCGGTTGAATTGCAACAGGGTTGCTTAGGGAAAATGCAGCCTCTTCTGCCTCCCATTTCACAGAATCCAAATCGGGTATGACCCAATCCTGTACTTCCTCTGTAAACATCTGTATTCTGTATTCCATGAGCCCGTTGTCACTGGCAGCGATGGATGAAAGTGAATGGTTACCAATCCCAAGCAACGCAAGATTTGTTGGATTTACGGTATCAACTGGGGCCCAGGTTTCACTGGCCAATCCAGATTCAGAATTTGATATTCGATATTGAATTCCAAGTGAAGTTCCTGTAGGTTCCGTACCTGCTAGACTCATCCACATCAATGAGGCTGAACCATGTTCTGTTGTTGAAAGAATGTTGACAGGAGAGGAGATCCAGCCTGAATGATTGTCGATTCTTGGGGCGATTTCGCTTTCATCCAAGTAGACAATTCCCCACGTGGAAAAGTATGGGGTGCTTGAGATGTCTCCTCCAGCAAATACAGTTAATCCATCCACATCAATAGCTGCTAAGTCAAATACGCCAATCGATAAATCGTCATGAAGACGCCATTGATTGGATTCAGGGAGATATCCCCATGTCTGTTTTGATTTTGCATTCTTATCATGCCCACCAATCAATACAATCTCATCATTATGGACAGATGCAGCCATTCCAAACATATGGAAGGACATGTTGGGTAGATTTGTCCAAGTATCGGTTGAAGGGTCATAAACTTCGGATGTATTGTGTACAGGCTGGCCTGACCATGAATAGGCTCCTTCCAAACCTCCAAATGCATACAATTTACCATGGTATTCAACCAATGGGAAAGCAAATCGTTTGTAGGACATATTCGCCAATTCAGTCCAGGTTCCTGCTACTGTGTCGTATTCGAGTAATCGATCTGTAACATCATTTGCAGAGGCGTTTTGCACACCGCCTGCAATGTATATTTTCGTTCCAATGCTTGCCATTCCAAAGTTTCCAACTTCTTTTGTCGCAGGCATTGCTGGTGGCGTTGTCATCCATGTATCTGTGGAGATATCATAGACTTGGATTTGTCCTGTTGACTTTCTTGCAGGGTTCGAACCAGGGTACCAATCGCCGATTGAGTAAATTTTGTCATTGATTTGAACACACTCATGGTATTGCTGACTGTTTGGCATATTCGATGAAGACAATGACCACGTTTCTGTTGATATGTTAAAAATTTCAATCAGATTGGTTGCTGCCTCATCGTTCTGTTGTTGTGGATCAGGGTCTGTTTTTCCGCCCATGAGATAAATGAGATCATTAGTATCATCATGCGCCATGCAACCGTGTGCTCTTGTAATCAGAAGGCCGCCTCCACTTGTTGCAGACCAAGTAATTTCAGGTCGTGTAAGTTCAAGTTCGGAGATACTTGCGTTACGTGCTACTTTATTGAGGAGAAAACCAGGGTCTGTGAAACTTGTTTCCTCGCCAATAGAATGGTCGATTTCTGAGTCTTCAACTCCAAAGAGAGAAGGGGTTGGTTGTATCGTACCTAGGAGGATGAATCCAGTTATGACGAAATGAAGTACAATCCTACCTTTCCTCATACCACCCCTGTGTGTCATCACATTCTTGAGGATTGCCAATGTTTTGACAGACCTGTTCATTGTGAACCTTCATATCTACTGGGCATGTGCAACTCTCGATTGGTGTATGGCAAAGGACTACATTGCACGCGACCCACGTACTGGGCTTCCTATTTCTACTGGGCGTAAGCAACGTAAGAAAAACACCAAAAAACAGGCCACTGGTCCGTGGCAAGAATGTTCGAGAAAGGATATTCTCGCTCTTGCAAACGGAGAAATACCTCAGATTCAGGTTGATTGGGGGGGTCGTCGATACGTTTTGCCTCGTGAAGATGGTATTCGAGGTCTTGGACGTTTGAAAGGTGTTTGGGCAGATAGAGCGCATACCTGTCTACTCAAAGCCTTAGAATCCGATGAGGCAAATATTCGCATAGCAGCACTTGAGGTTCTTCCAGTGGTTGCTGAACAACGTTCGGATGAACTGTTTGATTGGCTTTCTGTTCTTCTTGATGATGATGAAGCATCGGTTCGTAAAGCAGCAAGTCAATGCCTTGAAGATTCAGCACCTACATTCCCGTCTGGAATTGATAGTTCATTAGCTCAGGAACTACGTTCGCCAATCCATGCTCGAAGCGAACCCGCATGGCGCGGTTTGAAAGGACTTACCGAAACATGGCCTGAAGTGGCTTGTGATCATATCGATGAATTGTTGCTTGTAAACGACGTTGGTCTTCGAAGGAAAGCTTCGAAGTTGTTGCGAAATATTGTTCAAAGAGCAGGAGCAATGGGTTGGGATTTGATCTCTTGGGCTCTTAACGATGAAGATCCTGATGTACGTAGAAATGCTTCGAGTACCCTTGCATCCTTGTCGAAGAAAGAACCTCGTATTGCTATTATGCTTACAGAGCGAGCGATTCTTGACGCTGATGCGAAAGTCCGTAATAATGCGTTGAGAGCAATCCGTTCCATGGATACCGATGATTCACGTGCTCGAACACTGATT
>MDTC01154417.1_pt1 | contig 10596 bp, 11 predicted proteins | sample 811181 | NCBI WGS metagenome assembly MDTC01 (sample SAMN05326644, study PRJNA326480) | marine metagenome | isolation source: seawater | place: Pacific Ocean: North | collected 2011 | reverse complement strand
TACATTATGAACTTTAGCACTATGAATTAAATTCGTTTGAATTTGAAGATTATCATAAATAAAGTCACCACGAAAATCATTATTTGCTAATATCCCTCCTACTTTTGCAGCTGCAATTACAACTACATCAAATTTATGTTTAGCAAAAAAAGAATCTACATCTGCTTGATTTCTGCAATCTAAATCTTTACTGCGTGATGTTACTATATTATTATAGTTTTCAGATTGTAATTTTCTAACAACCGCCGAACCGACCATTCCGGATGAACCGGCAACATATATCTTTGAACTATTCATTTACTTTAATAAATCATAGTCATTCTTGTACATTTTTTCTACAAGTGACTTGAAATCGTAAATTCGTTTCCAACCAAGTTCCTTTTCAGCAAGTGTACAATCACCACGAAGTTTGTGTACTTCTGCTGGACGATAAAATTTTGGATCAATTTCAACAATCAATTCATTGTCATCTTTGGTCATGAATTTTTCATGCTCATCTTTACCCACGGCAATATAATCTATGTTTGCAACTTTCAAAGTTTCTTGTAAAAACTCACGAACAGTATTCATTTTACCACTTGCAAATACATAATTTTTTGGAGAATCCTGATTCATCATCAACCACACACCAGACATAAAATCTTCTGCGTCTGTCCAATCGCGTTTAGCATCCATGTTACCTAATCGTAACACAGGAATTTCTTCTCCGTTTTCAATTGCGTGTTTTATTTTTGCTACTCCGTGAGATATCTTACGAGTTACAAATTCTTTACCTCTACGAGTTCCTTCGTGATTAAATAACCATCCTTGCACTGCATATAAATCATACGACTCACGATAAACACGTACTAACTGACGAGCAGCTGCCTTGGCTGCTCCATATGGACTTTGTGGACGAAGTGGATGTTCTTCGGTCTGTGGATCAGTCACCACATCACCAAATTCTTCACTTGATCCAGCATTGTAAAATCTACAGTTAGGAGCAAACTTACGAATGCTTTCCAACATATGCAACACAGCCGTTGCATCTGTATCCCAAGTTTGTACAGGATAGTCCCACGATCCATCAACGAAACTTTGAGCTGCAAAATTTAAAAAGAAATCTGGTTTAATACCAACTATTGCATCACGAATGCTATAACTATCTGTTAAGTCAAGATTAATTAATTGAAATCTTGGTTCATTTTTAAGATGTTCAATATTAATATGATTTGTTACACTCAATCTGCGAACTGTTCCGTAAACCATTGCGTTAGTGTTTTTTAAAAGGTAGTCTACCATGTGACTTCCGTCTTGTCCGGTAACTCCCGTTACAATTACTTTCTTGATTGCAGATGAATGAATATTCTTTGTATTACGAATAGACAAACTTTCAATTTCTGCTAATTGAGTATTGTGTATCTTTGGTGTTGGCGTTGCGTCATATTCCATTTTTGTATCCTTATTTTATCATTCCGGCTGCTAAAGTTTCATTTGTTTGAGAATCTATTATAATAAAGTTTCCGTTTGCACGATTACTCTCAAATGAATCAAAATTTATTGGTTTGCTTGTTTTTATTGTAATTCGTGCAATGTCGTTTAACCCTATTTTTAAAGATTGATCCTCTGCTTTACTAAATGTATTCACATCCAATGTATAAACTTTTTTTGTTATCATTGCAGTTACTTCGTTGCTTCCGTGTTTTAGAATATATTTTTTACGAGGAAGCATTTGAGTTTCAGACATCCAACAAATCATTGCATCAAAATTTTGTGATGTTTTTGGCAAATTATCAATTCTTGCAATCATATCACCACGACCTGCATCTATGTCATCTTCGAGTTGCATAACAACACTTGCAGGTGTACAAGCTTCATTAATTTCATCTTTGTAAACTCTGATATCTTTGATTCGTGTTTCAAATCCACTTGGAAGCACCTGTACTTTTTGTCCCTTTTCAAAACGACCACTTAAAATTTTTCCTGCATATCCGCGAAAATCATGCCATTTATCAGAGTGAGGACGAATTACAGTTTGAATATCAAAACGTGCATCTACTAAATTGTTATCAGAGAAAATTTCAATGTTTTCGAGCATACCAAGTAAATGACCACCCTTGTACCATTTAGTTTTTTGAGATTTGGTAGTAACATTATCTCCTTTCAATGCTGAAATAGGAATAAAACGAATATCATTGCATCTTAATTTTGCACTGAATTCTTTTAATTGATTGCGGATGATATTAAACTTTTCTTGATCGTAATCAATTAAATCCATTTTATTTACTGCATAAATTACATGAGGTATTTTTAAAAGACTTGCAATAAATGAATGTCTTTTTGTTTGTTCCGAAATTCCTTTACGAGCATCAACCAAAATAATTGCGACATTACTTTTGCTTGCACCGGTAATCATGTTACGAGTATACTGAATGTGACCGGGTGTATCTGATATAATGAATTTACGTAATGGTGTTGCAAAATAACGATAAGCAACATCTATTGTAATTCCTTGTTCACGTTCACTTTTAAGACCATCTGTAAGATACGCAAGATTTACTTCTTCTTCACCTTTCTTTTTACTTGTCGCACGTACTGCTTCGTACTGATCTTTCATTACACTTTTACTATCATATAGCAACCTGCCAATCAACGTACTTTTTCCGTCATCAACACTTCCCGCTGTTGATAACCGAAGTAATTCTATCGAGTGAAGACTTGTAGGGGTGGGTGTATAATCATCATTTTCCATCTTAGAAATATCCTTGTTGTTTTCGGTCCTCCATGCTCGTCTCTGACTTTTTATCATCACCACGTGTTCCACGTTCAGTTGTAGTTGCACTTGCAACTTCTGCTATAATGTCATCTATTGTATTTGCTTCACTTTCACACGCACCGGTGCAAGTTACATCCCCAATTGAACGAAATCTAACTTTCTTTTTCTCAATTTTTTCACCTTTTTTAAGTTGGACATAATCAGCATAAGCATACCAAACTCCATCTCGTTTATAGCAATCTCTTTCATGTGAAAAGTATAAATTAGGAAGTGGGATTTTTTCTTTCTTTATATAATTCCAAACATCTAATTCTGTCCAATTGCTAATTGGGAATATACGAAAATGCTCTCCTTGATTTTTCCGACCATTATATAAATCCCAAATTTCTGGTCTTTGATTTTTTGGGTCCCATTGGCCAAAATCATCACGATGAGAAAAAAATCTTTCTTTTGCTCTTGCTTTTTCTTCGTCTCGTCTTGCACCACCAATACAAGCATCAAACTTATGCTGTTCAATTGCGTCAAGAAGCACAGGTATTTGAAGTTCGTTACGAGTTGCACCTACTCCAGTTTCGTCCTGTACAAGACCTTCTTTTATTGCGTCCTCAACCTTACGATCAAATAATTTCATTTTATATTTTTCAAGAACCTCGTCACGAAATTTCATTACCATTGGGAAATTATGTCCTGTGTCCACATGAAGTGCCACGAACGGTGAGTTGGCAGGATAAAATGCCTTTGCAATTAAATGCAGACAAACTAAACTATCTTTTCCACCACTAAATAACAATGATGCACCACTAAATTGTGCAGCGGTTTCTCGTAATACATGAATACTTTCTGCTTCAAGTTCTTCAAGTTGTGTTAAGTTACATTTATTCATCTCGGTTATAAATATTAGAGGGGTTGATTTAATATAAAATTAAATAGAATATTTGCTGAATATTTTATTGATCGGTTAGTTGTATCGATTATTAAGTCGGGATCACTTGGTGCTTCAAACAGATTCAATGATTTATTCATATTGTCTTTATTAGTTTTATATAATCCTTTTACATCACGATTTCTTACTTCTTCGGCAGATGCTTTTATGTAAATCAAACGAAAACGATCACCTATTATCTTTTTTGCGTGTCTACGACTCGCATCAGTTGGTGATATAAAGCAATTTAAAGTACTTGTTCCGTTTTCCAAAAACATTTTAGATATTTCTGCACATCGTCTTATGTTCTCAATTCTTGATTTTATTGATAAATTTAAATCCGAATTTATACTTTTTCTCATGTTATCACCATCTAGGCACTTTACATAATAATTCTCTTCAGCAAGCATTTTTTCCACAGTTTTAGCAAGGGTACTTTTACCACTACCACTGTTTCCCACTAACCAAAATGCCCATGCTTTGCGACCACGACATTTCTCGTAAAAGTCTGCCGACAGATAGTCAGCAGGAAAAAATAATTCCCCATCAGTCTCCATTACTATAAGTATCTAGTTTTTACTTTTTTTATAAAAAGTGTTTGCCTATTTAATTACTTATTTTTTTCAAGTTCAAACTTTTTATTCCAATCAATGTTGCCGTTTTCGTCAATATAAGGAGGTGTTGGTATATCTACTTTATTGCTATTGTAATATACTAATGCACCGACTACGACTGCAACTAAAACAACTCCCAAAACGATAAACAATGTCGTTTTCTTTTTCTTTGGTTTTTTCACAGGAGGTTTTGGTTCAACTGGAGTTGGACTTGGTTCACTTGGTGGAGATGATGGTGGTGGTGTTGGTTTCACAGGTGAAGGAGTTGGTTTCACAGGTGAAGGAGTTGGTTTCTCAGGTGAAGGAGTTGGTTTCTCAGGTGAAGGAGTTGGTTTCACAGGTGAAGGAGTTGGTTCTGGTTTAGGTTCGGGTGTTGGCATTGGAGCGTCGTTCATAAGTTTTTCAACATCAACCACTCCATATCCCCATGCCCAATCCTTTCCAACTGCACCTTTGTCATGTGTATATTTAAGAAGGTGTTCACGAATTTGTGCAACTGTTTTACAATCATTCATACCCGTTGCTTTTTCTTGCTTACGATGCTTTGCGAGCATCAAACAGATAACTCCCGTGATAAATGGACAAGCCATACTTGTTCCACTTAAACTAGCATATCCATTATTAAGATATGTACTATAAATATTTACACCGGGTGCGGCCCATTCTACTTTATCACCGACTGATGAAAATCTTGCAATTTTTCCATTTTTATCATATGCAGCTATCGCAATAGTTTCTGGATACGCAGCTGGATATCCAACTCCACCGAGTCCACTATTTCCGGCCGCACATACCACAGGAATATTCATTTCGTATAATTTTTTAATACGATCATGCATCTGCTTATTTGGAGTTGGTCCACCTAGACTCATACTTACTACATCAGGTTTCATTTCAATTGCATAATCAAGAGCATCACATAATCCTGAGTAACTACCACTTCCATTTTTTGCAAGTGCTTTTACAGAAATGCTTTTTGCTTCAGGTGCAACTCCAACCATTCCAATTCCGTTGTCTTTTGCACAAATGATACCTGTACAATGTGAGTGGTGTCCATTTTCATCTTCTATGGGTTCACCAGTACCACTAATGCAGTTTTTACCAGGTATCGCATTATCACCTATGTCCGGATGAACAGGATGTCCTGTGTCTATTACCATTGCAGTTATTCCATCCCCCTTGGTAATTTTCCATGTGGCAGGAACATTTAATTGTTTTAGTCCCCAGTCAATTCTTTGACTAAGTGAACTCAATTCTTCGTTAATCTCGTATTCTGGTAAAACTGTTTTTACTTTTTCAAATCTTCTTCTTCTTCTCATTTTTTTATCTCCCTTATTTAAATATCGTTTGTTCCGAACATTTTTTTTATTTTTAAATTTATTTTATTTTCCGATATAAAATCTGAATTTTTTGTTGGAATATATACTTCCATGTGAGTTTTATTTGTGTGATAACCAATTGTAATGTTCCGTGGGACTCTATTATTGCTACGATTTACATTTGTCGTATTGTTATCGGTATTATCTTTAATCCATATAACAGGAGGAAGACCAGATATAATAGGTTTGTAATTTGTAGCATCGCCAGGAACCATTAGGTTTAAAATTAATTCATTTGTAGGTGTCAATATATTATCGTTATCAGGTATTTCCAAGATTAACTTATAATATTTATATGCAATTTTTTCCTCATGTTGAAAATAAGACAGATGCACATAATTACCACTTGTAATATTTAAATCTGTATAATTTCTAAAAACCTTCGCACCGTATAATGCGTGTTTTAAGTCACTTGCAGGTTTACCAGATTTACCTCTTGATCCTGTTCTACCCTTTTCACCACGATTTCCACGTTCTCCGGTTTTTCCTCGTTCACCTCGTTTTCCGTATGTTGCATCCTCACCATCTTCACCTTTATCACCTTTTTCTGCTTCTATTGCAGGAGTTTGTCCAGAATCTCCTCTAATTCCAAATGCCCCTCGGAAACCTTTATCTCCCGACTCACCTTTTTCTCCAGTTTTTCCTTGAAAACCTGTATTTCCTGTTTCTCCTTTAATACCCGATTCTCCTTTTTGACCTGTTTCACCTCTCTGACCAAGTTTTCCTAAATTTCCATAACTACCAATTTGACCGATGCGACCTTTTTGTCCAGATATACCACGATTACCTGGCATACCTTTTATTCCTTTTTGACCAACAGAACCCGGATCACCATAGTCACCGATGTTTCCTTTCTCACCCTTTTCACCAGTAATCTCCGATGTAGAATATTTTAACTCGTTTTTAAAATCTTTATAGTTAATCGTGGTGGTCTGATTATCGTTTGATACGATCACAAATTCATCAGTATCCTCAAGCATCTTTGTGTAGTTTAAATTATGTGTATCGTCATCCATTAGAATTTATCCGTTACATAAGTAGTAAAAGGTATTATCTTAAAAGTACCTTCGTAAAATATTTTACATACAATAAAATTCTCTGTCACAAGTGTATTATCACCACCATCGTGTGCAATTCTACTTGTTTCATCTGTGATAAGCATTAAGGGAATTTCCGTATCTGTTACCGTATCATATATCAAATGATTAAATGGTGTATAAGAATTTCTCAATGGATCGTTCAACTGAGTTCCTATTTCAGAAAATGAAGAATTTTCTAAAACAAATCTATTATAGTATCTGCCTCTTTTCACTTTAATTAAAGTTCTACTATAACTTGTTCCATACTCTTGTTTAATATCAATTGAAGTAATATCTGTTTTATCTAAAGTCCACGAACCTATATCTAAATCTGTTGATTGTGTAATTACATTATATGATTTTCCAGTATATCCTTTGTCTCCAATATCACCTTTTTCACCTGATTCTCCTTTCTCACCAGGTTCTCCGATATTTCCTTGTTTTCCAAATCCCTTGACACCCTTACGACCCTTCATGCCTTTTATTAGTGATCCACGAATCCCCTTCTCACCCTTTTCTCCTACAGAACCAAGTTGTCCCTTAGAACCTTTCTGACCCTTCTGACCCTTAGTTCCAAGTTCTCCACGGTCTCCTTTTACTCCATTTGATCCAGCAACTCCTTTCAATCCTTTATTTCCGACTATACCAATTTCACCAGGAGCTCCTTTTTCACCTTTTTCACCATCATCTCCAAATTCACCAAATTCTCCATCTTGTCCTGTAATACCACGATAACCCTGCAATCCTTCTGCACCACTCTCTCCCTTTATACCCTTCGCACCTTTTTGTCCTTTTACACCGGCAGTATTAGATGTAGATGCTTCATGTTTTTTATTGAAATAAGATACCAGATTAGAATATTTTACTCTTTTAAAGTGGCCACCTTCACTTACTAAAATAAATTCAGTATTTAAATTTAATTTACTTTCCATAACGTTAAATTCTCAAATTTGTATAATCTCCCGCTACAATTTTGTTTAAATGTAAATTTGAAAATGAATAAATTGTTTTTATTTTTAAAATTTGAGTCTCGTTTGTTGAATTAAATACACTGTAAAAAGCAATAGAATATTCATTAGAATTGTCTTTAAACCAATCAAACCCAAGATTGCCGACATGATTTAACTTCTTACTATAAATTGAAGGTATTTTGGTAATAACAGGTGAAGAACCGTATGTAAAAAATGGTTCAAAGTCAAGTTCAACATAAAAATTAGAATACTTGTTTGATACTAACTTTTCAGTATCGGAGTATAACTCAAATACTAAAAATCGACTTGATCTTACATATGACATTAAAACGGAATTAGAAGTGATAGATACAGATTCTGAATTATTCACCGAAAATAAAAACGATAACATTCGTCCGTGGTAATAAGCAGAATTTTCAGATGTTTTAAACGACCTCCGAATTTCACTATAATAATAAGGTTTTCCAATCTCTCCACGGTCTCCTCGTCTCCCTTTCCGTGTAGATGGTTTTCCTTTATACCCTTTGTATCCATCTGCACCTTTTATTTTTTTACCAGGTTGTCCAATATCTCCGGGTTTTCCTATTTTGTTTATTCCATTAAATCCTCGGTTTCCTTTGTGTCCTTTATCACCGATTGATCCATCGTCTCCTACCAAACCTTTTTTTCCTTTTAAACCTTTTAATCCTTTTTGACCATTACTTGCAGATTCACCTGATTTACCTTGTGATCCGACATATCCTCGTTGACCATCAAAACCTTTTTGTCCTTTCTCACCAGATTCTCCCTTTGAACCTTTAAACCCTTTTAATCCTTTTTGACCATAATCACCAGGTAAACCAAATTCTCCACGAATACCGTACATTCCCTTTTCACCAGTATCACCAACCGGACCAGTGTTTGTTTGACTAAAATCTTTATTTACTAAATTTTTTCCAAAATCAGATAAACTTGATAACTTACTTGATTTACTCGCAGATACAACGAAAAAATCATCTTTAATTTCTAAAGATGAAATCGTGCTTTTATCCGTAATTTTTTTAAGGTCCATTCAAAATAGTTTTGTATGTATAAATAGAATATATATTCACAATTATACAAACTATAAAAACTATTTACGAATCAGACTCTTTATTATTTTCTTTTGATTTATCGGATGAAGATTCTTCAATACTTTTTGTAAGTAAATCTGTAAAATGATGCTTTGCAGCCGAAACTTGCGTATATTTGAAATCTAATTCAGCGATTTGATTTTGCAAGTCATTGAGTTGCTGAACGATTTGTTGTTGTTCTTCCGTGCATTCACTATACTTGTAATCTTTACCATTTAAAGTAAAGCTAAGGTCTTGTTGTTGATTTTGTTGTTCCATAATAAATTATATCAGGTAATATATATTGTTTTTATTAGAAAATCAATACAAATCCTCTAATTTAATATTCATATTTTCTAAATTTTTTTCCGTGATGTATTTGTCAAAGTAAAAACTTTTAGTTTTAATTACCTTGCGTAATACTTCCTGGTGGTTTGGTGGAATAATTTCGTCCATTATCAAATCTTTTTTCATAAAGTTCAAAACATAGTTTTTTATCCAACGATGTACTCTTGGTGGATTTTCTTTGACAGAATTAACTAAATTTTTAAACTTTGAAGCATTTTCCATATTCATAACAAAATGAAAATCACCTCCAGAACCACCATGATCCTGATGGGCATTTACATAGATTTTTGACGGATCGTATTTTTTTAGATCCATGTTTTTCCACAATAGTACATCTGGTCTATAAATTATGATCTGATCGTATTTTATATTCGTTGACTCAATTAAATCTATTCCACGTTGTATAGCAAATGCTTGTGAAATTTGTCGTATGGCATGGTCACCATAATCTTCGTAAGATTTTAGCAATGGTTCGTTTTTTTCAAAAGTATATTTTATTGGATTATATAAATTACACAAATCTTTTTGCAGGTCTGTATTCCAACAATGTATGAAAAAATCAAACTCATATTCATTTGAATTTGGTTTAATGATGTGTTCATCTATTGAATTCTTAATTATCGGAAAATTTACATATGTGTTTTTGTCTTTAACGAATCCTCGTATTACACCTCCTGTGATACTTACTGCTCCTTTTAACAAAAAAGCAATTCTTTTTTTTCTAGTTTCCATCAATTTAGGGTAATATCAAATTATCCATTTGTATTTCGACTATTTCTTCCGAACCATTTTTCTTTAAATCAAAATATCTATCTCGGAACTCTACCCACTCATCGTGATCAAATTCTATATCATGTGCGTATGTAAACTTTACAAACTCCATAAATGATTTAAATTTTTTTAAATTACTTTCCAGTAAACTTCTTTGATAATCTGTCATACCAATAAATATTCGGTATTTAATAAACATTTCAAATTGTTTCCACCTGCATAACTCACACTGCTTTGTAAATCCATAGTCATTTCTTGTAGTTTTTCCAAACAAGTAAGATCATTACAAGGTACTTCTCGCATTACCCCTTCAATATTTTTTGTATGACCTTTATTAAACTGACTCGCACTTCCGTAGTATCGTTTATAGCAAACATCCTTATACTCAGGACGATAATGGTGTGGACGATAATCTTCACTTTTAAAAAATCCAGTCTGAAGAGTTTTAGTGATATTTTCGGCAGGTGAATCTACACACTCGGCAAACATACCACCGACCATAACCATGTCAGCACCTGCACACATTGCCTTTGCCACGTCTCCGTTGCACTTTACTCCCCCATCGGCAATCAATGGTATAGAAGCATCTTTAGCACACTCTAGCATACAACTAAACATAGGCATGGTGAATCCTGTTTTATCTTTTGTTGTACACGGACTTCCTTG
>MDTC01143011.1_pt1 | contig 10596 bp, 8 predicted proteins | sample 811181 | NCBI WGS metagenome assembly MDTC01 (sample SAMN05326644, study PRJNA326480) | marine metagenome | isolation source: seawater | place: Pacific Ocean: North | collected 2011 | reverse complement strand
ATGCCCATTGAGCCCAAATCTTATGATTAAAAATTAAACTAGTGTGAATCATTCTTGTTAACATAGCATCATCCATAGGTGTTACAGAATAATCAGCACCTTCAGGATTTGCTGTAGCAACAATTTGCCATTTTTCAGGGAGTTTCCAAGACGATAATTCATAGTTTTGTAATAATTGCATACATCCTCTCAATATTCTATCGTCAGCTCTATTTATATCATCAATTAGAAGAATACCAGGCCCTTTTTTTGTTGGAACCCAATCTGGAGGGCTATATTTGGTTTTATTACCATCAAGTGTTTTTTCTATTGAAGGCATACCGTGTAAGTCTCCCATTTCTTCAAATTGGGCAGGTGCAATATATTCAAATTGCCACCCTCTGCTTTTAGCATAATCTCTAACCATTTCTGTCTTACCTAAACCATGTGTTCCCCAAATACAAAGAGGAGTAGGTTTAATATCAGGATTGGTAATTTCATTATTAGAACTAAAAATATGTGTCAAAATACTCTCTATTTCTTCACTATTACCTTTTGGGCCGTACTGTATTAAGGATTCACTCATAATTAAACTTTACTCAAAAATATATTATCTATTATAGATAGTATTTAGTTTGTAAATTATTTACTGTTATAATGTATATCAAATATCTACAAAATTTAATGCCCATTTAGGAATATTTTTACTAGATGAATAATATTTATACTTTTTCCAACAATTCAGAGATTTTAGATGATTAATTACATTTTCATATACATAATCATGATCATATCGGTACATGGACCCTTTTCCAAAATCAACTTCAAAAATATATTGTCTTCCATACCAAAATTCTGAAATTTTAAAATATTTAACAGATTCATATGTTTTTTTAATTTGATTTAAACTGTTTAAATTATCAGAATCTTTTTGGTGATTTTCTAATGTTAAATCAAACTGTTTAATAGCTACATTTTTTTTTAAATTAAAATTTAAATACTTTGCTAATTTAATACCTAAATTGTATTTATTTTTAAATGGTTGTAAAGGTGTATTTTGGGCATTACCCCAAATTAAATTTGTTCTAAAATCTCCCAATTTCAATTTGTAATGGTTCAGTTTATATTCTATTTTTTTGGAACTACTAAATTTTGATTTAACTGTAGAAATAAATTCAATTGGCAGCTTTTTTAAATACTCTTTCTTAACAGAAATTAAAATTAAATCAGGTTTAATCTCTAAAATCAAATCTTTCCATAGTTCAAAACCCTTTTTGATTAATAAGTTTTGTTGATCTTTCGTTAATGCTGCCCAAGTAGGATTAGTTGCCAATGGAGAGCACAAATCGGTGTGAAGCGCAGTATTTTTATATGAACCTTTGTAGTAACAACAACCTAATCCATTTAGAAGTGGTAAAAAACCACTTTTTGAAATATTTTTTTTACCAAACCATTTTTCATAAGGCTGAACCTTAAAATAATTATTAAGTGACAATTGTAAAGATTCGACTGAGCCATTAAAATCAGGAAATCTATGGAAATTAGGGTTACCAGACTTTGAATTTTTAAATTCTAAGTCCGATGGATTTAGGGCAACTGTAATAACTTTAAATTCTGAATCTAAGTAAGCATTTAAATCTCCAAAATAAACGATTGGTAAACTTGGCTTAACAACAAATTTTTTAAATTTAAATTCATTGTAATTTGCAATAGCTCTTTCTAGTATAGAATTTAAATTTTTAATTATTATTTGATTAATAAACTTCCATTTTTTTCAAAAGAAATAAACAGGATGATTTTTAAAATCCTGCTTTATTAAGATTATTTTTCATTTTTGCTATTGCACTTTCAAATTCTTTAACGTCAATTTTAAATTGACTGAATACTTCATCAAAAATGGCTTCAGTCTGTTTCTCAGATAATCCCATTAACATTGAAAAAGCATACATATAAGCTGCTTCTTCTCCGTGAAAATACCCATCTGCTGTAGCAACACCTACCATAAAGTTGATAAGTTCAATTTTTTCATCTTCATCTAAAGAAGGTAAAAGTTGCATTATTGTTTCACGTTCTTGTTGTGATCTTAAAATAATCTTTTGATGTCTCTCAGGGGTCATACCCTGTATATTAGAAATATAATTACCTATCCAAGATCCTTCGTCAACAGTAGCTTCTCCATCAGAAATAGCTAATCCAAACCCAACAGTTGCAAATAGAACATGTTTATTGTCCTCATCCTTAGTATTATTTTTAAATAATTTGTCAAAAATCCCCATAAATTAAGTTTTATTATTAATACTAATTCCTTTTAAATATAATAGATTATAATGATTAATAAAGAATAAATTATTAGTGTTTTTTGTTATTCATCATTTTATGAGCTAGATTTTTGTTTTTGACAATTTCTGCTAACCATTTCATTAATTTATCTCTTGTATTAAGATCAGGATATACATCCATCGCTAACTCACTTATGTAATTAGCTTCCTCTAAAGCTAAATCTTCGTCTACTAAAGCAAACTCTATCAGAGTTTCAAAAAAGAGGTTTTTGTCATCTTCATCGAAACTTTTTAAAGCCTCAATATAGTTTTCTCTATCCCCCATTAAAAAATTATATTCATCTGAACCTTCATCAATAGATCCTGGGAATTTTTTTGATATTTCATTACTGAATTTGGAAAAAGCAGTATTTTCTTCCTCAGTTATCTTCCCATCAACTTGAATTAATTCAAAAACACATTTTACAAATACGCTTAATTGAATTTTCTGTTTTTGAACATCATTAAAACCGCTTAAAGAATTAATAATTTCATGAGTTTTTTCATCAGTTATTATTTTATCTTTATTGTTACCAACGTATTTGTCGTTGAACCAAATTCGTTCCTCAACTAAATTACCTTCTTTATCAAATTTTTTCTCAACTCCATGTTTTAACCCAAATCTAAAACACGTATCTAAGGTTTCATCTTCACGTATTGACTTCCATTTTCCATTAAAAAGGTATCCTTTGTAGTAAGTGAATTCATTTTTATCTATGAAATTCTTTTTTTCATTTTTTTGTAAGAGCTCATCAATTACGGCTTGGTTTGGTCTGTTTATTCTTCTGTAAATCTTAGCCTCATTAATATCCTCACCTTTTTCTTTCATAATGATAAGAGTATATTCTGCGCCAATAAGAGATTCAATAAGTGCAAAAAATTTATTTTCAATTTCATCTGGAATAGGTTTATCTAAATCTTGATATTTATTAAAAAACTTTTCATACTCATTAATGAAAGCGTTATATACATCTATTCTGTAATAGATATCTTCAACGCGAAGAATATCTTCTTTGTATTTTGTAATATATTCTTCTGTATGAGCTAATGACATTTCCCAATAGGTTTGTTTTAATGTTTCCATAAACATTTTTCGTCCGTTAGCTCTTGTATTAAGAATGTTTATCCAAGATTTAGGGTCCGAATTTTCGGGAAGTTTAAGGTTCTGTAAATTATATTCAAGTTCTTCTAAATCATTTGAAAATGTAGGTTTAACTAACTGATTTAATCTAATACAATAACTTTTTGATAAATATCCGATAAGAAAGTTCTTACCTTCATGAACATATTTCCAATTATCTTCAACATCGCCAACAAACTTAAATTGGTCTTTTCCTCCGTTATTTTCAATTATTTCATCAATAAGGATTTTAGATGGAACTATATTTTGATTTGGAATTAAAATAAATTCGTTCGAATCTTTCTCTTCGTCAAAATAAAGAGGAACATTAAAGTATTCTTCAAGAATATTTGAACTGTTTTTTAATGCTTTTTTACCATTATATATTTTTTCAATTCCTTTGACCCAATTAACTTTATTAAGAACAGAATTTTCAGTCGATTTAAATTCAGTAGCATCAGATCTAGTAATATTTTCATTGGTGATAATAATCACATTTGAATTATTTATTTTCGGACATTCTATCTTGAATCCATCTCCTGCCCAATAATCATATTGACCTTCTTTAACAATATCATTCACATCAATTTGATTATCGATTAGTAATTTTTTAAGTTCTTTATTAAAAGTAGAATCTGAAAAACACTTAAAGAGCATTGAAAAATTCATTGTTGCATAATACCAACTACCATCAACATCAGATGTAAAAAATTCATCAGGAGAAGTTGATCCATCATTTACTTTAAATTGAACTTTATGAAAAGGGAATCCACTCAAGTTTCTAAAAACTTTTTGTTCAATCAATGGAAGACCTTCAGAAATTTGTTTAGTAGTATATGGTTCAATTTCTCCGAGAAATAATTTAACTAATAGCTCACTATTATTTATTGTTGGAGATGGAATATCTTTTAAATCTTCTAACTGAACCCCAAATAACTTAGCTATTGTTTGATTTTCTTTTAGAAAGAAGATATTATTTGGGTTTATTGAATACTTACTATCAACGATGTATTCTTCTATCTTTTTTTCTTCTCTAATAGAAGCAACAAATCTTTCAGAATTGATAACATTTTCATTTGATATTAAAATCACATTATGTCCTTGAACTTTAGGTATTTCTATTTTAAAGCCATTGCCAGCCCAACATTTTCCAAATACTGTGTTTTCAACTTGATTTATATCAATGTTGTTTTCTTTTAATAATCTATTTACTTCTGATTCAAATAAATTATCTGAAAAGGATCTAAAAATTGAAGCAAAATTCAAAATCCCAAACTGCCAGTTTGGTTCATTCTCTTTTTTAAAATATGATTTAGAAAATGTATTCAGGGGTTTAATATTAACTTCTTTAAATGAAACACCCTTTAAATTCTTAAATATTAAAAAAACATACATTAATCCTCTATTTCTTTCCTCTTCAGAAAAATTCAATTTTTGCAATTTAGTTCTAGTCTTCTCATCTAAAAACTCATTCTGGTTGGAATTATTAGTTGAGGATTTATTAATATTTGATGATGAAATATTTTTTTTAATTTTTATTTTTTTGAGGGAATCATCAGAATTAGGTTGATCAATAGATTTTTTAGACGAAACTGAATTTTTATTTATCATATTTGAAATCGCCCAAACAATAAGAGAAATCACTGCAAAAAGAATAAAAACAAAGAATAAAATACTTAAAATTTTCATGTTTTTTAAACTAATTATCTTGATATGGTAATTGTAAAAATTCGTCTAAAAAACCAATTTCTTCCATTTCGTATTCACCAATTATCAGTAATTGCTTTTCATTATATCTCTCTTCAATAACGCGAATAATCCCCCAAACAAGCTCATCATTGTATTCATAATATTCAGTAAATCTTTCATCATTTATAACATATTCTAATTCCCATTCACCTTCATCTTCCTCAGAACCATTTATAGATACTATGATAGTTGCATTTTCTAATTCATCAAAGTCATAACTAATTTTTAGGTTATAATAGTTTTTTATAAGTTGAAATTTTTTATCGTTGTTCATAGTTTTCAATTAATATTTTGCACTTATTATATTTGATTTACGAATAAAAATACTAAAAAAATTAAAATAAAACTTTACATTTATTCGAAATCCATAGAAAGTTAGAAGGTTATAATTATTCACAAATAATGAAAAAGATACATTACGATGAAATAGTTTTTAAAGATTCTAAAATATTCTACAATAATTCTCTTTTTACAGGGGAAATTTTTTGCAAATATGAAAATGGTCATACAAAAACTGAATTTGAGGTTTCAGATGGATTTAAAAATGGGTTTTACAATGAATATGATAATGATGGAAATCTAAAAATTCAAAAACAATATTTGAATAATCTTAAACATGGATTTGAAGTTTTCCTAAAATCAAATGGGCAGAAAATAAAGAACTCCACTTTCAAAAATGGTATTCACATAAATTCGATACACTACGATAATTTTGGTAAAGAGATAAAAGGTTTGAAATGGTTTGATGGTATTATTTCAAATAATAATCTTAAAATAAGAAAATACTACATCACAAACCGATATATATTTAACCCTAGATTATTGTGGTTAAATAATGTTAGTTCTAGTATAATTTCTCATTTTTTAAATTATTTGTATTCAAATAGTAATTATGAAATATCTGTAGGAGGTGGAGGAATTCGAACTCTTGAATTAACACAAAATAATAATTTTCAATATGATCCTTTAATGTTTACAAATAAAAAATCAAAAAAACATCTTGAAAATTTAATTGTAAATTTTAAAAAAAACTTTCCTATGGATTATGAGAAAATATTTTATGATAAGACAATTGATGACATTACAGAGTTATCAAAGTACAAAATGCTAATCTACGGATGGACCTTTTCATCCTCAGTAAATAAAAACACCTCTCATAATGATTTATTCAATCAAAAGTATCTTAAGATTAGCGAAGGTTACAACACTGAAATGAAAAAATGGATTGTCATGGACTATTCTGTTAAACCAATTGGAATAGTCTTTGAATCTGACGAGAAGAAAAAATGTTTATCTTGGATAAATCAATGGAATTATTAATCTTAAAATTATTAAAATGGACATAAATGAAATTTTAAAAATGAATCCAGATTCTGAATGTAAAATAACATATGATGGATATGAAGAATGGAAAAACTGTTATTATCAAAAAAAAAATGATAGTAGTGTTAATTTAGATACTGATAAACTTCCATTACTAGATGACGAATATATTCAAGATACTGGTGAACCATTATACAATGATAATAATGAAGAAGTTTTTGACCCTTCGCAAGAGATTGAATATGAATATTGCTACACTATGGAATATCAAACTATTTGTAAATCAAAAACATTAATTGGATTGCTTCAAAATAAAATAAAAGAATTGATAGATTCTGGAGATTATGATCCAGATGATGAGTACTCCGAATTTTCAGAAAGTTTAGGTATTTATCACGGTAGAGGGTTTCTAGATGAATTCTTTTATTCTGTTGAGTGTAATGATATTGTTATTCTAGAAGAAAAAGAAGATGATTCTTTGTTGTGGTATACATCTTCACAATTAGATGAAGAGAGTGGTTCGATATCGTTAGAAGAGATATAAAACCCCACTCACATTGACACTTAAAAGAATTTAAATTTTAACGTTGTTTTAATATTTTACATTACTAAATTTTTGAAATCCTTATCCTTTTCAATAGTTAAAGTGTGAAAGGGATTTCCTTTTTACGCCCCAAAATCTGTACAAAATAGGATTGGTGAATAGCAAAGGTTTTATTATTAAAAAATAAATAAATTCAATACCCAAAATCAGTAGTCCAGTAATGAGTATATGGACTTCCTTCCACTTTAATATAACCTACTCCTATCCTATTCCAACCTTTAGAAAACATATTTCGGTAATGTCCTGGACTATTATACCACTGCGTATAAGTTCTTTCAGCCGAGCTATTTCCAGCTGCAATATTTTCCGAATTGCATGACCCAAAAGCTTTAATCCTCTCAAATGTTTTACAAACATGTTCTAGATTTCCGCTGACTAAATTCCTATCATAGGTGGCATGTTCAAAATAATTTTGAACGCCCATATCATAAGAGTGATACCTTGCTGCTCTAGACAAGTTTTCGTCAATTTTCAGCTCAGATAATCCTCGCTTTTTTCTCTCTGTATTAAGAATTTCAACAAACCTCATCTCTTCTACTAAACTTGAAGAAGGAACATCTTCCTTTCCTGAAGGTTGACCGTGTGGGCTAAAAGCATCTCCCTTATTTCTATATCTATCCACACTAAATACAAATGGTTCTTTTTGAGCCATAACAGGTTGAATCTCTTGTTTGAAGTCCTGCTCCATGTTTTGAAGCTGTTTTATCAAAATCTTCATATTATTATTTTCTGATTTTTGAATTGAGTAACGATAAGCCATATAATTTTTATGTCTTTGCTTTTCAAGTAAAATATCCTTTCTTAATAGCTTTTGTGTTTTCTTTAAATTTCTTTGACTAAACTTTAACCATAGTTCTACTTTCCCTTTAACATGAAAAAAATCACTGTAAGCTCTAGCATATAAATTCATTCTTTGCTCATATGCTTTAACAATACTATCTAATTGTTGGTTTTCATTTAAATCTAAACTACTATTCTTCTTGGCTGATTTTAATTCTTTTAGTGCTGCTTTGGTTTGATTTTGGTCCGCCTTTATATTTTGCTTTAATTGAGGCAAAAACAAAGCTAAATCAGCCAATAGTAAATCTAAATTCTCTTGGTTAAGCTCATTGGCATTTTCAAAATTTTGTTTTAGCCATGGCTTATCAATCAAGCTTTCATCTAAATAAATAAAAGCATAATCCATCATCTTTTTAAGATTGTGCTTAAACATCAATCTTTTATTTAAAAAATGAGTACTTGTAGCTAATTTCTCAGTGCTTGCCATTAAGTTTTGATCTTCTTTATCGTATCTATTAAATAAAGAATCAATAAGGTAAGTGAAGTTGAAAAGTTCGCACATTAAGCTATCTTTTTTCGATATGTGCTCTAATGCTGTCCTAGGACTTTCTTTTTCTTTATCAGGCCTTCTTGTTTTTGTTATATTGAAACGCTTAAATTTTTTAACCGACTTACTAGTAGACTTAGCATAAATAACGGTCTTTTTGTCAATTCTTTTAATAGATTTTAATTGGTTCTTATTTTGTTTTACTCTTTGCTTGTTAGCTGCAATATATTTTTTATTGAAATCATTTAAGCTGTCTAACCAACCAACACTTCTTTTCTCATAATGATCGTACTCTAAATTATTATTATTAATACTTTCTTTTAAATTATCAATCGCTAATTGATTTATTGATTGCATCCTTTTAAGCTCTTTTTTACTAGCTTCAATTTCTTTGGTGTCTGGATTATAGTATTCTGAATAAAGGTCTTTAAAAACTAAGTAGTTATTAAAGCCCACTAATCTGTTATTGTTATTATTTATTCTTTTGGTTTGATCACATTCTAAATCTAATTTTTTATGATTCCCCATTGCTAAATATGTTTTAATTTCAGAACTATTTTCCTTTTTAATTTTTTTATTACCCTTCTCATTTAAATTATGTTCATAGCCTTTATTAAACTCTTCAATACTTACAGGATTTTCTAAAAGCTGAAAGAAGTCTAATACTGGAAAATGAGAAGCGATCATTTTACTTGGATTAACATAAAACCAATCTGGATTATAGGCATGAACGTAATGCCATTCCACCTCATATGGTTTTTGAAACATCACCCACATTAAGTTTTTGAAAAACTGTTTCTTTGGTTCAAGATGACCTGCACCCCACGTTAGGTCCATCAGCTCCCATTTATTGTTAACATATACTGTAGACCAAGCATGTTCTGCTCTGTAAAGTGTGTCCCCAGGAAAAAAATCAAATTCATGAGCATATCCATTAATTGTTGAAGTCTGAATTCCTAATGACTCACACATTTCATTAAATAGCTGAGCGTATTCTCCGCAAAGAGCAATTCTTCTTTTAAGAATTTCTTTACTCGTATGCCTCTTCAATGTATTAGATAAAAAAGAACTGTAATCGTACTTGATATTTTTAGTAATCCAATAGGTTATGGCAATTATCTTACTTGGATCATCTGACAAATCCTTTGTTAAATGAGCAGCAAGAACTGTTGGAGATTTAGTATATTTCTTTTTAACCCTTCTAGACTGTTTTTGGATGGCATTGGTATCAATGTTATTAGCGATATCAACATTTGCATGAAATTCAGTAATCAATAATAGTAAGCATAGTACTTTTAAGAGCCTTGAAATTATTTTTTTCATAATTATTGTATTTAAGGGTTAAGTACTATTTGCTTATAGGCTATAATTTTTGATTTCTACTCATATAATCCAAATAATTAAAAATGGTACATATTTACATTAAAAACTGAATCTATTATGATATTATCCCACTAGTTTCGTATTTAGTATGTAAACCACAAAAAAACGTTAAAAAATTTCTTTTAATTATTTTTCAATTTTGCTTGATTTATGATTTTAAAAATTAAACTTTCAACATATTTTGCATCCACATATCTGTTTTGAGCAACAACTGTACCACTATTAAGGTGCAGCATATAGAGTTCTTCTTTTAATACTGTTTGTACTCTAGCAGCTTCAGAAATTGTTTGTTTGTCACTTGAATTATCTTCTTTTACTATTTTTAAAAGCAAATCCTCCACATACTTTGCATCTGTATAATTACTTTCATTTTCAAGAGTTGGGTTCTTAATATAAATCCAATATAAATCTTCTCTTAAAACAGATTGTACTTGGATAGCTTGATAGGCTATTTCTTTTGAATTATTTATTACGGTTTCAAAACTTAACAAAGTGATTAAAACCATTAGTGAAATTATTTTTTTCATGACTTTTATTTAAGATGTTTTACAAATTATTGATCAATATTATTTTCAGAAATATCAGGAGTCCAGTACTTTAAATTTTCTCTATCGTTCGATGTATCACACTGTCCCTTATCTTCAAGTATCATCTCAAGACTTGAAATCGTATGAGTAACTACTAAGTGATATTCATCATGAGTTTTATTACTTAATATCTTATCGTTATAATCATCCCATAACCATCGTTTAAGGTTTTCAAGGTTTTCTAAACACTTAGCAATATCTGGCTT
>MDTC01115317.1_pt1 | contig 10597 bp, 8 predicted proteins | sample 811181 | NCBI WGS metagenome assembly MDTC01 (sample SAMN05326644, study PRJNA326480) | marine metagenome | isolation source: seawater | place: Pacific Ocean: North | collected 2011 | reverse complement strand
TTTGAACGCTTTATTATTTTTTCAACTATATTTCCAGTATCACTTTTTTCTTCTTTTATATAATTATCGTTGGCAGTATTCTCGTTAATTAAAGCTTGTAATCTCTGGTTCAATACAGAAACTCTAGCAGCCAAACAAGCAATGTTAAAAATTAGATTATTTTCCCGACTAGAAACCTGTTTTATTTTTAATGCTAACTCTTCGAGCTTTAAATTCTCAAATTCGTCTAAAAGCTCCTCTTTTTTATCTAAAATTTTTTCTGATAAATCCATAATAAACACCTTATACTATATATTCATTACGACAATTAAAAAAATTTTAAAGTATTTACAAAAATTAAAATCAGTGTCTCTAAAATAATTGGCATTTAATTTGCAATTGTATACTCGAAATTAGTTATATTAAGAGTTTTTAAGATGGATGCGATTAAGGATCAATTATCTTTTTATTCAAAAGCCTTACAATTAAGAGGCAAGCGTAATAATATTTTAGCTTCTAACATAGCTAATGCTGCTACCCCTAATTACAAAGCTAGGGATATTAGTTTCTTAGATGAATTAAAGAAAGCAGATAGAGACGGTCCTATTAAGATATCCCATGAAAGCCATATTGTTCATAATTCAGGAAAATCCTTCAACGAGGTTTCTTATAGAGAACCTCTAATCACATCACTTGATGGAAATACAGTAGAATTAGCAGTTGAGCAGATGCAATTTGCAGAAAATTCAATGAGATACTCATCCACTGTTAATTTTCTAAATGGAAAAATAAATAAGATCATGTCTGCAATTAGGGGTGAATAATGGATATTAAATCAGTCTATGATATTGCAGGTAGGGCAATGGCAGCACAGTTGGTTAGGTTAAATACTGTTGCTTCAAACCTAGCTAATGCAGGATCAACTACGGGTGATCCTAAGACCACTTACAGGCCACTAAAACCAATTTTTGAAACTCAATATAGTGATTTAGTTAAAAAAAATGGGATTGCTACTGTTGATGCAGTTGAAGTTCAGGAAATAGGTAGAGAGCCTATCAAGTCATATATGCCAGCTCATCCTGACGCAGATGAAGCTGGTTACATATATAAAGCTGCAGTCAATGTAGACGAGGAAATGGTTGATATGATGGAAGCGTCAAGACAATACCAGAATAATGTCGAAGTAATTACCACACTTAGAGCATTAACAATGCGTACTTTAAATATTGGGAAATAAGGAAAAACAATGTCTGAAATAAACTCTTCAAATCAATCACTGAATAACATTTTAGATAAATTAGGTATAAATTCTTCAAAAGAAAAATTTGCTCCTAAAGAAACAAAAGATCAACTGGGACAAGAAGATTTTTTGAAACTCATGACGACACAGCTTCAAAATCAAGATCCATTTGCGCCAGTGGATAATGCTGATTTTATCGCTCAGATGGCACAATTTTCCACAGTTACCGGTATAACCTCTATGGATCAAACTATGAAATCTGTTAGTGAACAACTCTCAGAGATGAGGATTGCCTCCACAACTCAATTAATGGGACATTCTATATTAGTTCCTGGAAAGTTTGCAAGACCCGATAAGGATGGTATTATAAGTGGAGTAGTCGATTTACCTAATACAGCGTCAAACCTAAATATTATTTTCGAAAATAGTGAAGGCGAAGTCTTGCATCAAGATACATTAGGCACACAAAAAGCTGGCTTGGTCGGGTTTGAATGGAAAGATTTACCAGAAGATATTAAGTCTTCAACTGTACCTATAACTATTAGAGCGTTTACAGGCAATGTAGGTGACACCGGAGAACTTTCTACCCAGGTTTTTGCAAGCGTTTCTGGAACTTCCAAAAGTGAAAATGGCGTTATGCTAGAAGTAGAAGACTATGGAATGGTTGATCCTTCACAAGTTGTCAGATTTAAGAATTAATATATTTACTAGGAGAAATTAGAGATGTCATTTTATACCGCTCTTACTGGACTAAACGGATCACAGGCTGATATTTCAGCTACTTCAAACAACATAGCTAACGTTGCAACGACAGGTTATAAAAGAAGTAAAGCTGAATTTGGTGATATTTTTGCGACCTCTCCATTACAAAACAGTTCATCCTCTATCGGTTCTGGTACAATATTAAAAGGAATTAAGCAGCAATTTACACAAGGTAACGTCTCATCATCTCTAAATGCTCTTGATATGGCAATTTCAGGTCAGGGCTTTTTTGCATTGAAGCCGTCATTAACGACTAACCAAACAGTTTATACTAGGAATGGTTCTTTTTCAGTAAATAATGACAGATACGTTGTTGACTCGGCAGGTCAGTTTGTGCTCGCACTTCCTGTTTCTGACGATGGATCTGTCCAAGGTGGTGAAATTGCTGACGCCCAGCCTCTTAAATTGGAATTGGAAGCTGGTGAAGCCAAAAAAACAGATAACCTAGAGTTGGCGGTTAATCTACCAGCTTCTTCTACAGTATTTGCTTCCGCTGACGACTTCGATCCTGCAAATCCAGCAACATTTAATTCATCAACATCTGTTACAATCTTTGATAACCTTGGTAATCCGGTGATTGCAACTGCCTATTTCATTAAAACGCAGGCTGCCCAAGGAAATGAAGCAACACATAAATATCAAACCAAATTTATTGTTGATGGAAGAGAGGTTCAGCCATCACTGACAGAAGCTATATCACCAACTGGACAAACACTAGTTGTCGATAGATTTGGTCAAATTATACCTATGAATGAAAAACCTCAAATTATTTCAGTTGCTCAGACTCAGCCTCTATTTTATTTAGACGATTTATCTAATAAGACAGTGTCTAAGTCAGCAACAGTTACCTCAACTGTTTTAGAAGATGCAGCTTTTACAGCAACTGCTCCATCTATAACTGTTGTAACTGATCCTTTACAATATAATACAACCTATGAGGCAAACCCGACCTTAAATAAATCAACTTATTGGGGAAAAGATTTTCTTACAATCAGAGTAGATGATACAACAGGCAGTGCTGGCTTTAAGAGTATAGACATAAGACCAGGTACTTATACAGCAGCGACATTGGCTTCTGAGGTTCAAAGAGCTATCAACTCTGGGCTTGGAGATGATGCTAAATTAGCAATAGATCCTGTTACTGATGGTAGTTTTTCAATACAATTCAACCAACTTGATAATAATGACGAGATACAAACATTATCAGCTATAAATGTAGACTTAATGCAAGATAGCTTTGTAACTGATAAACTATTTACTACTACTAGTGGTATTGAAAACGTGGCTTCCCCAAATTTTACTAGGGAAGAGTTTTTAGCTCATGCTCAATTAAGAATTAATGATGCATTAAACAGAGCAGCTGTTTCAGCAGATGGTTCAACAAACAACTCCTCAACTTATGGCGTAAATTCATCGCTATTTAATAGAGTAACTGGTAAAGCTTTATCTGGTGCCATAAAAGAAACAGAAGTATTAAGCTTTAATTATAAAAAACCTTCTTTGGATTTAGCGGATGAAAATAACGTTACCACTGAAGAAAAATTTTTACTTCATAGTTATTATAATGCCTCTCCTACATTAAAGGTTTTTGACAAAGCTTTAGACGTGACTGCTGTAGGTGGAAACACGATGGTACAAGATACAAGTGGTACTTTAAAAATATACATTAATGACGCAGATAATTCTATCAGTTCAACAAGTTTTCCAACAGAAGTATATCTTGCTGGAGAGTTTGATACTTCTACTTCTACAGCTAACGATTTGAAATATAATGGTGCAAAATTTTCAGTTTCAAGTGCTGGTACAGATGCAAATGGAAATGAATTTTTAAATCTTAAATCTGATTCAACAGCAGCTATAAATATTACCGATACAAAAATAAAAGTTTTACATACTGAATCAAAAGATGTGTCTGCATATTTTGAAGGTGGTACAGATATATTTTCAGAACAGACAGAGCATTTTGGTAGTAATAGGATTGTTTTAAAAGAACTTAATAAACACTCATACTTAAATAAGAATCTAAAACAGCCTGATACTTTGCTTAATGGCGCGATAGCCTCTGCTGGTAACCCAGCATCTGGATCAGGCGTAATTACTGTTGATACAACTGCAGGATTTCCATCATCAGGTACTTTATTAATTGGATCTGAACAAATATCGTATACTGGCACGACGGCTACAACTTTTACTGGTATTACTAGAGGAGCGAATGGAACGACTGCAGCAGCTGCTCTTGATGACGCGACAGTAAAATCAGTTGAATTTTCTGATGGTATAATGAGTGGCTTTAAAGACATTCTAAGAAATACAACTTTATCATCAGTACCATCGACAAGAGCAGTTAATGCTCCAACAGAGGGTATAAATGTTATACATGAAAAAACAGGAGCATCTACTTCGGGAACAACAGCTCTTGTAGTGGATGGTGGAACAAATGGTATTAGAGTTGGCGATATTGTCGTCGGTGCAGGTATTACAGCTGGAACGCGCGTAAGTGCGATTAATCACGACACATCTACAGTGACTTTAAGCGCAGCTACTACCGCAAATTTAACAGGAACAACAACAACTGCTATGGGAACTAAAGTTTCATTTATGTCAAGTAACCATACTATAGGTACTGGTGCTACGGGACAAACTGGAATAGTTGTAGCTGATGCAACTAATATAGCTGTCGGTGATTTGGTTTATGGAACTGGTATAGCTGCAAATACGACTGTGGCTGCTGTTTCTGGAACTACAATTACTTTAAGTGCAAACACAACCGCTGCTATTTATGGCGGTGAATTAAATTTTGTAGATGGTGATGGTCTAGGTGCTCAAGTTTTAAATAATGGCGCAGTAGCACAAGGAGCCACGACTATCGTTGTTGATGCCAATACAAACATATCAGTTGGCGATATTGTTGAAGTTGAAGGAGTTACTTCAGGGACAACGGTAACAAATGTAAATGGGACTACAATTACAATTAGCGCGGCGACAACTGCTGCTATTGCTGACGATACCTCAATTTCATTTTTACCAGCAGATTCCGAAATTTTGAATGTTGGCTCTACCGCTGGTTTTACTGATGCTACTGCTGACAATCCAGGTAAGTTTAAATTAGGAAATGAAATTATAACTTATACAGGAAAAACAGCTACAAGTTTGACTGGTATAACTAGAGCTGCTTACAATAGTGAAAGTAATTCTGTTATTGCATCAACTGAGATTAGTTTATTGGATAGTGTGGATAATTTAGGTTTATCTCAAAGAAAATCAGATGTTGCAGCCCAGTTAACTGCTACAGGCACAACTTTAACAGTTGATTCAACAGCAGATTTTGAGAGTAATGGATTTATTAGAATAGGTAATGAGTTGATTGCTTACACTGGAAAAACAGCAACCAGCTTCACAGGTTTAACTCGAGGAGTAGGCGGAACAACAGCTGCACAACATGAAATAGATGCGATTATAACTCAAGATGTCTCTAATACAGATGATTGGGTTGATGAGAATGATCCTGCTTTAAAAATAGCTTATGACATTTCAGGTCAGAATTTTACTTTTCAAGGTATTCCTTCTAAAATAGGTACATCTACTCCAAGTAAAATGTTCTCTTTTTCAGCCTATGGCCCAGGTGAAGGTAATAATACCAATGCTCTAGGTTTGAAGACACAAAGTAATAAAGCATCTTCAAACATCGGTGGTGGTGCTGAATTAAAAGCAGAATCTGTTCTTTTTACTGGAGACCAAATAGCTGCAGATACACAAAGAGCTTACGGTGTAGAAGTATCATATAATAACTTAACACGAAGGTTCAGCATTGCCAGTGGATCCACTGGTGAAAATATACCTGCCAATTCAGCTGTTGGTGTAGGTGACGCTGGTCAAGCATCTTCAAATATTGAAATTGGTAGACTTGCAATAGTTGATGGTGTTGCAACGGCCTCGACTGAAGGTACTGGCGGAACAAGCGCATTGTTAGGTATTAATGCTACAAACGGTATAACTACTGTCACAGCTGATACAGCAGGAAAGGGTCTTGAATCTTCACCAGCCGTTTTAAGCGGCAAGACATCAAACGAAGATTTATCAGAAGATTTTTTCTTATCTGATGCTGCTGAAGAAACAATATTTGTTGTAAACGTAAACGACATAACTGCGGCTATTCAGGTGCCTGAAGGAGTCTATAACGGAACTTCTTTAGCTACGGCACTTCAGTCAAGAATTAATCAAATGGAAGATCCATCTGGTAATACAGTTAACGGTGTTACAGTATCATATGATACTATAAGTAACTCTTTTTCATTCACCACAGGTACTACAGGACTTAATAGTAAAATATTTGTATCTGGAAGTTCACGTATGGGATTAGATAATCTTGAGTTGGTAACCGGAACTACACCTTCATTCGTTAATATGGCTACTACAACTGCAACCTCAGCAACTGGGCAGTCACTTTATGTTAATGATGCGGGTACCACAACAACATTAGCCCCGGACAATGCTTGGACACCAACTACAGATGGTACATTTGCAAAAGTCTTTTTAAGACCAGGTGAACTTACCTTTGATACACAAGGAAACCTGGTAAGTCCTGTTCAAAAAGTAGGTTATAAAGGTGACTTTGCCGCTGATGCTGCCGCTGGAACAAATGCGCTTTCAATTGATTTAGACTTGAATTTCGATGGTTCAACGCAGTTTGCATCCGACTTTAATGTTAGATCAGTATCTCAAGATGGTCAGACAGTTGGTAAGTTGGATGGACTAGATATTGCTGCTAACGGATTGGTTAGTGCAAACTACACCAATGGACTAAATATTGCTCTTGGAAGACTCGTAATGGTTAATTTTAATAACCAAAACGGATTAAAACAAATAGGTAATGCTACATATGTTGAGACGTCAGTTTCTGGTGTGGCTTCAGTTGGAGAGGCAGGTGCCGATGGTTACGGAACAATCTTGTCAGGTTCATTAGAAAGATCAAACGTAGATATCACGGAAGAGCTTGTTAATCTAATTACTGCTCAAAGAAACTTCCAAGCAAATGCTAAAACAATTGAAACAAACACAAGCTTAACCCAAGCGATCATTCAAATAAGATCATAATCTTAAATGATTTAAGGATTAGATATGGATAGAAGTATATACACAGCTCTTAATAGTATGAATATCTTAAGAGATAACCAGGCGGTAACAGCTCAAAATTTAGCAAATATTAGCGTTACTGGTTATCAAAAAGATGTATCTATTAATTTTTCTTCTGTGTATTTAGATCGTGATAAAGGAATTGATCCTAGAGTTATGGCGCTTCAAGAACCAGGTGGGTATGACAATACGCCTGGTCCAATGCAGCAAACAGGTGCGCCTTTGGACTTGGCGGTTGATGGAAATGGGTATTTTATTGTAAAGCCTACTAATGGAAAACCAGCAATGTCTAGGAGAGGTGATTTTACTGTTTCAGCTGATGGAACGCTCAGAGATGGAACTGGAACACAGCCCTTAAATACTGAATTACAACCAATAATTATTCCACCTCATAGAAAAATTTCGGTTTCAGGTGACGGAATTATAAATATAGAACCTCTGAATGCTCCTATAGGACAAACTGTTAGAGTTGCTCAACTTGCCACTACTTTTGGGTCGGAAGTTCCCTTAGCGAAAACAATCGATGGCTTTGTTAGGCCAATCGATGGAACTATTCCTGCTCCCGATAATAGAACTTTATTATTAAGTGGTTTTTTAGAAGGCTCTAATGTTAAGTCAGTAGATGAACTGGTCTCAGGTATTGATCAATCTAGAGCCTATGAAATCAATGTGAAATTTGTTACTACAGCAAAAGAAATTGATGAAGCTACAGCATCTCTTATGAGAATGCCAAGTTAATCACCATCCTATAAAATTGGCATATGTATTGCATTATTCTCCTGTAACATTGAGAAGGAGTTTGGAATGTCTAATGCAATGCACGTTGCAAAAACTGGTTTAAATGCTCAGAATAGTAGAATGCAAGTAATTGCTAATAATTTAGCAAACGTTAATACTACTGGATTTAAAAGAGATAGAGCAAATTTCGAAACATTATTATACCAGGTAATAAAAGCTTCTGGTGCGCAGACATCAGGAGAGACAAAAACAAACTCTGCTTTTTCTGTTGGAACTGGTGTAAGAATTATCAACGCTGATAAGTTATTTTCACAAGGAAATATTGTTTCAACTGATAACGCCTTAGACGTTTCAATTGATGGATCTGGTTTCTTTCAAGTTCTTATGCCAGATGGAAGAATTGGTTTTACAAGAAATGGTGCGTTTGGAAGAAATGCCGAAGGTCTTTTAACTACAGCGTCAGGTTATGTTATTCAACCAGAGATAGCCATACCTGAGGGCGTGACAAGTATTAATATTTCAGCAGACGGAATAGTTTCAGTTCAAAATCCTGGAGAAGTTGAAGCTGAAGAAGTTGGTCAATTTCAATTAGCAGACTTTGCAAATTCACGAGGATTACAGCCAATAGGGCAATCCATGTTGGTGGAAACACCTGCAAGTGGTGCACCTGTAGTAGCAAACCCGTTTGAAAATGGATTTGGTAGTTTAGTACAAGGAGCACTAGAGAGCTCCAACGTCAACGTAGTGCAAGAGTTAGTTGATATGATTGAGACCCAAAGAGCATACGAAGTAAACTCTAAGGCTATTTCAGGAGTTGATGATATGCTTAGATTTATAAGTCAAAACTTATAATGATAGTAACTAAAATGAAAAATCTAATTTTAATTGCTTCATTATTCCTTGTTAATGCTTGTTCAACTTATGTTGAAGAAGCCAACAATAAAGAATTCAAACCATTAACACCTTCTTTTGAAGAGTTTAATAAAGAAGAGCCTAGTGATGGTTCTATATTTAGTGCAAGTTCCTCTGGTTTGTTCTCCTCAGATAGGAGGGCAAAGAAAGTTGGAGATATTCTATCTGTAACATTAAGTGAAACTTTTTCTTCAAATAAAGCTGTAACCAACTCATCAGGTAAAACAGACACAATAGGAGCTGAAGTTGGACCAACAGGATTATTAAGAAACTTTGCTGGTTTAGGCGGAAGTGCCTCTAAGACAAATTCTTTTTCAGGTTCAATGGCAACTAATCAATCAAACAGTTTAAGCGGAACGCTCTCTGCAACTATTGTTAGAGTGTTTCCAAATGGTAATTTTGAAATTAAAGGACAAAAAAAACTAAGGATTACTGAAGGTACCGAATATATCAGGTTGAGTGGAATTATAAGGCCTCAAGATATTTCCACTACCAATACAGTTTCATCAGCTAAAATTGCTGAAGCCCAAATAGAATATGTTGGAGCTGGCATTTTAGATAGTGCTACCAAGCCAGGTTGGGGTAGTCAAATTTTCAGAGCAATTTCACCATTTTAAGGTTTGAAAAATGAAAAAGTTAATTTCTATATTTTTAGTTTCACTATTTGGGTTATTTTTTTCAATTCAAGTATCAGCTGATAGATTAAAGGACTTAGTCAGTTTTGCTGGTATAAGATCAAATCAATTAATGGGATATGGTATTGTTGTAGGTCTTGATGGAACAGGTGATTCATCTTTGGCGTTAACGCTACAGAGTATGCAATCTACCATATCACAATTTGGAATGAATGTAGATTCTAGTAGTTTAAGTGGAAAAAATTCTGCAGCTGTTATGATTACAGCTGACTTAGATCCTTTTACAAAAATTGGTCAAAAAATTACTGTTACTGTCTCCTCTATGGGAAAAGCAAAAAGCTTAAGAGGAGGAACTCTCTTAATGACCCCATTAAAGGGGGCTGATGGTCAAACATATGCAATTGCTCAGGGAAATCTTGCGGTAGGAGGATTTGGTGTTGAAGGTGCTGATGGCTCTTCTATGTCAGTTAATATTCCAACTGTAGGAACAATTTCTAATGGTGCTACTGTTGAAAGAATGGTTGAGGCGCCATTTATAAACTCAGAAAACTTTGTAATGAACCTTCATCAAGGAGACTTTACCACTGCAAATCGCGTAACTGAAGAAATCAACAAAGTTTTCGGTCCAGATGTTGCCAAAGCTCTAGATCATACTTCTATTTCGGTTAGGGCACCAAAAGACCCCTCTCAAAAAGTAAGCTTTATGAGCTTACTTGAAAATATTGAAGTTGACCCTGCTTCCCCGGTTGCAAGAGTGGTTGTGAATGCTCGTACGGGCACAATCGTCATTGGAGGTGATGTCAAAGTTACCCCTGCAGCAGTAAGTCACGGTAGCCTGACGGTAAAAGTAAATGAAGATACGAACACGACTCCTGGTCAGGTTTTATATGATGATGATGGAAATGTAACAACAACCACAGACGCCACAACAGAAAATGATACTGACATAGAAGCTGGTGCTGACAAGGCATCCGCATTCGTGTTTAATCCAGGAACATCGTTAGCAGATATTGTGGATGCAATTAATTCAATAGGCACGACAAGTGCTGACTTAGTTGCCATTTTAGAGGCTTTAAGGGCTGCAGGTGCCCTAAGAGCACAAATGATTATAATTTAAGGTATTAAAATGGCTGATACTTTATCAAAAATAAGTCAAATTAAAATTTTATCAGAAAACGTAGCTAATAAAAATCTTGCT
>MDTC01005959.1_pt1 | contig 10597 bp, 11 predicted proteins | sample 811181 | NCBI WGS metagenome assembly MDTC01 (sample SAMN05326644, study PRJNA326480) | marine metagenome | isolation source: seawater | place: Pacific Ocean: North | collected 2011 | reverse complement strand
TCAGCAGGTGCTGCTTCAGCTGTTGTTTCTTCAGCAGGTGCTGCTTCAGCTGTTGTTTCTTCAGCAGGTGCTGCTTCAGCTTCCTTAGCTTTTGATTTTTTATCTTTTATTTTGTCTAAAAGTGTAGTTTTAATCTTTTGTCTTTTTTCTAAATTATCTGGATCCAAAGTATACTTTTGAAGAAGCTTCACTCGGTTAGACATTTGAGCACCTAGGTTTACCCAGTGATCTAATCTGTCATGTTTTAGAGTAATACGCTTTTCTGATTCTAGATTAGGATCATAGCTTCCAATTCTCTCAATACATTTGCCATCTCTTTTGGCTTTTTGGTCTACAACAACAATGTGATAGTATGGCCTTTTTTTACCGCCGCCTCTTGATAGTCTTACTCTTACCATTGATTCCTCATGTTTTAAACAACGTGATTATAGCACCACAATATCAAAATACTCAGCTTTTTGACTAAAAAAGGTAAAATATTAGTCTAAAAGAGTATTTTTTATATATAATCATCAAAGATGAATCTCAATATAATATGTCAAGGCAAACCAGTTAATTTCAGCGCTTTCAAATAGTCAATGTCTTATTTACCTCATATTATTGGAATAATTTATTTTGCGATGTCTGCCTGCTTGTTAAATCTGTATATGGGCAGAGACTGTAGAATACCATTGAGCATCTCTTATCTAAGAGTTATCGGATTATTTCTATTTGGCATATTCGTATTTGATATAGCTTACCCTTTTAATATTTTTAGCTTTGTAAGCGCTCTATTTATTACACTTTTTATAATTAATATTTTTTATATTATTTTAAATTATTATAGATCGATAGATTACATAGGATTAATACTCAACCCAATTATATTTATATCTCTTCTTTTATATTTAACTTTAAGTTTTTCATCTAGTGGTACTCAAGTTGAAAAGAATTTATATATTCATATAATTTTTTCTCTAGCATCATATGGGTTCCTTGTACTTGCAGGTATGCAAGCGTTCATTCTGAAGTATCAAATTAATAGTGTAAAAAATATTCACAACTCTTCTATTCTGAATTCATTCCCCTCCATCGAAGAAATGGGGAGTATTATGTATAAGCTAATTATCGTGGGATTTATATTACTTACTTTGTCCCTTCTCTCAGGGCTTCCATATATTTCTAATAGGGTTGATGTAGACATAGAACAAAAAATTCTATTTTCTATTATCGCATGGATGACATTTTTATATTTAATAATTAAAAAGTTTTATTATGGAATAAAAGATATTGCTGCAGCTAACATGACTATTGGTGGTTTAATATTTCTTCTTCTAGCATACTTAGGCACAAAGTTACTTATTAACTGAAGACATATCAATGACTACTTTATCCATAGATAGCTTATTTTTGATTTTAGCGCTTCTTTTAGTTCTTTCTGCCTTTTTCTCTGGTTCAGAAACTGCTTTGATGAGTGTAAATAGATATAAACTTAAGCATCGTGTTAAAAAAAAGGATGAGGCTGCTTTGAAAGTTTATTACTTATTAAATAATCCTGATAAAACATTAGGTTTGATTCTTCTGTTGAATAACTTCGTAAATATCCTCGCATCAGCAATCACAACTCTTATTGCAATAGAGCTGTATGGTGATAAAGGAGTTGCCATAGCTGCAGGATTTTTAACATTTGTTATATTAGTCTTTTCAGAGGTTACGCCTAAAACATTTGCATCTCATTACTCTGACAGGATAGCTTATAAAATTTCATTCTTCTTTTATTACAGTTTAAAAATATTTAATCCAATTGTTAAATTTATAAATTTTTTTTCTAAGCTAATATTAGTGATTTTTGGTTTTAATAAAAAAAAGATTCATCATGATGATTTATCAAATGAAGAGATAAAAACAATAATACAGGAATCATCAAATAAAATTACAGAGAACTATGAGGAAATGGTTTTAAATCTTCTAGATTTACAGAAAGTAAGTGTAGAAAATGCCATGATACCTAAAAATGATATAAAAGGACTTGATATCAGAGAAGGTGAAGAGAATATAAACTCTAAATTAATAGATATTAAACATACTAGACTCCCGGTCTATTCTGGATCGCTAAATAATCTTAAAGGGTTCATTAATAAAAAATATGTTCCTGCTTTACTTAAAGAAAATAATATTATTAATGTTAATCAATTAATCTCTTGTTTATCTGAACCTTATTATATCCCTGAGGATACATCACTGCTGAGTCAGCTGATTATTTTTAAAAAAGAGAAAAAACGAATAGGTTGTGTAGTAGATGAATATGGTGAGATTAAAGGTATCTTAACTTTAGATGATATTCTTGAAGAAATAGTAGGTGAGTATAATATAGATCAGAAGAAAAATAGTATTAAAATTATTTCTGAAAATCAGATAGAAGTTCATGGGTCTGTGCAGCTCAGAGAAATAAATAAAATTTTAGCTCTAAGCTTATCTGAAGCCTCTATTACAACTATTAATGGGTATATACTTGAGTCTCTGCAAGAGATACCAGATGTAGGTATGACTTTTAAAAAAGATAATACTATTATAGAGGTGAGAGAAGTAAATAATAATTTTGTTGAGAAAGCATTAATAACAAAAAAGATATGAATAAAAAAAATAATAAAATAAGCAGCTTTGAAGAAGATTTAAAAAAACTTCAACGTATCTTGGATGATATTGAGTCTGATAAACTTACTTTAGAAGATTCTATCCAAAAATATAAAGAAGGTATGGAGCTATCTAAAAAATGTCAAGATGCTCTTGATGAAGCTAAACAAGTAATAAAAGTTCTTGAAGATGAGAAATAAAAGCTATCCTATACTTGATCAGGTTGAAATGCCCTCGGACATTCGAGACCTAGATTTAAAAGACCTTGAAAGCTTAGCCTCAGATATAAGGGAATATATTTTAGATACAATTTCTAAAACTGGTGGCCACTTGGCTGCTGGACTAGGCACGGTCGAGCTCTCTATTGCTCTGCATTATGTTTTTAATACACCTGAAGATAAAATAATTTGGGACATTGGTCATCAGTGTTATCCGCACAAAATATTGACAGGTAGAAAAAATAAGTTAAATTCTGTGAGAAAATATAATGGAATCTCAGGTTTTTTAAAAAGAAAAGAGAGTGATTATGATGTATTTGGTGCCGGTCACTCAAGTACATCAATAAGTGCTGCTCTAGGTATGGCAATTGCAAGAGATATCCAAAATGAAAAACACAACATTATATCCATAATAGGTGACGGAGGTATGACAGCCGGAATGTCTTATGAGGCGATGTGTCATGCAGGATATTTGAAAACAAATATGCTTGTAGTACTGAATGACAATGAGATGTCAATATCACCTAATGTTGGGGCTCTTAATAAGTACCTAACGAGGTTAATGTCCGCTATAAAGGAGAAGAGTAACAATCTACTTGATGAAAGAAATCCTATCAAGAAGATTGCAAAAGCTATCAAAGATAATACACAAAATATACTAACGCCTGGACATTTATTTGAAGAAATTGGTTTCAGTTATCATGGTCCTATCGATGGGCATGACCTGCAGTCCCTCAATGAAGTGCTGAAAAATTTGAAGCGTAAGAAAGGTCCGATCTTACTCCATGTCATTACCAAAAAAGGTAAAGGTTATAAAATAGCTGAGAAAAATCCAATAAAATATCATGGAGTTACGCCTTTTGATATTACTACAGGCGCTTCTGATAAACCTAAACTTAAAAACTCTCTTACATATACAAATATTTTTACTAAATGGATTAATTATGCAGCTCAATATAATGAAAATTTTGTAGCCATTACACCTGCAATGAGAGAAGGTTCGGGTCTAGTTGAATTTGAAGAAAACTATCCAAAAAGATTTTTTGATGTTGGTATTGCAGAACAACACTCTGTAACTCTTGCTGCCGGACTAGCAATTGGTGGATTAAAGCCAATTGTTGCAATATATTCAACGTTTCTTCAAAGAGCATATGATCAATTAATCCATGATGTTAATCTTCAAAACTTAAATGTTATGTTTGCCATTGATAGAGCAGGCTTAGTAGGTGCAGATGGCGAAACTCACCATGGCATATATGATATCTCTTTTATGAGAGTCCTTCCTAACATTGTTATCATGACTCCATCAAATGAAAATGAAATGTGGATGATGTTGAATACGGGCTTACAGTACGAGGGGCCGTCTGCAATTAGATATCCCAGAGGAAATTCATTTGGCAAAGAAGTTATAATTACAGATGAAACTATCGAAGTAGGAAAATCATTGACTGTATGCGAAGGAAGCTCTATTGCAATATTAGTATTTGGTGAGCTTTTGAATAGCGTCTTTGATATATCCAAGAGACTGTCTCTAACGCTCATTGATATGAGATTTGCAAAGCCTTTAGATACAAATAAGATAAATGAATTATCTAAGACTCACAAATATTTTATTACACTAGAAGATAATGTTGTGACAGGAGGTGCGGGCTCTGCAGTAAATGAATATATACTAGAAAAAGGTTTAGATATAAATATTATAAATTTAGGAATACCTGATAAAATTATTTCCCATGGTAGTCAAGATGAACTATATTCAGAAATTAACTTAGATAAGAAGTCTTTACAAATAAAAATAAATGAATTATATAATCACATCACTAAAAACGAGAAAAGTAGTTAAATAAAAAATGTTTAAACTAGTTGTAAAGAAAGAATTTTCATCTGCCCATATACTTCATGGTCATCCGGGTGACTGTAAAAGAATGCATGGACATAATTGGCTTGTTGAAGCAGAAGTTCAAGGAAATAATACCAATGAAATTGGTATGGTAATAGATTTCAAAGATATTAAAAATAGCCTTCAAGAAATCATTTCGATGTTGGATCATCAGTTCCTTAATGATTTGGAGCCTTTTGTCGATAGAAACCCAACAGCAGAAAATATATCAAAATATATTTATAAAGAACTATCAAATAATATTAATACTGATAATATAAAAGTCAGTGAAATTAAACTTTGGGAAACTAACAATTCAGCAGTAACCTACACAGAGTGAGTATATGTCAACATCAAAATCAAAATTAGAAATTTCAAGTCTACCAGATACACAAGGGCAAGCAGACACAAGAAATATGCCTATCAATAAAGTGGGAATAAAAGATATTCTCCATCCTATGGTTATAAAACAAAGATCTGGAAAACAACAATCTACTATTGCTAACTTCAACATGTATGTAAATCTTCCTCATGATTTCAAAGGAACTCATATGTCTAGATTTGTTCACATTTTAAATAATCATGAAGAGCAAATAACAGTTGATTCATTTAAAAAGATGATAGATGAGATGCTGATACTATTAGAGGCTGATTCAGGTCATATAGAAATGAAGTTTCCATATTTTATAAACAAAACTGCTCCTGTTTCAAAAGTACAGAGCCTTCTAGATTATACAGTCTCATTCATAGGGGAAATTGAAGATGGTAAATCTAAGCTTAAAGTGAAAGTTATGGTACCAGTTACAAGCTTGTGTCCGTGCTCAAAGAAAATATCTGAATATGGAGCCCATAATCAGAGATCGCATGTGACAATTACCATAGCTATAAATGATTTTATTTGGATTGAAGAAATAATTGATATAGTTGAGAGTGAGTCTTCTTCAGAATTATACGGACTATTAAAGAGACCTGATGAAAAGTTTGTTACAGAACGAGCTTACGATAATCCGAAGTTCGTGGAAGACATGGTTCGTGATATTGCGGTTCATTTCAAGAAAGATCAGAGAGTAACTGAATATACAGTTGAATCAGAAAATTTTGAATCGATTCATAATCACTCAGCATACGCGCAAATTCATAAAGTTAAAGACTGAAAAACTATCTAAGTTTAACGTATAACCCTCTTAATACCTCATCGGATGCTACGCTTTGTATTTGATTGAAGACATCATCTTCAATAGTGATGAGCGTTGATTCGCCAGTTTCACCTCCAGTATCGACTTTTATATTCATAACTTCAGAGGAATTGCTGCTAAATAGACCAGATAAGAATCCTTTGGCTTCTTTTTCTCTATCATCTAAAGAAACCTTAATTACACCACTAGATTGATCTTTTTCAATAATTTTCACTCCCAATATATCAAGTGAGCTGACTACTGATGGATAGACTCTTTCATATATGTCCGGGACGTAGAGGGTCTGTAGGCCTTGCTCATCTGTATACAAAGAGACAGAGTTTCTAATGCCTGTTGATTTAGCGATTATATATCCTGAATTTTTAGCTTCATCACCACCAAGATATATATACATTCTACTAATCATTTCATTTTGAAATTCCTTGTCTCTTGGTCTGTTCTGCCACCTGAATTCTGTATCTCCATCTGACATAAACTCTTTACCATAGTGAGAAATTATTACATCAAAACCATTTTCTTTTTTTACCATTCTTGTCTTATAGCTATCTCTTGTCTCTGGTGAGACTAATAAAGGTACATACCTGCCAACAACCCTTTGGATAGCTCCTAATTGTACTTCACTAAGGTTTTCAAGATAATTAGTTCTCATAGATGATATAGTTAAATCTTCGCTAAGAATCTGAAATCCCTCTTCTAACCAAAATGATTTGATTCTGTTCCATAGAAGTACTTTGTCATCAGATATTACTGATAAGAACATATCTTGGCCTTGCTTATAAATTTTTATACCTTGAAGTTTAGTATCAACTGTAAAGAGCTTATTACTATCACCGTCTATAATATCAGTTAATAATATGGCGTCTGTTGTGTTCGGTTGGTTGAGATTAGGCGGTATTACCAAGTCTATCTGGCTTGATGAATAATCTTCATTTGTTTTATATACAAGTTTTTCGTTTCTAGGATCAGATAAAATATTTTTAACATAGTCAGGCATGCCGGCGCACCCAGCTAATGCAAATAATAACAAAAAGTTGAAAAAATATTTATTCATCTATTATACCCGTCTTTATAAGAGCATCATTTAATGCCTCATCATACTTTTTATCCATCCATGTTAAAGGTAGTCTAATGCCTTTTTTAATTAAACCCATTCTATTTAGACACCATTTCACTGGAATAGGATTAGATTCACAAAATAATATATCGTGAAGACTTTCTATTTTTAAATTAATTTCTTCAGCCTTTTCTTTATTACCCTCAATAGCATGTTTACACATCATGTGCATTTCTAGTGGAGCAATATTTGCTGTTACTGAAATATTTCCAGAAAAACCATCAATGATATCTGACATTGAGGTCTTATCATCTCCAGTAAAAATCTGAATGTTTTCACAGCATAGTTTCATAAGCTCCATGGACCTATCTTTGTTTCCAGATGCTTCTTTAATTCCAATTATATTTGCATGTGTAGATAATCTCTGAACAGTTTCTGGGAGCATATCTACAGATGTTCTTCCAGGTACATTGTATAATATTTGAGGAATAGGTACTGTGTCAGCAATTTTTTTATAATGCTGGAAAAGTCCTTCTTGAGTTGGCTTGTTATAATAAGGAGTTACCAACAAACAGCCATCTGCTCCATTTTTTTTTGCGCTTTCTGTAAGCTCAATTGCTTCTGATGTAGAATTTGCTCCTGTGCCAGCAATTACAGGTATCCTGCCTTTAACTAATTCAATAGTAGTCTTGATTACACTGGAATGTTCTTCAAAATCAAGTGTCGCAGATTCACCAGTTGTCCCTACAGAAATTATCACATCTGTTTTATTATCTACGTGGAACTCTATTAGTTTATGAAGTGAATCAAAATCTAGGGAGCCATCTAGATTCATAGGTGTTGCTATTGCAACCATGCTTCCTTTAAAAATACTCATCTCTAACCTGATACAGCCTGTTGAGGCCATACATTCAATATCGTACTAATTAACACTGCAAGTGGTATTGCGAAGAAAATCCCCCAGATACCCCAGACAGATCCAAAAAACAATATAGACAATAATATAGCAAATGGGTGAATGTTTACAGCATCAGAGAACAAAATAGGTACAACTACATTACCGTCTACTGCCTGTATAATCAGATGGCCAATGATGATGTACCAAAATTCTGATCCTAATGCCCATTGGAAGTATGCAACTAAAATCAACGGGATTGTCACCGCAATCATTCCTACATAAGGAATAATAACTGACAGTCCACATAGGAAACTCAAAAGCAGCGAATAATTAAGACCTAATGATAGAAAAAGTATGAAAGATGCTATCCATACAATAATAATTTCAATAAACTTGCAGCGAATATAGTTTCCAATTTTAAGATTCAATTCTTTATAAGCTTTTTGGGTAAGATCTAATTTTTCTGGAAAAAATTTTGAGATCCAACCATTAATTGCTTCCTTATCGAATAACATAAAGAAAATCATTATCGGAACTAATATTGCATAGACAATCACAGCAAATAGACCTCCTGCTGAAGCTAGTGAAAAAGTAAATATAGAATTTCCTAACTTAGATGTTTCACCTTGTAAGCCTAAAAATATGCTGTCGATATAATCTTTTGGCATGTATTCATTTTCATCATATAGCCCTAAAATAAATTGTTTACTCTTATTAAATATTTCCGGGAGTGATTTCACGAATAATGTAAGTTGGTCTAAAAGTAGAGGTAGTAGCATAAACAATGTTAAAACGCTTAAAATCAAAAATACAAGAAAGACGATTATCACTGAAAACCTTCGGACTAAATTGCTAATTTTCATTAAATACTGTACTAGTCCCTCTAACATATAAGCTAGAACTATAGCCACTAAAATAGGCGCAATAGTGTGAATGAGTATGTACGTTATAAGTACAGAAAATATCAATACAATCGCTAAAGAAACTTGATTTGGATCAGTAAAGTTATTTGCGTACCAGTCTTTTATTAACTTTAACATTATTTTAGTTTTGTTTAATTATTGATATATGATACATACAAACATGTTAAACTCAAACACATAATAGAAACTTAATATATTCTTTATGAAAGCATCGAAATATCCACTATTTACTCAAAAAAATAATCCTTCTGATGCAGAAATTATAAGTCATAAATTAATGCTTAAAGCCGGACTAATTAGACAACAATCTTCTGGTCAGTATAGCTTTCTTCCAGTTGGGTATCGTGTCTTAAAGAAGATTGAAAATATTATAAGAGAAGAAATGAATGCTATAGGTTCTGCTGAAATACTTATGCCATCAGTCCAACCTTCAGAGTTATGGGAAGAATCAGGTCGATGGGAAACATATGGTTTAGAGTTACTTAGGTTAAAAGATAGACATCAAAGAGATTATTGTTTGGGACCGACTTTTGAGGAAGTAATAACGGACTTAATTAGGAAAGATTTAAATAGCTATAAACAACTGCCTATTAATATGTATCAAATTTCCTCAAAATTTAGAGATGAGATTAGACCGAGATTTGGAATCATGCGTGCAAGAGAATTCATAATGAAAGATGCATATTCATTTCATTTGAATCAAGAATGTCTTGATGAATGGTATGAATATTATAAAAAAGCTTATAACAAAATTTTTACTAGATTAAAACTTGAATACACAATGGTTGATGCTGATAGTGGAAACATAGGTGGCAATAAATCAAATGAATTCCATGTTATTGCTGATACGGGTGAAGATGATTTATTGATTGACCAGAATGGTATTGGTATAAATTATGAAATTGCAAAAACAAAATATAATTCTGATGACATCAAAAAAATTATTAAAGAAAATAATCTAGTACATAAAAAAGGTATCGAAGTTGGGCATATTTTCAAGCTCGGAGATAAATATAGCAAATCAATGAATCTTTCAATTTCTGATGCAGAATCGAAAATATGTAATATAGAGATGGGCTGCTATGGTATAGGTGTTTCGAGAATTATTGCTGCAGCAATAGAACAAAATTATGATGATAAAGGGATAGTTTGGCCTACAACCATTGCTCCATTTAAAATTGTAATTATAGAAATCGATGGTCATAAGAATGAATCTGTTAGATTATATTCCTCAGAACTTTATGAAGGACTATCTGTAAAAGGTGTTGAGGTTATTTTAGATGATAGAAATTCTAAGCTTGGAAATAAGCTTAATGATTGGGAGTTAATTGGTGTTCCTAACATAGCGATAGTTGGAAAATCTGAGGCAGAAAATAAATCTGTGACTTTCAAAAAACGAGGTCAAGACGATAAAAGTAGTTTATCTATTGAGGACTTAATAAAAATTGTTTCAGATTAGTCTAGAAATCTATAGTTATCTTTTTGTTTTTCGTATTGCTCAATAGCCATATTAGCTTCATTGAGTGCTTTTTTTGCAAGAATAGTTGATTTTTTGTAATCTTGTTTATCATGTGCTTTTTTAGCCTTTTTAATTATCTTTTTAGTATCTCTCCACGCATTTTTTAATTTAAGAGCTTTTTTATAATTTATCTCAGCTTCTTTAATAATCTTTGACGATGTAGCTTGGTCATACGTATTTGCAGCTATATTGAGTGTAGGCACTATAAGAATTAGTGCGATTAATATATCAAGACCTTTCATTAGTTGTTCTCCAAAAATTTTATGTCTGATTCCTCTCTATAACCGACTACCCATA
>MDTC01189785.1_pt1 | contig 10598 bp, 7 predicted proteins | sample 811181 | NCBI WGS metagenome assembly MDTC01 (sample SAMN05326644, study PRJNA326480) | marine metagenome | isolation source: seawater | place: Pacific Ocean: North | collected 2011 | reverse complement strand
CAACGTGAAGCTGGGCCAGAGCTGGACCATCGAGAAGGCGGAGATCTCCGACTGGATGTTCATGCGGGACGGCAAGATGCACGGCAACTACACCATGCGCCCGCTGCTGAAGACGCTCCCTCCCGACGAGGCGGCGGTCTACCGGGCGATGCTCGCGGAGCCCTGAGTCTCCCCCGCGTCGCACCTCGTGTCAGGGTGTGTCGGCCGTTGACACCTCCCGGTCCGCAGCGCACTGACTGGTCGGGGAGGGTGAATGCGCCTCGTACTGATCGCCGGCCTGACCGTCGCCTGTGGCGAGCCTGACGCCGCCACACCGGAGCTGCTGACCTGCTCGCCGATCGACCTGGCCGCGCTCGCGCCGTACGCCGGCTGCACAGCGGTCATCGACGTCGACGAGCCCCTGGGCGGCACGGCCACCGAGGTCGAGGTCTACGGTGAGCACGGCGAGCTGCTGCGCAGGGTGTCCCGGCGCGACGGCGAGGTGGTGGCGCAGTCCGAGTTCTCCTACGACACGCACCTGCAGCGCGTGGCAGAGGAGGCGGAGGGAGGGGTCAGCACGACCTGGACCTACGACGCCCTCGGCCTGCTGACCGAGCGCGTCATCATGTCGCCCGGGCACGTGGAAGTCCTGACCACGGTGGCGTCAGACACGCCGTGCGCCATCGCAGAGTCCACGTCGACCCTCGACGATCGCGTGAACGAGGTGCGGACCTGGACCTTCGACGAGCGCGGCCGCCCGCTGCACACCTCGGTCAAGACCACCGCATTCGCGGAAGACGGATACGCCACCGAGGACTTCACCTACCCGGACGAGACCGTCAGCGAGCGGATCGTGAGCATGTGGAGCGACCCCGAGGCCAGCGGAGAACCCACCCGCAGCCTGGACGTCCGGGAGCACGATGCTGACGGACGCCTGCTCACCGAGACGCACTTCCTCGGGACGGAGCCCATCCCCGCCAACCGACAGTCCAGCGATCGCTACGAGTACGACGAGAACGGAGACCCGACCCTGTTCGAGCGCACGCGGGTCGACTGGATGGACGGGACCGAGTCCGTCACCGACACGCTGGAGACCGCCTGGGAGGCCCGGCGTCCCGCCCGCACCACCGTCCGCAAGTTCGGCGATCGGATCGCTGGCCGGAGCTGGCAGTGGACCTGCCCCGAGACCGGAGAACGCCCATGAGGCTGGTCCTGCCGCTCTTGCTCGTCGCCTGCGGCCCGGGCAGCAAGGTGCTCGAGTGCTCGGACATCGACGTGGACGCGCTGGCGCCCTACGCCGACTGCAGCGTGGTCATCGAGGTGGAGAGCACGGCTGACGGGCCCTCCACGACCGAGCGCGTCTACGACGGCAATGGCCAGCTGGTCCGCTTCTTCACCCGCCAGGATGGCGAGGTGACGGCAAGCGCCGAGTACACCTACGACGAGCACCTGCAGCCGCTGACGATGGACTCCCAGCACGGCCTGCACCGAGACTTCGTGTACAACGCGATCGGCCTGCTGGTGAACCGGACGACCACCGTGCCGGACGGCCCCACCGACGTGTACGAGGCCGAAGCGTCCGAGTCCCGCTGCGAGGTCCCGCGCTGGGCCCACAGCACGGACGGCGAGGTCTTCCGCGAGCAGCTCAACACCTACGACGACCGCAGCCGGCTCGTACGGGTCAGACGCTCGGATTCCGAGCCTGCCAGGCCGGAGTACAGCGAGTACGAGTTCAGCTACGACGGCGACGACGAGGGCTTCTCGGGCACGCTCGCCCGCATCTGGGAGACCTCGGCACCCGACGGTGAGCCCGGCCTCACCTGGGTTGGGCGGACCATCCGGGACACGGAAGGTCGCATCCTCGACCACTTCTACTACCTCGGCGCCGAGGTGGTGGAGGACGACCCCTGGATCCACGACCACTACGAGTACGACGCGGACGGCAACCAGACGCTCTACGTGCGACAGCGGACCGGCGTCGAGGATGAGCGCGAGGCCACCACCTGGCGGGACGGCCGCCGCGCCTACGTCGTGAAGTCCGAGCTCGGCGAGCAGACGGAGGAACGCACCTACACCTGGTCCTGCCCGTAGTCGGTGAGGGGAACCGCCCGGTCACCCGTTGCAGCGCTCGACACGCTGCCCGGGGACCCACCATGCGCCTGACCCTCCCGATCCTGCTGCTCGCCAGCTGCGGTGGCTCGTCCCCGCTGCTGGAGTGCTCCGACCTCGATCTCGACGCCCTCACGCCCTACGCCGGGTGTTCGGCCACCATTGCGGTGGAGAACAACTACGTCGGCGCCTGGACCGTGGAGCTCGCCTACGACGACCAGGGGCAGCTGCTCACCGACGTGCGCACCAACGAGGAGGGCGTCTTCCACGACGTCACCAACACCTACGACGCCAACCTGCTGCTGGTCGCGAGGTCCGAGGACGGATTCGAGAGCACCTACGCCTACAACGCCCTGGGCACCCGCACCGGCCGCACCACGACCGCACCGGACGGGACCCAGGAGACATACGTTGCCGAGACGTCAGATTCTTCCTGTGAGATCCGACACTGGACCATCTCTCGGGTCGGTCGGCTGTACCAGGAGCAGACCAACCGCTACGACGCCCAGGAGCGCTTCGTCGGCTACTGGAACCTGACTCACGAACCCCAGCGCTACTACCTGCAGCACCGGGACATGGAGCTCGACGAGGACGGCAACGTGGTCCGGAGCACCGCGCGCACGTGGCTCGACAAGGCGCCCGGAGACCGAGAGCCCCGATCGGAGGATGTGTCGCTCTACAATCGGGACGAGGAGGGTCGGCTGCTCGATCTGCGCATCTACGACGCCGACCGGCTCGACGCAGAGCCCTGGGTCCACGACCACCGCGAGTACGACGAGAACGGCGACGAGGTGCTGTTCGAGCGTCGCCTGGCCAGCGAGGAGGGCGTGGACTTTCGCCGCACCGTCGAGCGCGCCGACCGACGTCCCCTCACGGTGACGACCGAGTCCGACACCGACGGCTCGCACATGGTCGCGACCTACACCTGGTCCTGTCCCGACTGACGCCCCCTGCTTGCATCGCCCGCGCCCGGCCCTTTACGAGGGGCCCTCGAAGGAGCCCGGGTGGCCGAGCAGACGACGATCCCGCTGGGGGACGGACACGCCGACCTCGCGCGGCTGGAGGTGGTGCGCGGACGCTCGCGGGAGCGCCTGACCGCCCGCGAGGCGCGGCTGCTCGCCTACCTGGCCGCCCGCCCCGGACGGGCCGTCTCCCGAGAGGAGCTGCTGGTCGAGGTGTGGGACTACGCGCCCGGCGTGGTGAGCCGCACCCTGGACACCACCGTGCGCCGCCTGCGCCGCAAGATCGAGGTCGATCCTTCCGAACCCGAGCTCATCCTCGCCGACTACGGCGTCGGCTACCGCTTCGCCCCGCCGCGTCCCAGCCCCCCCCGCGCAGTCGCCCGCCTCGGCGCCCGCGGCGAGACCCTCGACCGTCCGGACCTGGAGCGCAGGGTCGCCGATGCCCTCGCCGCCCACCGCCTCGTCACCCTGTGGGGACCGGGGGGGATCGGCAAGTCCACCCTCGCCGAGGTGGTCATCGGCGAGCTGGACCGCCCGGTGCTGCGGGTGGCCCTGGCCGACGTCGACACCCCGGACGCGCTCCTCACCCGGGTCGCCGCCGCACTGAGCGTGGGCGTGGCGACGCCCGCCATCCGCAACGCGCTGCGAACCCGCGACGTCGTGCTCGTGCTCGACGAGGCGGAGCGGGTGATCGACCCCCTTGCCGACCTGCTCGACGACGCCCTCGACGGCGCCGGTGGCGCGACCCTGCTGGTCACCTCGCGCACGCGCCTGGATCTCGGCGCCGAGGTCGTCGTGCCCGTGCCCGCCTTCACCCCGGAGCAGGCACGGGAGGTGTTCCGGCACCACGCTCGCCGGATCGGAGCCTCTGACGCCGAAGATCCTTCGATCGACGCGCTGGTGGACGCACTGGACGGACTGCCCCTGGCGGTGGCCCTCGCCGCGTCGCGCAGCCTGGTCGCCAGCCCGGCCCAGCAGCTGGCGCGCCTGCGGGCCGATCAGAGCCCGATCGGAGCCGGAAGTCACCTTCGAACGTCGATCCTGCACCACCTCGACACCCTGGGCCCGACCGTGCGCGACCTCGCCCACGCGCTGACCGTCTTCCGTGGCTGGTACACCGCCGAGGACGTCGCGCAGGTGGTTGGCCCCGACGCTACCGCGGTCCTGGCCGAGCTGGTCGACGCGAGCCTCATCCAGCGCGCGGACGGCGGCTGGCTGCGCATGCTGACCACCATCCGCGCGGTCGTGCGAGAGGCCCGAGCCCCGTCCGAGGACGTGGTGCGGGCGCACGAGGCCTGGATCATCGCCCGACTTCAGGCGATGAACGACGACTTCCTGGGCATGCACCCCCGGCGGGCGGTCGACACCTGCCTGCGGCTCCTGCCCGACGCCCTGGCCGTGTTCGACCGAGCGGTCGAGGCTGGCCGGGGCGAGGTCGCGGGCGCTGTCGCCCGCACCGTCAACCCCACCGTCGAGGCGTGCGCGCCGCTCTCCCTGCGCCGCCACCTGGAGCAGTCCTGCCTGGATCTCGGCGAGCGGGTCCCGCTGGAAGACCGCCTCGTCATACAGGTGCGCCGGGCCTTCTCGCTGGCGAGGGTGGACCGGGATCCCAGCGCGCTGACCCTGTCCCGGGACGCCCTGGCCCAGGTCGATCGGCTGGAGGCGCGCGTCGGCGTCATCATCCGCACCAACCATGGCCGCGTGGCGCGGATGTTCCGGGAGTTCGAGGCGTCAGAGGCTGTGCTTCGCGAGGCCATCGCGGCGCTGGAGGGAGATCACAGCGGCACGGCGATCGCCGATCGCGCCCTCGCCCTCGGCCAGCTCGCCCTCACCCTGCACGGGAGCGATCCGAGCCGCAGCGAGGAGGCGCTGGCCCTGCTCCGCGAGGCGGTCCAGCTGGCGGAGACCCGCAACGTCCTGCTCAACGCGGGCAGCCACAACGACATCGCGCGGATCCTGCTGGAGACCGGCCGGACCGAGGAGGCGACCCGCATCCTGCGCCGGGGCGCCCGCCTCGCACAGGAGGGCGGCGAGCGGCGCATGGAGGGCAGCATGCGCGCCAACCTGGGCCACATGCTCCTCGATGAAGACCCGGAGGAAGCCCGACAACAGCTGGATCGGGCCCTGCGCCTCATGCGCCAGCTCGACCAGCCGTACGTCACGGCCATCGTGCTCGGGAACCTCGCCTGGGTCGACCTGAGCGCAGGTCGACCCGAGGACGCCGCCGCCCACGCCGACGAGGCGTCCCGCACGGTCGGTCGCCCCTGGCACCGCGGCATGTACGCCACCCTCGCCGCCCTCGCCCACGCCCGTGCCGGCCACGTCGAGCAGGCCCGGGACCGCCTCGACGAGGCAGCCGCCCAGGCCGAGCTCGCGCCGACCGGTCAGGACGTCCTGCGCTGGCTCATCGAGCTGGTGCGGGCCGTCGTCGACGGCAGTCCGCTACCCGAGGAGGGCGACGTGCTCGCCGACGAGACCCCCCACGTGCGCATGATCGCCCGCCGGTTCCAGGCCCACGCTCACTCCGCCGGCCACTGACCCAGCATCACGGGCAGGGTACGCACCCGACCCATGCGGACCGTCCAGCGATCCGCTTCGTCGAACGCCCCCTCTCGTCCGTACCAGATCGAGACCTGCGGACCCTTCGCGTCCCCCTCTCCGGGATTGACCGTGACCAGGTCCGAGACCCCGTCGCCATCGGCATCCAGCACGCCCACCTGCCACGACCCCGTGGTCGGCAGGGTCGGCCCGGGCACGAGCGCCCCGCTGCCGGCGAGGTCGTTGCGCCAGGTGCGGGTCGGGGTGGTCTGGTTCGAGCCGTAGAAGTCGCCGAAGGAGGGGACCAGCACGTCCAGCGCGCCGTCGCCGTCGTAGTCGCCGAAGCTCGGGTGGCGCGGATCCTCGCCCGGCAGCAGGGCGAAGGGCTCGGTGAGGGCGGTCTCGGAGTCGGTCAGGAACACCGAGGCGTCGCCGAGCCAGTCCTCCGTGACCCGGCCGTCGTAGCCGAAGACTGCGTCGTCCCGGCCGTCGCCGTCGAGGTCGCCGGTGTCGACCGAGGACGCCGCCGAGATCGGCAGCAGCAGGACGTCCGGGGCGCTGAAGCGCGCGTCGTCGTTCAGCACGATGCGGCTCCGGCTCGCCTGGGAGCCGTCCGCGTCGCGCGCCGTCGCCAGGTAGATGTCCATGAGCCCGTCGCCGTCGGCGTCCCCGAGGTCGATGCCCGAGCAGCTCGCCGTCGGCAGGGCGGTGAAGCGGGAGGGCTTGAAGTCGGCGCCGCCGGTGCCCGACCAGTAGATGGTCGACGTGGCGAGGAAGGGCTGGCCGGGCACGTCGCCCCGCTCGTTGCAGAAGACGAGGTCGATCCAGCCGTCCTGGTCGAGATCGGCGACCTTGACGTCGGTCGCGCCGACGGTGGGCAGCCCGGTCGGGGTGAAGGCGCCGGCCCCGTCGTTGACGTAGACGTAGGAGGTCGTCGTGCGCAGGCCACCGGCCCCCATGCGCGAGCTCGCGACCACGAGGTCGAGGTCGCCGTCCAGGTCCAGGTCCACGACCGCCAGCTTCTGGGGGCGGTGGGCGACCAGCGACAGCCGACGGGCTGCCGAGAGTCCATCCGGTCCGCCAAAGGCCAGGCTCACCGCACCTTCTCCGCTGGTGTCCCCGGACGCCCAGATCAGGTCGACGTACCCGTCTTCGTCGAAGTCGTGACCCGCGAGGTCGAGCACCGTGTCCGAGGGCAGGCGCTCCTTGGCGATGGTGGCGAAGGTCCGGTCGCCGCTGCCCGGAAAGACCCGCACCTCGGTCTCGGTGTCTCCGTCCTCGCGGTAGGTGCCGATGACCAGATCGGGCAGGCCGTCGCAGGTGAAGTCGGTGCAGCGATCGAGGCCGTCGCAGTCCTGATCGATGCCGTCGCCAGGCACCTCGGTCACCGTGCTGCCGGGGTAGGCGTCGGGCTCGTCGTCGTCGCAGTCGGTGGCGTCTTCGACCGCGGTCGTGAAGGGCGGCTGGTCACACGCCGCGACCGGCCGACCTGGAGCGCCGAAGCCGTCCTCGTCGCGATCCTCGTACCAGGTCGTGCCGTCGATCGGGTCGTCGTCCACCGTGCCGTTGCAGTCGTTGTCGCGATCGTCGCAGATCTCGTCCCGGCCGGGGGACACGGCGTCCGAGGCGTCGTCGCAGTCGCCGGCATCCTGCACGAACCCGGCGGGCGCCTCGCAGGTCACGAGGCTCCGCTCGGGGTTGCCGAAGCCGTCGGCATCCTCGTCGGCATACCAGGTGGCGGCACCGTCGGCGTCGGCGCCGTCCACGATGCCGTCGCAGTCGTTGTCGACCCCGTCGCAGACCTCCACCGCGGCGGGCGAGACGTCCGCGGCCAGGTCGTCGCAGTCCCCCTCGAGGACGGTGATCCCGTCCCCGTCCAGATCATCGACCGACCACGCGGAGGTGCAGGCGGCGAGCAGGACCGTCCAGATGAGGCGCTTCATCGCAGGCTCCTAGAGGCGGATGGTGAGGCCGAGCTGGGCCCAGGGCTGGAGGCGGCGGCCGTCGGACAGCGCGCCTCCGGTCAGCGAGATGGCAGGATGGATCGGACCTTTGTCGGAGATCTCCCAGGATGCGCCCGCAGCACCTCCGAGGCCGAGGAGCCTCCCCCGGAGCGACACCTGCGCGAGGTCCTCGGCGCTGGCCTGCTCGAGCCCGCGGCAGGTGGCGTCCTGGGGGGTGTCCGCACAGCGCGCGGCCCAGGCCTCCCCGTCGAGCCCGCTGGCGGCCGCCGAGCCGAGCGCCGCAAACGGACCCACCGCCACGTCCAGCGGTCCCGCGCGCCAGGTGCCGCCGAGCCACGCCGTGCCCTGGTGCACGCGGTCGCCGGGCAGGCTCACGCCGCCATCGAGCGTCTGGCCGCCGCCCCCGACGAGCCCGAGGTAGCCGAGCTCGAAGCGCAGACCCAGCCGGGGCGCGAGCCACACGTCCACGCCGCCCGCGACGCGCACGCCGACCCCACCGAAGGGCTCGGGCTGCACCCCGCGAGACGCCTGGGTCAGGGCGCCGACCCCCGCCCCGACGGACACGTGCCACTCCAGACCCGGCGCCTCGGTCGGTCCACCCGGTCGCACCCGATCCAGGGTGGCACCGCCGTCCACGTCGATCCGCACGCGCAGGGTGTCGATCGCCCCGGTCGTGACCTCGATCTCCTTGCCAGCGACGACGTACCGGCCGATGGGCACGAGCCCGTCGAAGGTCCGCTCCGCCTCCAGCCGCTCGGCGGCCGCGGCGATGAAGGCGCGCTTGTCGGGCTCGAACGGAGGCGGGGTCGCCTTCAGGCCGACCTCACCGGAGAAACCCGCTGCGACCTCGATCTTCACCGGGCCATAGGTCGCCGCGATCCCCTGGAGCTCCTCCCGGAGCGCGTCGTCGGGGGCCAGGTCGAAGGCCGCCTGCAGCCGCCGCTGCACGCTCTTCATGTCGCCGACCGATCGCGCCACCGTGGCCCCCAGCCGCCAGTCCGCGGCGGTCAGCACGTCGCCGTCCTCGGCCGCCATGGCCTCCAGGTCGCGGAACACGCGATCGGCCGCCTTCCACTGGGTCTTCTCGACCCGGGTCTGCAGGTCCTGCTTCAGCCGCACCGCTTCGCCGGACTGGGCGAGGGCGGGCATCGATCCGGCCAGTCCGGACGCGAGCACGAGGGCGATGACAACGGCGCGCACGAGCACCTCCAAGCGGGGTGCTCATGTGCCCGGCGACCGGTCCGCTCACCAGCAACGGAATGTGACAGCGCCGCCGGCGCCGCCCGGCCTCAGCCCACCGGGATCCGGGGCATCTCCAGGTCCAGGCCCAGGATCCGCGACAGCACGACCGTCGCCTCGGTGGCCAGCTCGCCGGGCTCCTTGAGGGTGAGGTCACCGACGAGGACCTCGTAGTAGAGCCGCTCGATGGCGCCGAGGATGACCAGCGATGCGAGCCGGGCGTCCCCCTTGCGCACGAGCCCGCGGTCCATCGCCAGCTGGGTCAGGGAGGTGATGCGCTCGATGAGGGCACGCTCGCGGGTGCGCAGGCCGGGCACGCTCTGGCCGCGCATCTCCTGGAAGACCAGCAGCACGACGTCGCGCCAGGTCATGCCGAGCATGACGATGCGGGCGGCCATGATCTGGTAGACCTGCAGGCAGGCCTCGGGGGTCTTGGCGGCGTCCAGCTGGGCCTCGACGTCGTCGAACATGGCCATCAGCGGGTCGAAGAACTGGCCGATGACCGCCTCGAACAGGGCGTCCTTGCCGTCGAAGTACAGGTAGAACGTGCCGCGCGCCATGCCGGCCCCGGCGGCGATCTGCTCGACGCTGGCGCTGGCGACGCCCTGGTCGAGGAACATGGCCAGACCGGTCTGCAGCAGCGCGGCCCGCTTGCGCGCCTTGTTCTCTTCGCGACGACCCAACCGGCCCTCCGAGGCCCCTCGATACGTCGGCGCGGGGGGCCGGCGCAACGTGCGAGAGCCCCCGGGCCCGACGCGCTAGGACCCGCGCCCACCCAAGGAGCGACCATGACGGGCGAGGCCCAGGATCGACGCGTGCTGCCCAAGGACCTGCTCGGCTGCCAGCGGGGCTCGCGCTTCGTGCTCGACGGGTTCCGCATCGGGCCCCAGGGGGCGACCGGCGTGTTCGGGCACCCGAAGTTGTCGGCGTTCATCGCCCGTTGTACCGACCTCTCCCTCCGCGGCAACCGCATCGGCGACGCCGGCCTGCAGGCGCTGTCCCGCTCGCCGATCGCCACGGCACTCACCGACCTCGACCTGACCGACTGCGCGATCACCGAGGCCGGCCTGCCCTTCCTGGACGCCTTCACCGCGCTGAAGAGGCTGTCGCTGGCGGAGAACCCGCTCGGAGCCGACGGGGCACGGACCCTGGCCGCGCTCGACCTGGCCCCCCGCCTCGACGAGCTGACCCTCGACCGCACCAACCTGGGCGCGGACGGCCTCGCGCAGCTGCGCAAGCGCCTCACCGTGGCCCACCTCTCCGTCGCCCACTGCGGGATCGACGGCACCCTGGGCGGGACCGGCGGCACCCTGCGCCCGAGCGGCTCGCTGCAGCTGGGCGGCAATCCCCTCGGCGACGCCGGTGCGTCGGCGCTGGTCGGCTGGGGCGCCGCGCCGGTCCAGCTCTCGCTGCACTTCACCGGCCTCACCGACAGCGGGCTCGACGCGCTCCATCGCGGGGGCCTGCTGGGACGGGTCGTCTACGTCGATCTGCGCGGCAACGACCTCTCCGCCGAGAGGATCGGCCAGGTCACGTTCCGCGACGGCGCCGTGGTCAAGCTCCCCGCCCGCATCGCGTACGACCGCTTCCACGCCCTGCGCAAGGCCGCTCCCGACGTGCGCTACCTCTTCGGCGGCATCGACCCCGAGTACGTCCTGGCGTGTCCGTACTGCCGCGAGCCGGTCGCGCTGACCGACGCCCTGTGCCCCAGCTGCGACGGCGACACCACCCTCGACGCCGCCTACGAGGAGCCCGAAGGCTACGCGCCCGACCGCTCCGCCACCTGTCCCCACTGCGACGCCCGCAT
>MDTC01010173.1_pt1 | contig 10599 bp, 27 predicted proteins | sample 811181 | NCBI WGS metagenome assembly MDTC01 (sample SAMN05326644, study PRJNA326480) | marine metagenome | isolation source: seawater | place: Pacific Ocean: North | collected 2011 | reverse complement strand
TACAGTCTACTACAGGAGTTTGAGAAGTTGACTGGATCACCTGTCTTGCTCAATACTTCCCTAAATAATGGTGGTAAACCCATAGCTGGAAGGTTTGGGGATGCCTTGGAACTATTTTATGAGACTGGTCTAGACACTCTAGTACTAGGTGACAATGTTAAATCTTCATAAAATTGTAACAATACACACGCTATTGCTGCAAAAAACTTGCATAAATAATTGCATTGTGTTATAATTAACACACACGTTCATCCCCCAAGTTGCCTTTGGCAGAATGAGGGGACGCAAGTAAGCCGACACGGAACGGATCGTTCATCCCATGATACCTCTCTTGTTACTCTATACTTCACTTGAGTGTTCTCAAGCATTCGACATTACTGATCGAATACTTAGGAACAACACGTTAAGTGAGAACGAGAAGGCGGAACTGATTCTTGTTATGCAAGAGTCAACGCCTGGGTGCTGGGACGCAAATGACGACTGAAGGAACGGGATTTAAAACCCCCCTACTACTTACAGGAGTAAAACCGATGGCACAAGTCACATACAGAGGAGTCTCTTATGACTCTGCCGAGTACAATGCAAAGGTACTCGAAGAAGCTGCTAAGAAGCAACGTCACGATCTAATGTATCGTGGTGTCAAGGTGGAACGCAAGTTCGCATCTAAGAGCTGATCAGTAGTTGACAAACATCTACTTGTCGTTAACCTCTACATATTGTAGAGGTTTTTTTTTATGAATGAAAATACTTTCTAATCCACTCTGGTTTGCACCAGTGTTTTTACTATTAATTATAGGATTCATTGAAGTTGTGCATACTAAGGCACACTTGGAACAGGAGATAGATGTTCATGGACATTGCAAGCAATTTCTCAGGAAAAATCCATCAGCATACACGGAAGATGATTGATGGTATAAATATTACGTTATGTTAAGTAAATTTTGTGAACATAGTACATACGGCAATCATTGCATTGTCGATAACGGTTGCCACCAGTGCGGCCTTCTTGATTATGATGTATATAAAGGAAGGTAAGTATTAATGCGTGGGTAAAAATACGTCATTACAGTGTGTGAACTTCAACACAAAAATCGGGAATTGCTCTATAAATACTGGTAGAATTAGGACGGACAAAATGAAGTGATGCTGAAAAACTTCGTTATGTAAATCACAATTCAGAGGAGAAGAAATTTATGAGAACCCGAATGTCACGCAATCAAATGGCAGAATGGATTCATCACGAAGATACAAATCCTGAATTTTCTCAGGACGACTTAATCGACGAATACTTTGCCTGTATGATAGATTGTACGGACAATTACTGTCGAAAAGTATGTACAGAAATCTTACGGTAATTCCAAACCAATGAACTAAACTCAGAGACCTCCGAAAGGGGGTCTCTTCGCATTTATGAGTATTCACATTTACGCAGAGCACTGCGACTTCTTAGAAGAAGAAAACCAGAAACTAAAAGCGGAGATAAAATTTCTCCAAGAACTTTTAAACATAAAAACACTCGGACTTCCCTTGACAGAAGATCAAGATTCCGATATAATTTAATTAACCATTGCATTACAATGCCTTTATTACTAATTCCCAGTGTCCTAGCAACCATTTACATTGCATGGACACTTTTATATTATGATCCACATAGAGGACTATGAAAATAGGAGATCAAGTCAGATTTTTGGGTTGTACACCTGAGCAAGTTAGGTGGGGGAACAATGATGATCCTCAACTTAAACTTATCGAAGGAAATACATACTTAGTAGAAGAAGTTGAGATTCATTCTCAGCATACTAAGATAACTTTGATCGGAGTAGACGGCAAATTCAATTCAGTTTGTTTTGAAAAAGCTGTTGGATGTATCCGACAAGCGAAACCCTCAGACTACTCCAAAAGTTATGACAAAATTCCAGATAGATACTAACCAAAACGAAAATCAGCTTTCAAAGCCTAAAAAGCTGGTAAAAAAATTCGGGTATTTTTCTGTCCTACAGGGTCAGCTTATGGATTTACCTATTTCAGACGTATATAAACCAAAAAGGGATACATACACAAAAGAAGAGGTTGATGAACTCATCAAATATGCCATAGGCGAGGCAAGGAAGATTGATGAAGCATCAATGGCAAAACATAATCGTGATGCAACTGTCCTCAGTATGATCCTTGGATTTACAACTCTTGCTTTATTTGTAGATGGATTACTCCGTTTATTGGGTATCATTCCGCCATTCATGCAGATTGATATTGGTTTATTGGACAGGATCGTAGATAGAGTCGAAAATGACGTTATAGATAGAGTGAGGCAAGTTCCCATCCAAAAGTTATTCAACAGATGAACGATTTCATGATATTTTTGTATTTGACCTTTTTTGTCGCTTTATTGGGGGCAACATTTGCATTTATGTTTAAAACCATGACTGCGACATTTGATGAAATGAACAAACCAACAAGAACCAAGAGATCAGATTTACATCCAGAAATGCGAGATGTAGAGTCTGGAGAACAGTTATTAGTCTTCAATCCTCGAAGAGATGAAGATGATGATGGCGAAGGCGACGTTTTTATTAGTAGAAGATGATGATTTCCCATTACACATTTGACCCAGAATTTACATTACCCATCTCAATTGCAGTTATCACTGTATTGTTCATATTTTATGGCATTTACAGAGGATTCTTTGCAAACGAAGGATTAGATGACCCATTTGATGACCACGATGATTAGTTTTTTATTCACAATCGCAGGTTTACTGAACCTGCTATTCTATGTCTTTGCGATCGGCACTGTTATTTCATTCTTATTAGAACAATGGTTAAAAGCAAGACCTTTATCTGATTTTGCGGAGGTAAACGAGAGAAATCAGTACATCGCAGAGGTCAACAGGAAGTATTGTTTCAGACAGGCATGGATGGTTAACATCTATTGGTTCCTATGTAACATAGGTCTGTACTTCATCTCAAGAAACATGGCATCACCTACCGATACATTTTGAAATGGACTATGAAAAAAGAAGAATATCAATATCCTTACCTTCATCCTCAACTTCGACTTGAGTTAAGACAACTCATTAACGATATCTTGGATGAAAGAGAACTAGAACGTAAATTAAACGGACCTTATGACTTCCCCGAAGAAGATTAAAACTATTGGAGATAGATGCCTCAGAGTTACTTCTGAGGAAGTCGTCTTTGATAAAAAAGAAATAGCAGAACTCTATACAGACATGTGTGATGCTATGTGGGAAGCGGATGGTATTGGTTTGGCAGCACCACAGATAGGAATTAATAAAAGAGTGATATTGGTAGATGAGACGACAGAAGAACATGGTAGGTATGCTCATTTGATGGTAAATCCCAAGATAACTTGGAAAAGCGAAGAAAAAGTATTATTTGATGAAGGATGTTTGAGTGTTCCCGACACAAATGGAGAAGTATCACGATCTAAGTCAATAAAAATAACCTTCCAAAATAAAGATGGTAAATATAAGAAATGGAAACTAGATGGTATTGCTGCCAGAGTGGTTCAGCATGAAATTGACCATTTAGAAGGTATTTTATTTGTGGATTATCTCGATGCTAAACAAAATTAAGAGACTATTGGGTATAAAACCCAAAAAACAAGAAATGAACAATACTGGGTTCAAATGGAATAATGAATACTCTTTTCACCCAGCAATAGATGAATCTCTTCATCCCCCTAGACAAAAAGACTGAGATATACTATAATAACATTATGAATTTTTCAAAAGAAATCAAAGAAGGCACAAAAGTCTCTCACAGTGCTGCAGAGAATACTGGATTTGTCTCTAATTTTCTTTCTGGTGTAATTAGTAAGGAGAATTACAGGAAACTGATTGCCAATTTCTACTTTGTATATCAAGCTCTTGAAAAGGAGATTGAATCAAATAAGGAACACCCTGCAATCGCCCCGATTGCCTTTGATGAACTGAAAAGAGTTGATACTCTTGCAAAAGATTGCGAGTATTTTTATGGTTCTGATTGGAAGGAGATTATATCGCCTTCTGAAGCAGCAAAACAGTACATTGCTCGTATCGAAGAAGTAGAACCAGAACTACTTGTAGGTCACCACTACACAAGATACTTGGGAGATTTGTCTGGTGGACAGATTCTCAAGAATATCGCACAAAAATCACTAAACCTATATGATGGTGGTTTAGATTTCTATGAATTTGAGGATATTCCCAGTTCTAAGGAATTTAAGGTAAAATACCGTGCTGCATTGGATTCTCTTCCTCTTATGGAAAAGAACAATGTTATAGTTGAGGCAAACTTTGCATTTCGTTTGAACATGTACATGTTTAATGAACTGTCCGAGGGAGATCCATACCCTTTCATGACAGTATTGTGGAGTCTCACAAAAATGGCCTTTGGATTTGCTAAATCGAAATTTAAGAAATGACTTTTTTTTGGATTGTTTTTACGAATTTGATTCTGTACGTCATACTCAGGATCCACTTGGTTCGTAAATTTCGCACAACTTATACAATCTACCTCAAAGATGAGGATGGTAACAGGCAAACGCTTTCTCATACCATTGCATATCTTTTAGAGACTGTAGAGATACAGAACAAAAAAATTTCATATCTGGTGGAAGAGATGGAGAAACAATGGATGACCATTGAACAAGTAAAAGTAGTTACAGGTGCTGATAAATATTGCACTGAATGCCCACCAGAAACCCCCCTAAACTGAGTACTTAATTTTATGGAAGATCAAAATTCGATTGATAAACACGAGCCGCAAGATGTGAAATGGAATCGTGGTCTAGACATCTTCATTGAGTCTGTTCATCAACCAGACTCTCAACTTAGATCCTGTGCTCATAATCAGGGTTGTTATAATGAACTGATGTGGATTCGTGAGCATGTCCTAGAACACTTACAAACATTAAGACGTTGAATAAATTAGAAGAACAATTATTGATCGTCAGAAAATTAAGAGAATCTGGATGTTATGGTTCCAAAGCGTATTTTTACTTATCTGGTATGTTAAATAGCAGAACACGGAATAAAGAAAAAGAGCAAACATGTTGGACGAAATCATTAGAAAAGATCAAAGAAAAACGGCAAAACGATTAATAAAGGTTGCAAAAAAGAATCCTAACTGGTATACTGAAGAGGACGTAAAATACGCCAAGTTGATTAAAAAACTTTATAAGAAACACAAATCTAATGATGAAAATCTTTCTTGACACAGCTCAATACGATGAAATCGCCAAACGTGACCAGTCGGGTCTCATTGACGGTGTAACTACAAACCCCACACTTATCCGCAAAAACGGTGGAGACCCTGTAGAGGTCATTAGACGACTCTCTGAGGCGTTCCCACATTTTGAGTCCATCTCTGCTGAGGTTGTTGCAAAAAACGCTCTTGACATGATTGAACAGGCTCAAGTGTTCAAAGATATGAAGAATGTGACTATCAAAGTTCCATGTACAGTTGAAGGACTGAAAGCATGTAAGTTACTTGTATCTGACGGATTCACTACTAATGTAACTTTGGTATTCTCTGTTTCTCAGGCGATTCTTGCTGCAAAAGCAGATGCAACATATGTCTCTCCTTTTGTTGGAAGAATGAATGATAACTCTATATCTGGAGTCTCACTTGTACAGACAATCGCACAGACATATCGTGAACATCTTGTAAGAACTCAGGTTTTGTCTGCATCTTTGAGAGATGTTCATCATGTAGGACGTTGTTTTGGTGTTGGTACTGACGTTTGTACCATTCCTGTGGGTGTCTTTGATAAGATGTATAACCACATTCTTACAGACAAAGGCCTTGACCTGTTCCAGAAAGATTGGGACTCAATTCAGAAAAAAGATGGCACTATCTAGACAAGTAGAAGACAGTATGAAAGAGGCAGAGAGACACATTCGAGAAGCTCTCGCCTTTGCTGCACGAACAGAGAGACCCTACATTTGTAGGGAGTTGGGAGCTATGTTATCTCACATTGAAAATCTGGTTTCGGCCGATGGGCTTTTTGATAAACTAGATAAAGCAATCAAAGAGAGCGCAGATGATGATGAATGACTGGCGTTACACTGATGAACGCATGGCCATCCGTCAAAAGGCCTTGCTCGCCCTCAAAAAATACAACACCCTCGATCATGTCCGACAAATGTACGAATTTTGTGATGTCTGGGTATCGCAGGGGAAATCAGACACAAAAGGAATCGAAGCCTTTTTTCTTGAATACTGCGAGAACGATATCTATTCGTCAAGGATCGATAGTCAGAGTGCCTGAAATTTTAGGTGGGAAACCACTAGAAGGTCGGGTTCTTTTTGTAGATACTCAAGAAACTCCCATGAGAAGATTGGACGGTAGTAAACTCTTACCATACTTCACAGTATGTATTAATGAAAAGTCATTATGTTCTTTACTTATCTTTCAGCACACTTGGGAAAAAGTAGAAGTACTCCATTATTAAAACTATGTTTGTAATATACGGAAAAGATGAATGCCCTATGTGCTTCAAGATCAAAACTGTTCTTGAACTGTTGGGTAAAGACTATATTTACAAGGAACTAAACAAAGACTATACTGTAAAAGAGTTTGAAACCCAGTTCCCTCACACTTTATCCATGCCACAGGTGGTTTTGGATGGTAAGAATCTAGGTAATGCAAATCAAACATTAAAATATTTAAAAGAACATAGGGTTTATTCCGATGATGCCTCCTGACATGGACATAAATAAAGGCGTTGAACTTATACTCAAAGGGGATAAAAGGGCACCGCCAAAACAAACACCAAAGTTCTTCGATATCAAACTTTCTCTATTTGACAGAGAATATAGATTATCGCTAGATATAAAAAAGAAAACCAGTAATTAACCTTGGGAGGAATCCAATGGAAACGTCAGTACTTCTTGTAATATTCAGTATATTATGCTTTACATTTTTGGTATTGGGTGGTATAATTGGCTGGTTAGCCCAACAAAACAATTACGTCAACATGCAAAATCAAGTGGCGTACACGCATCCTGAGATGTATGATGAAAATGGGAATCTTATTCCTGATGAAATAGTAGCCGTGAGGTTTGAACACAATGACGACAGCGAAGAAGACGACGAGGACTAGAGCCGCGTCAACTAGGAAGAAAACTACTTCCACTCGCAAAACTGCAACAAAACCAAGGACGGTGACAGTTAAAAAGATAGAACTGCCATCGAATCCTATGGTTCATGAACTACTGGAAGCAGTAGATTCGGAAAGAGTTAATTCTAAGAAGGTAGAACTTCTCCGCACTCATGGAGATGACTCTTTTAAAATGGTTATGATTTGGAATTTTGATGAATCGGTCATCTCTGCACTTCCAGATGGAAAAGTGCCATATCAACCTGTAGAAGGGGATGTTCAAGCGAATAGAGAACAGGGTATCCCACAAAGAACCACTATTCGTAATGCCGCAAGACAATTCTACCGCTTTGTAAAGGGTGGAGACGATCAACTTAACAAGATCAAGAGAGAATCTATTTTTATTAATATTCTCCAAACTCTACCTCAACCAGAGGCAGAACTACTTATTCTTGTAAAAGACAAAGCTCTCAACACCAAGTATAATATCACTAAGGAATTAGTGGCAGAAGCCTATCCAGAAATTACATGGGGGAACCGAAGTTGAAAATTATCCACGAAGATTGTGACCCAAAACTAGCAGAAAACACAAAGTTACCTTATACGGCATATCTTGTGACGTATGTAAAGGACGACAAAGTGTGTCATGACATAACTTTATGTCAAAAACAAGTGGAAATGTTTGACCACTACTACGACAAGTATAAAAAGGGACTACAGGGATGGGTTCAATCCAGAGGTAATGTCAATCCAAAGCTTTGGAAAGAGGATATGCTCAATCCAGATAAGAAAAAACCACCAACTAAAAAACCACCAAAACGTAAATTATGAATCCTATAAGTGTTGTGAAAAATGTAAGAACTTCATATAGTAGGTTTTTACAGAAAAACGTCAAGGAAGTCGAAGTGCAGTTCGATAATGAAGACCCTGCATGGATTCCATATAATACTTTGTTGGCAATGATGAACTTTGAAGGAGATATTGTAAATGGGTGAGTATAGTGGATCATCTCCTGTGGGAGATGGCAGAGACGTTTCTGGCAGTAAATACTCTGGAGATGCCAAACAAGGTAATATTGAGATCAATCAACAAGAGTATAAGAAGGTGTTGAAGAAAAATAAAAAGATCAAGAAGTATATGAAATCTAACTTATTTCAAGTTAAAATCATGGACGGCACTGAAAAGGTCGTATCTCAACTAGAGAAAGAAGCGAATGAAGCTGAAGGTAATTGATGATTTTCTAAAACCAGAAGATTTTAAGACTCTCCAGACAACTATGATGGAGGATCCTTCGTTTCAATGGCAATTCGGTAAAGGTGTTAATACACCTGATGATGGATATTATCAATTTTGTCATGTGTTTTATCATCAATTTGAACCTAGAAGTCAATTCTTTTACAATCTCATGCCTATCATTAATGAGTTGCAACCCATCTCAATAGTCAGGATTAAGGCTAATCTAAATATGAGAACACCCGAAAGGCAAGAATATGATCTTCACACAGATGTTGACGATTGTATCACTTCCATATATTATGTAAATACAAATGATGGTTACACACGATTTGAAGATGGTACAAAGGTTGACAGTATAGCAAACAGGATGGTAGTATTTAACTCAAATACTCTACATGCTGGGTGCTCCCCGACTGATACCCTTCGTAGGTGCGTAATTAACCTCAATTACTTCATCTAATATGGAAAAAACAAAACTAAAACTAATTGTAAAAAATTTAAAATTACTTGTTGAAGCACTTGAGTCCGAAGTTTATTCTGATTTAGAACAATATACATCAGAAGATAAAAGACAAAAAGTGTCATATAGTGACCAAATAGAGGAATTATGACAGTAAAACTGGTAAGTATCACACCAGATGCAGAAAAGACCATGGCACACATTGCCAGAGTTTCTAACCCTGCCAACCAAGACAATGAAAAGTTTGCTGGATTATTAAAATATTGTATCAGTCATAATCACTGGTCAGTATTTGAACAATCGAGCATGACTCTTGAAATCGAAACGACTCGGGCTATTGCAGCCCAGATTCTACGTCATAGATCATTTACTTTTCAAGAGTTCTCTCAGCGTTATGCTGATAGTACACAATTAGGAACTATTCCTATTCCTAAACTTAGGAAACAAGATCTAAAGAATCGTCAGAACTCAACTGATGATCTTGATCCCTTTGTTAAACAAAAGTTAGAACTACAAATTAATCCTTTGTTTAGTTCTGCAACCGCCTTATATCAACAAATGTTGGAGGAGGGCGTTGCAAAGGAATGTGCTAGAATGGTATTGCCACTCTGCACGCCCACGAGAATCTATATGACAGGCTCTTGCAGATCATGGATTCATTATATTGAACTGAGATCCGCTCATGGAACTCAAAAGGAACACATGGACATTGCACAGGCATGTAAAACTGTCTTTATAGAACAGTTTCCAATCGTTTCTGAAGCATTAGAATGGAGAAATGGTGTGGTTGAGATGCAAAAACAAATTAAAAAAGAACTTCACGGAGAGGAATCTTAATGGCAACGTACCCTGTGGTTCACAAGGAAACTCGTGAACAGAAAGAAGTTAGAATGAGTGTCCATGATTGGGATCAGTGGAAATCTGATAACCCAGAGTGGGACAGAGATTATTCAGACCCATCAACAGTACCAGGCGTGGGAGAAGTTGGAGAGTGGAGAGATAAACTCAACAACAAACATCCAGGCTGGAATGAAATTTTAAAGAAAACTGAAAAATCTTCTGGAATACAGGGTCGTTTAGCTAAAAGAGGAATCGTTTAAGTATGACAACTAAAAAAAGAAGGAATACTAATAGTCAACATCGTGATAGTAATGTTGGTGCTGGAATGACTGCTAAGCAGAGACGTAGGAAGAGACCAATTAACAATAGTGTGATGGTTGACGTAGAACCCATCACAGATAACCAGAAGGTATTCTTTGATCACTATGCAAAAGGAAAGAATATATTTGGGTACGGTTGTGCTGGAACTGGTAAGACTTTTATCAGTTTGTACCTCGCACTCAAAGATGTTCTTGACGAAATGACACCATATGATAAGGTGTACATTGTCAGATCATTGGTTTCCACAAGAGAGATTGGTTTCTTGCCAGGCGACCATGAAGATAAGTCATCACTTTACCAGATTCCTTATAAGAATATGGTCAAGTACATGTTTGAAATGCCATCAGACAATGACTTTGAAATGTTATACGGTAATTTAAAAGCACAAGAGACTATTTCATTTTGGAGCACATCATTTATCAGGGGAACAACACTTGATAATTGCATTGTGTTAGTAGATGAGATGCAAAACTTGAATTTTCATGAATTAGATAGTATAATAACAAGAGTAGGAGATAACTGTAAAATAATTTTTTGTGGTGACTCTACTCAAACGGATCTTACAAAATCCAATGAGAAGAATGGCATCTTAGACTTTAAACGTATTATTGAGATCATGGAAGATGATTTCGGTATG
>MDTC01003723.1_pt1 | contig 10599 bp, 8 predicted proteins | sample 811181 | NCBI WGS metagenome assembly MDTC01 (sample SAMN05326644, study PRJNA326480) | marine metagenome | isolation source: seawater | place: Pacific Ocean: North | collected 2011 | reverse complement strand
TAATGGTACTGTCTGCAAAATAATAGACAATACTTTGACAAATGCTATGGAAAATATAATAATTAAAAACAATGACAAGGAAAAGTCCAACATTAGGTCGCAAATGAAAGAAGATTTAGCTGCCAAGCCTAGACATCTGATTCAAGTCGTTAATAGGCGTACTGGTTTGAGTTCAGACGTAATCAGAGTTTGGGAAAAAAGATACCAGGCAGTAATTTCTCATAGAAATGATACAAACCGAAGACTTTATTCAGACAAAGATATTGATAAATTGACTCTCCTGAAAAGAGCTATAGCTGCAGGCAGGCGGATAGGTGATATAGCTGCGCTATCATACGATGACCTTTTTGAACTTGTAATGGGTGATGAATCAAATGCGTCTATAGGTTATAAGAGACCTAGCACAGGCACCATTATGGAATTATTCGATGAGGCAGTTTCATGCATTAAAGAAATGAATAGTTGGAAGCTTGATAATGTTTTATCAAATGCGGTAGCTATATTAAGTATAAATGATTTTCTAATTGAATTCATTAAGCCACTAAGTAATTACATAAATGATGAGTGTTCAAGAGGAAGCATAAGATATTCGCATGAAAAGATGTCTAAACTTTGTATCAGAACATGTTTAAATAATCTTTATTTAAGTCTTCGCTCATCAAAAGAAGATTGTCCTAGGCTCGTGCTAGCATCGCTGCTATCTGAGCATGAGAGTTTAGACACTATTATGCATATGATTGTTGCTCAAAATATAGGGTGGGATCTAACTTATATAGGAAACGGCGTTCCACATGATGAAATAACTTTTGCAGCATCTAAAGTTAAGGCCCAGGTAGTTGTATTAGCAGTTAATAACCCAAGGGATATTGCTAGAAAGATATATGAAATCAAACATATAAGAGATAAGGCGAGTAAAACAGAAGATATAATTCTAATTGGTTCCCAATGTGGTGACTACAAACAACTCAGTAATGAATATAATATAAATATATCAAATGACTTAACAAGTTTTAGGCTGTCGCTGGAGAGGTTGTACAGCTTAATTCGATAGGGTATTTTTTAGACTTTCCAAAGATAAAACATCATTTTCAACTTTTCTTCTATTAGCGATATTTTGATTAATAATCTCACCTGGAGCTCTTTCAATAAAACTTTTATTATTAAGCTTAGAATCAATTTTATTTAGTATAGTCTTTAATTGAGAAATCTTCTTTTCAATCTTATTTAGTTCCTCTCTGATATCAATCACACTTTTAATTTGTAGGTATAAAACAAAATTTTCATCTATCAGTTCAATGTAATCATGATTATTAGATTCACTATCATCAATAATAGATAATCTAATACCTGAGAGATTATTAATAAGCTCAATATTCTCACTAATATCTAAATTAATTAATTTATTTTTTACAATTATTTTTGCATTAATATTAATTTTTGGGTGCACCCCAAGCTCAGTCCTAGTTTTCCTTATTTTTTTTATAATTTCTTTTATAGCGCTTACCCTTCCATCTATATCATCTTCTTTTGAAATCCGAATTTGAGATGGAAATGTACTATTTATTAAATCTGGTTCATCTACAAACTTCTTTCGGTAAAGATCACTCCAAATTTCTTCTGTTATAAAAGGTATAATAGGATGACAGATTTTTAGTATCCTAATCATAGAGTAAATTAAATAATTCTTTGCAGTCTCTGATGTATTATTTTTAACTATCTCCAAGTACCAATCACAATATTCATTCCATACAAATTCATAAATACTATTAGCCATTAAATCAAATCTATATGTTGAGCTATATTTTTTGAAGTCTTTAGCAACATCATCAAGTTTATACATTATCCATTTATCAAATATTGTAGCACCTGATGTATTTAGATTTTCCTTATACTGATACTTATCACATGTAAGCAAAATAAATCTTGATGCATTCCATAGTTTATTACAAAAATTTCTATATCCTTCTATTCTATTTAAATCAAAGTTAATATCTCTACCTGTTGAAGCCATAGCACAGAAATTAAATCTTAATGCATCTGCTCCATATTCTTTTATGCCGTCTGGAAAGTCTCTTTTAGTTTTTTTAATGACATTTACTCTTTGTTTATCATTAATTAGGCTTTCTGTTCTTTTTTCAATAAGCTTGTCTAGTGATATACCCTCTATAACATCTATAGGGTCAATAATATTTCCAATAGATTTTGACATCTTTTTCCCTTCTGAATCTCTCACAAGACCATGAATATAAATTTTATTGAATGGTATTTTCTTTGTAAATTTAATGCCCATCATAATCATTCTTGCAACCCAGAAGAAGATTATATCAAACCCAGTAACTAATAGGTTAGTAGGATAATATTTTTCAAATATCCCATTATTCTTTTTCCAATCAAGAGTTGAAAAGGGCCATAATGATGATGAAAACCATGTATCTAAAACATCGTTATCTTGAGTTAATTCAATTTCGTTTTTAATGGCATATCTCTCTCTAACATTCTTTTCATCTTCACCAACATAAACGTTTCCGTCATTGTCATACCAAGCAGGTATCCTATGTCCCCACATTATTTGTCTACTAATGCACCAATCTTCAATATTTTCTAACCAGTTGAAATAAATCTTTTCCCAATGCTCAGGAACAAAACTAATCTTCCCACTCTTAACCACCTCAATTCCATTATTTGCTAACTCTTTCATGTTCATGAACCATTGACTTGTAAGCAATGGCTCAATTATTTCACCGGTTCTTTCGCCTATGGGGACGGTTGTCCTGTAAGGTAGCTTTTCAACAAATACCCCAATATTATCTAAATCTTTAATTAAAATATCTCTCATTTCATGTATATTCATGCCAATGTATTTTTTATGAACATTTTCATTCATAGATCCATCTTTATTGAGGATATTAATAAACTCAAGATTATGTTTCTTACCAATTTTATAGTCATTAAAATCATGTGCGGGTGTAATTTTTAGACATCCAGTTCCAAATTCAATGTCTACAATATTATCTTGGATTATCGGTATTTCTCTATCAATCATCGGAAGAAGAACTTTTTTCCCTAGAAGATGTTTATAACGCCCATCATTTGGATTAATACATATTGCTGAGTCTCCAAAAAAGGTCTCAGGCCTAGTAGTAGCCACAATAATGAATTCGTTGGAACCAACAACTCTGTATCTTAAATGATACAAGTAGGCATTTTTTTCTTCATTTATGACTTCTAAATCTGATACTGCCGTTTGAAGCTTAATATCCCAATTAACAAGTCTATTACCTCTATAAATTAAGTCGTCATTATATAGTTTTATAAATATTTCTCTGACATTTTCCGATAAGTCATCATCCATTGTAAATCTATTTCTTGACCAATCTGCAGAAGAACCTATTCTTTTAGTCTGATTAATAATCGTGTTTCCAGAAATTTCTTTCCATTTCCAAACTTCATCAATAAATTGATTACGACTAAGATCTTTAATGTCTTTACCTAGACTTTTAAGTCTATTTTCTACTACTAGTTGTGTAGCAATTCCAGCATGGTCAGTTCCGGGTTGCCATAAAACACTCTTACCAAGCATGCGATGGTATCTTACAAGAACATCAATTATCGTGTGCTGAAATGCATGACCCATATGTAATGTTCCTGTCACATTAGGTGGAGGCAAGACTATAGAAAACTTTGATGTAGATTCTTTTGCTAAAAAAGATTTTGCATTTTCCCAGGATTTATAAATCCTCTCCTCAATTTCTTTCGGCTTATACTGTTTGTTCATTATATTTATTATGTAATAAAGTAAAATTATTCTTTTTATATTCTAAAAACTTATTTCTACTTATAGATTTTTTCAATTCATTAGTATCAACAAATTCATATATACTAATATCTTTTTGAAGATTCACTAAAGCATTATCATAATTATTTATGATGTAAGTATAGTTATTAAATAATTTAAGTTTATCTAAATTTTGTATAGGCAATAGTATTATTGGTGTATCAATCATATCTCCACAATTGTATATCTTATGCGGCAAAAAACTATTTTGTTCAAAAGACCAAAGTAATCTATCTAATTCTTCAAGCTTCTCATGATCATCAATTATGATAATGTTTCTATCTTTTTTATATAATTCTTTAACAAATTTACAAACACATAATTTGATATCATGATTTATTTCAATTGAATAGAAATTTACGACTGATTTCAATTTTATTTATTTGTCATTACAAAGTCTGTAAGTAATTTTACTGGTCTACCTGTTGACCCTTTGTTATTTCCTGAATCCCATGCTGTTCCTGCTATATCAAGATGCGCCCATTTTTCATCTGTTGTGAAATTAGCCAAGAATGCAGCAGCAGTGATAGCGCCTCCATACCTTCCACCTATATTTTGTATATCAGCAAAATTAGTTTTTAGTTCATCAAAATAGTCAGTATACAATGGCAGTTCCCAAACACGATCACCTGTCTTATCAGCAGAACTTTTAATTTTATTACTTAATACTTCATTATTTGAGAACAAGCCAGATGGATATTTTCCAAGCCCTACTAAGCACGCGCCTGTGAGGGTTGCCATATCTAAAATATATCTAGGTTTATATTTTTTAGAAAATGTTAAAGCGTCACATAATACTAGTCTCCCTTCCGCATCAGTATTAAGTATTTCGATTGTTATACCAGACATGCTTGTTACTACATCGCCGGGACGAGTAGCTACTCCGCTAGGCATGTTTTCAGCGCATGCTAGTATACCTATTACGTTATTATTTAAATTCATTTCAGCACAAGCTTGCATTGTACCAATAACTGAACCTGCTCCTGACATATCATATTTCATTTCATCCATATTAGGTGATGGTTTGAGAGATATACCTCCAGTATCAAACGTGATACCTTTTCCTACCAAGACAATTGGCTGTTTATTCTTGATAGGCATATATTTAATTATTACAAGTTTTGCTGGTTGTGTGCTCCCTTGTGAGACAGATAGTAACGATCCCATTTTAAGTGTACGCATCTGCTTCTCATCAAGTACTTCAACTTTTAAATTTTTATTTAGTTTTTCTAATTTTTTTGCTTCTTTAGCTAAAAATGTTGGGCTACATATATTCGGAGGAGTATCGCCAAGCATTCTAGCTTTATTAAGGCCATTAGCTGTAGCAACCGAAACATCAATGATATTATTAAATTGTTTATTACTCATTTTATTCGAAACATTTAGCAAACATTCCTTCAATAAGGAAGAATTAGCTGTTTTATAACTATATTGAGTTTTTTCAATTTCTATAATACTAGATTTAATATGATCATAGTTCTTAATAGTTACGTTGTTAAGATCAATCGAAATGCACTTTATATTATAGTTACTGATTTTCTTAAGTGCCGAACTCAGACTTTTTTCATATGTTTGAATTGTAAGCTTACTTTTTTGGCCAAGACCAACAAGAAAATAGTTCTTTTCATACATTTTACTCGAAAATGTATTCATTGATCCAGATTCACCGGTGACTAACTTATTCAATATACCTAATTTTATATCTTCAAGTACAGGATTGCTGAGGACCGACTTATTGAGACTCGATAGCTTGTCTTCATAGACAAATAATAAATTATATTCAGCTTTTGAATTTTTGTTCAATCTTATGTATTTCATGATATTTCCAAATAATAAAGTTATACTAATATAATGGTTAAGATTAACATTTTTATTTGACCTTGTAATTATTACTTTGAATTTAATTAGCCAATATATTTACAAATACTCTCTCCAGTCAATGCTGTCTGTATTATTGATTCTTTTGCTTATACTCTTTGCAAATACAGGACTAAGGTTAATGGAGGATGTTAATGGTGGCGGTATACCATCTATATTTCTATTGCAGCTACTAAGTTTAAAAATATTTCAATACTTCCCTCTACTCATACCTATTAGTCTTTTTTTTGGAATTATAATTGCACTCAACAAGCTTTACTTATCAAATGAAATGGTGATTATGAAAATAAATGGTTATTCGAATAAATTAATATCTATCATACTTTCTAAAATAATTATCATTACAACTATCGTTGTTATGCTTTTTAATTTCTTCATTACTCCTTATACGATAGATATCAGATCTAGTATTGAGCATCAAATTATTCATGAGCAAAAGATATATTCTGTAAATGATAAAAATTTTACAATTAGTAACGACGGATCAAAGGTAATTTATATCAATGATAAAAATAAACTTATAAAGGGGAATGTATTCATTAAATCTAAAAATAATGAATCTAACATGATTAATATTTCATCTGGTATATCAACAGTAGAATCTAATGAGGAATTGATAAAATTAGTTGAGGGTAAATCGTATGTATTCAATTCTGACGGAAGTTTTAGTTCTACGGAGTATATCAATCAAAACTTTCTACTATCAAATAAAGTGCCTGAAAGTATAAATAACAGCTTAGAGTCTAAATCTATCCTACAGTTATTCCATATAAAAGACAGTGAATCTTTTTCTGAAATTCTTAAGAGGTTATCAATGATAATAGCAACCTTAATACTTGGTTATCTTGCAATACCTCTTAGCCATGTAAATGCTAGAGAAGATAAATATAGAAATATATTTATTTCTGCAATTTTTTATTTTAGCTATATAGTACTGATTAATATTTTGATTAAATTATTTGATACAAAGGAGTATATTTTACTAAGTTTAACAACTCTTCACTTCATTTATTTATACATTACCTATAAGCTTTTTGCTATCACAAATTACACTAGAGTTTAAGATGAATAAAATATTTGTATACATGTTTAAAAAGTATTTGTTAGGTTTTTCCCTAACTATAAGTATACTCATAAGCATTAATTTATTAATTATCTTTTTGTCAGAACTTAAAAATTTAGGAGTAAATGAATACACGCTCACTTTAATTGCACAATATACTTTACTTCTGATACCACAGAACTTTTTAGACTTTTTCCCATATGCATTGCTCATTGGCAGTATGATTGCATTTGGATCTATGGCATACCATTCAGAAATTATAGCAATAAATTCAAATGGGATTGGCATTAGAAAAACCATTCTGATAATCATGTTACAAACTTTTATATTAGCGTCAGTATTTACTTATATTAGTAATTATATTTCACCAGGATTATCTGTTCATGCACAAGAGATTAAAAATAATGCACTTAATAAAAATAGTATAAATGAAGAGGTATGGTTCAAAGGCAAAGATTATATTGTTAATGTAAAAAGTATGATTACTGATAAGCATCTAAAAAATGTTGATATAATCAATATTAGCAATGGAGATATTGATTCAATATTAACAGCAGAAGATGCTATTTATGATACTCGCTGGATTTTAAAAGGAATAAAAATTGTCAATATTAATAGTAATGAAATAACTAGTAAACAATCACTTGAAATCTCCTCTGATAAATTTATACCATTTCAAGTCCTCAAGAGTAAATTTAATAAGAAACGCTATCAATCCATAGAATCTTTATATAAAAATATAAATTTTTATGATGAATTAGGCATTTACTATGAGGAACATAAAGTCATGTTTTGGCAAAAAATATTATTGCCATTTTCATGTTGTATAATTGTTTTTATTGGAATACCTTTCTTATTTACAAGAATTAGGTCTACCAATCAGAGTCAGAAAATTATTTTCGGTATACTATTTGGTATCACTTATTTTGTCATTTCCAGTATTATTATTAATGCTAGTCTAATATTAAATATATCTGCATTAATATCTGTTTTGATATCGATGGGAACATTTATTATTTTTGGATTATTCTTATTTAATAAGCTGATTAAGAGTCAAATACCTATTTAATCGATTCGCTCTAAATATGTTTTCGACAACTTATCTTGCAGAGACTCTGAACTAAATAGTAGCATTAAGTGTCCGCCTATTAATGCGATTATAATTCTTATAACGGATTGATGATATGATATTTCTAGAGAGTCTCTATTATATATTTTCACTTTCCATATTTTCATACCAAGGGTTTGATTATATTTTTTCCAAAACCATGCATAATACATAAAAACTATTAAAATAAGATATAATTGATAAATATGACTATTCAAAACTGCGTTACCCTGCGTAATTAGGACAATTGGTATAGTAAAAAAATATAACACAGCAAAAAGTAAGATTATGTCATAAAAATTTATTAACAATCTTTTAAATAAACCTACATTATTATTCATAATGCTCACTAAATAGTGCAAATGGAATTACTTTCACGCTTTCGCCTTCTTTTATTTTTTCTATGTATTCTGCGAGCTCAATATAACAATTTGCATCTTTTAATGATGACAATATATTTGAACCCTGCGCGCCTGAACTTTTAACAAAAAGATCACCACTCTTGATTGTCAAAATACCCCTCTTATATTCTTTTCTGCCTTTTCTTTTTTTAATGTCAGATTCTAGTTTAGCAGTTAGCCTCAAAGGTGCACTATTTTTTTGGCCAGTTAGCTTTCTTATTGCAGCGATTACAAATAAATTAAAAGTCACTACAACTGAGACTGGATTTCCAGGTAAACCAAAGAAAAAACATTTTTTAATTTTACCAAATGCTAATGGTCTCCCTGGCTTAACGGCAATCTTCCAAAAATTTACATTACCCAATTTTTCTAGTGCATTTTTAATAAAATCAGCATCACCAACAGATACTCCTCCCGTTGTAAGCAATAAATCACATTTACTTGATGCAAGCTCTAGTTTTTTTTCTACTAATTTTAGTTTATCCCTTACTACTCCAAAATCTTTTATTTTGATTGGATACTTCTGAAGCAATCCATGTAATAGATATCTGTTACTATCATATACTTGAGATTTTTTAATTAGCCTATTGATGCTTACAAGCTCATCTCCTGTTGAAAAAAAACCTATCGTAGGTTTAGAGTAAACTAGTACTTCAGCTCTGCCTAGAGATGCTAAAATTCCTAGATCTACATCATCCAGCAGTTTACCTTTCAACAAAACAGTATTATTTTTTTTAATGTCTTCACCTGGAAATCTTATATTTTGGTTTTTGAATATGCTTGTATTAACCACTATCTTGTCATTCATATTTTTAACGAGTTCTTTCATCACAACCGCATTACAGCTCTTCGGCACCATACCGCCAGTCATTACTTTTACTGCTTCATTTATCTTTACATTTTTATTAAAAGGGTGGCCAGCAAAAGACTCGCCTACACACTTAAATGTATATTCATTATTTATATTAGTTGCACCAATATTTACAGCATACCCATCCATAGCAGAATTTTTATAGTTCGGTATATCTTGATTAGATTTGATATTCTCTGCAAGTACCCTTCCGTATGTTTTCTTTAGCGGTATAAGCTCTGTATTCTTTTTTTTGACTACAGATTTCAATATTCGTGTCAATGCCTCTTCAATATCTAAGGCATTTGGATCAAATTCATTGAAACAATTATCTTTCATTTTTTTATATTAATTAAATTATGTATACTTAGTATATCAAATATTATGACGATATCAGATAAATCAATTGAACATCAACTTATAGACCAATATTGTAATGATGTATCATTTAAAAAAGGTCTCTCTAACAATACTGTTCTAGCTTATAAATCTGATCTTAGAATATTTATTATATGGCTTAAAGAACATAAAAAAAAAATATCTAATACAGATAGAATTATAATTAATAACTATCTTGCAGATAGACTGGATAATGGCGCTTCAGTCAGTACCATTCAAAGAATTATAACTTGTATTAAATCATTCTATTTATTTTTATTCGAAAATAAAATTATAGATAATAATCCCGCACAACTTATAGAAAATCCAAAAAAAAGAAGGAAGCTGCCAATCATTATTTCAGAAAATGAAGTAGAAAAACTTCTAGAATCCCCTGATGTAAAAACAAACATAGGATTGAGAGATAAATGCATTCTCGAGCTACTATACTCTACAGGGTTAAGAATTAGCGAGCTGCTAAACATTAAAGTTAATCAAATCTCTAAACAAAAACCATTTTTAAAAATAAAAGGTAAAGGTAACAAAGAAAGACTAGTACCAATAGGTACATCAGCAATGAATTTATTGATATTATATATAGACACATATAGAGCTAATTTGAAGCCAAGTAATCACATTGATATGTTATTTCTTAATGAAAATGGTTCTATTATTACAAGACAAGCCTGTTGGGAGATGATTCAAAAGTATGCGACGGTCTCACTCATTAATAAAAAAATATCTCCTCATAATTTGAGACATGCATTTGCAACACATTTGCTGAATAATGGAGCAGATCTAAGGACTGTACAGATGCTCCTTGGTCATGCTAGTCTATCAACAACACAGATTTATACCCATATTGCTAAGGAGAGATTAGTAAAATTCCATCAAAAATACCATCCTAGAGGATAATTATGAAAAATATTTTTTTGTTACTTGCCCTTACATTATTGGTTTCATGTGCTAAAAGAGATGATGCTAATGTTGATATAAGAAAAACAATTTCTAATGCTTATCCAGATATTGCGGTAGATGAAATAAAAAAAATTGATGAAAACTTCCATGAAATTATAATTAATAATC
>MDTC01167535.1_pt1 | contig 10600 bp, 10 predicted proteins | sample 811181 | NCBI WGS metagenome assembly MDTC01 (sample SAMN05326644, study PRJNA326480) | marine metagenome | isolation source: seawater | place: Pacific Ocean: North | collected 2011 | reverse complement strand
GGTGTGGGAACGCCGGATGGGGGAAATCCGCACGTCCGGTGTGACGGGGGGCGGGTACCGCGGCAAACGCCGCGGCCCGCCTACCCTACTGCCTCTGGGTCTCTGTGCCGAGCGGTGCCGCGCCCCGCCGCCATCCTGGCCCCCTACGCCTCCCCGACGAGGGGACTGATCAGCTCCAGCTCGACCGCGTTGCGCACCCCCAGCCACAGTCCGCCTTCCGGGACCGGATCCGGCCCGCGCAGCAGCACGTCGTCGATCTGCGGCCGCCCGTCCGGACCCTCGGGGAAGGTCAGGGGGCTCCAGGTCTCGGCGATCTCGCTGCCGCACTCGGCGATGACCTGCACGCCGGGCTGGGGGGGCTCGTCTTCGGGGCGTATGGCGACCTGGACCAGGGCGATGGCGTCCGCCGCGGGCTCGCGGTGGTTGGCGACGTAGCGGACGAGCTCCTCCACCGTGACCGGCCCGCCGCCGGGGAGCTGCCACACCTCCCAGGCCCGGCCGCTGAACCGCACCACCAGGGCTCCGCGCAGGTCGCCGGCGAGCAGGGCGGGAACGACCATGCCGCTGGCGAGCTCGACCAGGCGCAGGGCGGTGGAAGGCGGTGGGGTGTCCTCGTCGAGCTCGCCGTAGCGCACGGAGAGATCGGCGACCGGGGGGACGGGCTCCAGCACGGTCGCGGCGCGGGCGGTCGTCGGGGGCGCTGCGATGGCGATGAGGAACGCAGGAAGATCGGCCAGGGAGCTCGTCTCTCCGCGAGAGAGCTGCCAGGCGTCGGGGATGCCCAGGCCGGACTCGGGGTCCTTGTCGTAGGGCAGCATGGCGAGCCACCAGCGGCGCACCCCCTCACCGGCGACGGTGCGTTCCTCGAACAGGATGGCGAAGCGCTCGTCGCGGTCGGCGTCGTCGCCTCGGCCGACCAGGACCATGAGCGCGCGCCGCACGCCGGGCCGCTGGCGGAGGCGCTGGAAGGTGGCGCCGGCGTCCGCACCCGGGTCGACCCGGGACAGGCGGTCCAGGTCCAGGGTCTCGACGAAGCCGTCACCGACGAGCACGATGCGGGGATGGGGCGTGCCGCGGAGCTTGACCTCGGTGCGCACGGCGGCCATCAGCCAGTCGCGGACCCCGTCGAGGTCGTCCGGGGCCAGGGGCAGGTCGGTCCGCTCGAGTCGGATCGGGGAGGACACGGGGCTCCTGAACAGGGGCTAGAGGGCGCGGGTCCGGCCGCCGTCGACCGGGATGGCCGTGCCGGTCACGTAGCCCGCGGCGTCCGAGCACAGGAAGGCGACCACGTTGGCGATCTCTTCGGGATCGGCGATCCGCTGGGCCGGGCTGCCGGCGGCCATGCTCGCCCAGACGTCCTCGACCGGCTCGCCCCGGGCCTCGGCCCAGCTGTGGGCGAGCGAGCGCAGGCGCGGCGTGTCGGCGAAGCCCGGCAGCACGTCGTTGATGGTGATGAACGGGGGCAGCTCGTGGGACAGCGACTTGGCCCAGCCGTGCACCGCAGCCCGGGTCAGGTTGCTGACGCCCAGGGTCGGCAGGGGCTCCTTCACCGACGTGCTGGTCAGGGTCACGATCCGCCCCCAGCCCGCGTCGACCATGCCGGGCAGCACCGCCTGGAGCAGGACCTGGCCCGAGACCACGTGCCGCAGCAGCGACGCGGCGATGTCGCCCGGCGGCGTGTCGACGAGCGAGCCCGACTTCGGTCCCCCGGTGTTGTGGACGAAGATCTGCACCGGATGCGCGGCCACGTGTGCCCCGACGGCCTCGGCGAGGGCCTCCCGCTGGTCCAGATCCGCGACCAGGACGTGGGCGGCGGGCGAGCCGGCGGCCTCGACCTCGCGCGCGGCGGCCTCGAGGGCGCGCTCCCGCCGGGCGAGCAGGGTGACCTCCGCCCCCGCACGACCGAGCGCCACCGCGATGGCCTTGCCGATCCCCTGGGATGCCCCCCCGACGAGCGCGTGACGTCCGGCCAGGTCGAGCTGCATGACCACCTCCTGCGGGCAGGTAGCCCACCTCCGGGGTGGCGTCGGTGACGAGTACGTGGCCGGGCCCACCGGGCGAGCGAAGGCCGCGCGCGCCTGCTACGCTCCCGCCCTCCGAGGTGACCATGGATCCGCTCCGCGACATCGCCATTGCCCAGGTCGAGCGCGCCGAACAGGTGCGCGGCCGGACCGCGACCGAGCTGCAGCTGCTGCTCCATCGCGCGATGTCCCCCGACGACGTGCACAAGGCCCTGCTCAAGGAGCGTCCGGTGCTGGACGCCCTGCGCAACATCGCCCTCGAGGGCCCCGATCCGCACCAGCTCCGCGAGGAGGCCTGCGCGGTGGGGTTCCTGGAGTGCAATGAGCGAGACCTGGCGTACCGACGCCTCTTTCCCTCGCTCGACGTGGGCGTCTACTGCGCCAACCACGCGGTGGGCAAGCCCAGCCGCCCGGCGCGGTTCGCGCTGGAGCAGTTCTACGCCCAGCACGCCGCGTTCGGGGTCGACGCCTTCGTCGAGGCCGGCTGGCTCGACCTGCACGACGACGCCCGCCTGCTGGTCGGCGAGCTCTGCGGCGATCCCGAGCTGCAGCGCGGCGACGTCGCCTGGTTCATGAACCTGTCCGACGGCCTGTCCGCCCTGCTGTCCAGCCTGCGCGGCCGCCTCGTCACCACCGAGGCCCACTTCACGACCGGCCACTACATCCACCAGCACTGGGCCGGCAAGACCGGCGGCACGGTGGTCGTCGTGCCCCAGGACGAGCAGGAGTGTGTGCCCACCGAGCGCGTCGTGGACGCCCTGACCGCGGACACGACCATCGTCAGCCTGTCCCAGACCCACTGGCGCAGCGGCTGGACCCACGACGTCACCGCCATCGCCGCGGCCATGAAGCAGACCTGCCCCGATGCCGTGCTCCTGCTCGACGTCTACCAGAGCGCCGGAACCATCCCCACGCCCACGGGCTTGCCGCCGCGCACGGCCATCCTGGGAGGCGGCCTCAAGCAGCTGCACGCCGGCCTCGGCAGCGGCTACGCCTGGGTCAGCCACGAGCTGCTCGAGGCGCTGGACGCCGATCGCCTCGGCTGGTGGGCCCATGAGGAGCCGATGGCCTTCGAGTCCGCCCTGCGGATCGGCCCCGGCGCCGCCAAGCTGCGCACCGGCGGTCCCGCGCTGCTCCCGATCGTCCTGCTGGGCACCGAGCTCAAGGTGCTCGCGTCCAGCGGCCACGACGGCAGCCTCACCGACGCGATCCGTCGGGCGCGGCAGGTGACGAAGGACCTGGTCGAGCACGCCAGTGAAGCGGCCCTCGCCCGGGGCATGACCGTGCGCGGTCCGACCGATCCCGCCCGCCGCGGTGCCTTCTTCGCCATCGAGGTGGAGGACGGACCCTTCGTGCTCGACGGCCTGGCCGCGGGGGGCGTCTCGGCCGACTTCCGCGCCGACCACCCCGGCAGCGAGGCTGGCCTCATCCGCATGAGCGCCAGCGCCGCCCACTTCGCCTACGAGCTCGACTTCGCCGTGGACCTCACCGCGCGGTTGATGGGGTACTAGGCGGGTTCTACCCGCACCCCTGGCGGTCGCAGTCCTGGTCCACCAGGCCGTCCCAGTCGTAGCTGCGGGTTCCGAAGCGCACGTCGCCGCCCTCGTTCTCGAGCTCGCCGTCGCCGAACCTCGCCGCGCGGACCTCCATCCACCCGCCGACGTGCAGCGGCGTGCTCCGGTTGCCCTCGAAGACGCCGCCGCGCACGGTCGCACCCTTGCGCGCCCACACCTGGCTGTAGTCGTTGTCGCGCATCGTGGCCTGGCGCAGGTCGAGCGCACCGGTCACCTCGACCTCGCAGCGGGTGCAGCCGACCAGCTCCAGGTCCTCGATCTCCGCCGTGTGCCGCAGGGCCGAGTCGAACATGACGTACGCGTCCTCGCCCTGCAGCGAGAATCGGCTCGCCTCCTGGGTCATGGCAGAGAAGGACGCCCGCGCCGGTCCGATGACGTCGACGTCGGTCAGCACGGCGGAGGGGCCCAGGTAGCGCAGCCGCGCATCGCCGATCAGGCGCACGCCCTCGAGCTCGAGCGCGCCGGTGCGCAGGCGGTCGGGGAGGATGCGGTCGGACGTGAGGTCGAGGTGCTGGAGCACGAGGTCGGTCTCGTCCGAGGCCAGGGAGAACAGGTCCTGGTCGGCGAGCGCCGAGAGCGAGGTCTCGCTGCCGAGGTGCGCGGCGCCGGTGACGGTGAGGCGCTCGACGTCCGGGCCCACGTCGAAGCGCATGCGGTGGGCCCCGCCGCACAGGTCCAGGTGCACGTCCCCAAAGGCGACGACCAGGCGGGCGTCCAGCTCCTGGCGGGGGATCTTCTCGCCGGAGATGAGGATGGAGCCGAGTCCGGCGGCCGTGGAGCTGCAGGGCTCGTCGGCGATCAGCGCGGTCTCCGGGATGGTGGCGCACCCGGCGACGAGTCCCGCGATGCCGACCAGCAGATGCCTCATCTCGCCCCCCGAGGGTGTGTCCGTCCGCGGATCATGCCAGCCCGCGGTCCTCGGGTCCAGCCTCAGCCCTTGCCGTCCAACAACACCAGCACCACGACCGCCCGGCACCAGCGCACCCACTCTCCGCGGGCCAGGTCTGGGCCCGCGCCGACGAGCGTGCGCAGCAGCCCGGTCATGGTGGTGCGTCCGCCCAGGAGCGCCCGCCCCTGGTGGTGGAGCGCTGCACCGGCATCGCGCAGGGCCTGGGCCTGGGCCGTCAGGGCGTCGGCCAGGGCCGGATCGGTCGCGCGGCGGGCGGCGAGCTCCAGCAGGAGCTCGTCGAGGAAGTCGGGCTCCATGCGCAGCAGGTTCTGCAGCCAGCGGGGCGCGTCCGTGGCCATGGAGGGCGCGGTCGGGGCGTAGCCTCGGTCGACAAGCACGCGGGCGTGCAGGCATCCCGCGCAGAGCAGGAGCGCCTCGAAGTCGTCCACGCCGGGCAGGTCGAGGGGAGGGGGCGCGCCGTGGTGGCGGCGGTGCATGGACACCGCGCCGTGGCCGACCCGCAGCTCGTCGACGACGCCGACCCAGTCTACGATCCCCGGCAGCTCGGCCAGGGAGTCGGCGAGGGGGACGGGGTCCAGCGGGGCCGCGCCGGACAGGGGTGCGACGAAGCTGCGTACGTGCGCCTTGACCGCCACGAACGCCTACTTTGCGGCGATCCGGGCGCCCTGGCAGGCGGCCTCGACGTCGGCGATGCTCTTGGGGATGTCCGCGGTCAGCACGTCGGGCTCGCCGGCAGTGACCAGCACGTCGTCCTCGATGCGCACGCCGATCCCGCGGTAGCGCTCGGGGGCGGACTCGTCGTCGATGGGGATGTACAGGCCGGGCTCGACGGTGACCACCATGCCGGGCTGCAGCGCGCGGCTCTCGCCGGGCTCGTGGTAGAGGCCGACATCGTGCACGTCCAGGCCGAGCCAGTGGCCGGTGCCGTGCATGTAGTACTTCTTGTGGGCCTCCTCCTCGATGAGCGCGTCCACGTCGCCCTCGAGCAGGCCCAGCTTGACCATGCCCTCGGTGAGGATGCGGGTCGCGACCTCGTGCATGTCCTGGTACGGGCGCCCCGCGCGGGCGGCGTCGATCGCCGCGAGCTGCGCGTCGAGCACGATCTCGTAGACCTCGCGCTGCTCGCGGGTGAAGCGGCCGTTCACCGGGAAGGTGCGGGTCACGTCGGCGGTGTAGAAGCCGACCTCGGCGCCGCTGTCGATGAGCAGCAGATCACCGTCCTCCAGCGGCAGGTCGTTCTTGATGTAGTGCAGGATGCAGGCGTTCTCTCCGCCGGCCACGATGTTCGTGTAGCCGGGGCCTTCGCCGCCCTCCCGCCGGTAGACGTAGGTGAGCAGGGCGTCGATCTCCCACTCGCCGACCCCGGGTGCCGCCTTGGCCATGGCCTCGCGGTGGGCGATGCCCGAGATGCGGGCCGCCTCGCGCATGACGGCGATCTCGGCGTCGTTCTTGATGAGGCGCAGCTCGTGCAGGAGCTTGGCCGGGTGGTGGAAGGTGAGGGGAGTCGGCAGCTTGGACTTGCGGGACTTGCGCTGGGTCTTGCGCAGGACCGCGGCCAGGAGCGCGTCGTGCTCGGGCTCGTCGGCCCAGGCGTAGTGCAGTGCGGTGACGCCCTGGAGCAGATCGACCAGCTTGTCCGGGAGCTCCGAGATCTCGTGAGCCTCGTCCACGCCGTAGTCCTCGACCGCACCGCGCGGGCCCGGCCGGTACCCGGTCCAGGTCTCGAGCTCGGGGTCCTTCTTCTGCACGAAGAGGGTGAACGGAGCCTCGCCGTGCTTGACCAGCAGCGCCACCTCGGGGTCCGGCCAGCCGGTCAGCCAGTACAGGTCGCTGGACGGGCGGTAGCGGTACTCGGCGTCGCCGTTGCGCAGGTGGTGCGGGCTGCCGAAGAGCAGCACGGCCTCCCCCTCGGGCAGGCGGTCCAGCAGGGTCTTGCGATGCAGGGCGAAGTCTGGGGTCATGGGGTCTCCGACAAGTCCGATCCGTAGCCCCTGCGCGGGGTTGCGTCTATGGCGGCGAGCGCCCCGAGTGCGGGCTATCGAGGGCAGGCAGAGAGGTGCCCCTGTCCACGCCTGCTGACTCCGAGCCACTCTCCGCGGCGATCCTGGCCGACCTCGAGGCCTGGGCGCGCCTGTCCGGCTGGTCCCGCCAGCACGTCAAGTCGGTCGAGCGCTTCCACAAGCACCTCGGCGAGCCCGATCCCTTCCGTGTGCTGGACGTCGGCTGCGCGCTGGGCGGCCTGCTGGAGGAGCTTGCGGGGTGGGGCCAGCGCGCCGGCGTGTGCCTCGAGCTGGTCGGCGTCGAGCGCTCCGAGGAGGTCGTGGCCCAGGCCCGGGAGCGTCTCGGCGACCGGGCGATCATCCACCGGGTCGACTCCCTGGTCGCACTCGGCGGCCCCCCCGAGGCGTACCACCTGGCCACCGCAGCCCTCGTGCTCAACCAGCTGTCGGGCCCCGATCGCCTGCGCCTCGTCGCCGAGCTGTGCCGGGTCGCCCGCACCGCCTACGTCTTCGACGTCACCCCCAGCGTCGCCGGTGAGGTCGGCGCTCGGCTCATCCCGTTCCTGACGCGCCTGCGGGACGCGCCGCCCGCGGACTGGGTGCACACCCTGGAGCGCGCCCCGACCCTGGATGAGGTCGTGCGCCTGGTGGCCCCGCTGCCGGTCGAGGTCGTGCGGGTCTTCCCCAGCGCGGTCTGCACCCAGCCCGAGCCCCGCGAGCGCGCCCGGGTCGACCGCGCTGCCGGAGAGCCCGCCAAGGTGGTGTTCGACACCCCGGAGATCCTGCCAGGCACGGTGGGATCGGAGCGCCGGGCGGACTGACGGCAGACCGGGCCGGGGGATGACAGCCGATGGCGGCGGCCCCCTCGCGCTCCGGGCCCGCGCTATCCCAGAGGCGAGCGGGTCCGTCTCCCGCCCACCCGGGAGGCCCGTGGTCCCGCACCACCGCATCCGAATCGAAGGTCGCAACCTGGTCATCGGCCGGACCGGTGCCGTGATCCCGCTCACCTGGGCGCTCGCCCGGGACGCCACCCGCCGGGCGAGCTTCGTGACCGCGGTGGGCGCCATCCGCGCGAGCCGTCGCCTGCGGGGTCGTCCGGTGCGGGCGCGGGTCGCGACCAGCCCGATGAAGGTGGCGCCGTACTACCACGCCTGGGCCATCGCCGCGCTCGCCGACGTGGCGCTGGTCGGACCGGATCCGGACGCGGACGCACGCCTGTTCTTCCACGACGACACCACCGCCGAGCAGGGCGTGGCCGACGCACTCAACGGCCGGTGCACCGACATCCGCAAGTCGAGGGTGGCCCGCGTGTTTGCAGACGTGTTCGGCTACCCCCTCGCCGTCGATCCCACCCGCCACGAGGGCCCCCTCGTCGCCCGCTCGGAAGCCAACGGCGTGCACGACGGACGCGTGCTCGACGGTCCCATCGCCGAGCCCGACCCTGACACCTGCTACACCCGCCTCGTGCGGACCGACGCCCCCGACGGCCTGTGCTCCGATCTGCGGACGTACGTGGTCGGTGGCCGGATCCCGGTCGTGGTCGAGAAGCGCCGCCCCGTGCGCGAGCGCTTCGCCAACCGCGATCAGGAGGACCACCTGCGCGAGCCGTCCGAGGTCTTCACCCCCGCCGAGCGCGACGATCTGGTCGCGTTCGCCCGTGCCATCGGGCTCGACCTGGGAGCCATGGACGTGCTGCGCGACCGGACCGACGGGCGGATCTACGTGGTGGACGTGAACAAGACCGACATGGGGCCGCCCAGCGCCCTGTCGCTGCGGGCCAGGCTGCGCATGGTACGCCGACTCTCGGCCGCCTTCGCCGAGCTGGTGTCCGAGCGCGCCACCGACGGGATCGTCGACGACGCAGGGCTGGCACCGACTGAAACCGGGGGCGCGACGGACGCCGGATAGGGCTCGCACATGGAGGTCAGCCCGTGCGCGTCGCCATCGTCACCGAAGTCTTCGCCCCCAAGATCGACGGGATCGTCACCCGGCTCTGCCACACCGTGCAGGAGCTCGAGGCCCGCGGTCACGAGGTCCACGTCATCGCCCCCGGTCCGGGCCCGGAGCGGTACTCCCGCTCCGGCGTGACCCGCATGCGCTCCGCGTCGACCCCCTGGGCGCCCGAGGTGCCGCTCGCCTTCCCCGGACCGACCATGTACCGCGCGCTCCGGCGCTTCCAGCCCGACGTCGTGCACGCGGTCAACCCGGTGTTGCTCGGCCTCGGAGGCATGTTCTGGGCCGATCAGCGCCGGGTGCCCCTGGTCGCTTCGTGGCACATGGATCTCGGCGCCTACATGGTCGCCCGCGGCTTCCCCGACCGCAGCGGCGAGCTGTACTGGTCGACCCGCCGCATCCACGGGCTCGCCGACGTCAACGTGACCCCGTCTGCGGAGGTGGCGCGGGTGCTCGCGGGCCACGACTTCGAGCGGCTGGGCGTGTGGCAGCACGGCACCGACACCCGCACCTTCTGCAAGCGCCCGATGGACGCCGGTCTTCGAGCAGCCTTGACCGGCGGTGAGCCCGGCGGACCCCTGCTGGTCTACGTCGGTCGCCTCGCCCCCGAGAAGCGCATCGCGACCCTGCGCCCGCTGTTCGACCGCATCGAGGGCCTGTCCCTCGCGATCGTCGGCGACGGAGACTCCCGCGCCGAGCTGGAGCGCGTCTTCGCCGGCACCCGCACCGTGTTCACCGGCTTCGTCGACGATCGAAGTCAGCTCGCTGCGATCTACAACGCCGCCGACGCGAGCGTGCTGCCTTCGAACACCGAGACGCTCGGCAACGTGCTCGTCGAGGCCCAGGCGTGCGGCTGCCCGGTGGTCGGTGCTGCGGCCGGCGGCATCCTCGACGTCATCGAGGACGGCGAGTCCGGCTGGCTCTACGACCCCGGCTCCGCCGACGCCCTCGAGAAGGCCGTGCGCGAGGCCCTCGCCGCCCGCCGGCAGCGCCCCGACCAGGTGGAGCGGACCCGCCTGCAGGTGCGCTCCTGGGGACAGAGCGTCGAGACCCTGATCGCCCACTACGAGGCCGCGGTCGCCCACCGCGCCGAGAATCCCCGCCGGCGGGTCCGCCGCAAGGCCGCCCTCGGGCTCGGCGTCTACGGCCTCCGGGCTGCCGAGATGGGCCTCACCCGGGCCGTGTCCGGGCCTCGCCGCGACGCGTGGCTGTGAGGATCCCCTCCAGCAGCGGCGGCACGGTGAGCGGGCTGACGTGGTGGCCCATGTCTGGCACGATCTGAAGGGTCGCGTCGGGCACCAGTCGCGCGGTGGCCCGACCGCCGCGCAGGGGCACGAAGGGATCGGCGTCTCCGTGGATGACGTGGGTCGGAACGGCGATCTGGCGCAGGCCGGCCTTGCGGTTGCGGCTGCCCACGATCGCGGCGAGCTGGCGGGGCACCCCGGCGGGATGGAAGGCGCGCTCGTAGTCGGCGGCGGCCGCGTCGCGGATAGCGGCCTCGTCCAGGGGCAGGCGTCCGCCGTTGATCGCGCGGGTCACCCGCATGCGCGTGTCCATCGCGTCCTCGACCGAGCGGATCTCGCTGCCGTTCATCGCGGACAGCACGCGCAGATCCCCGGTGGTGTTGAAGGGGTCGCCCGGCGAGGACATGATCGAGGTGAGGCTGCGGACGCGATCTCCGGCCTGGATCGTCACTTCCTGGGCGATCATGCCCCCCATGGACGCGCCGACCAGGTGGGCGTCGGCGAGGCCCAGCGCGTCCATCAGCCCGAGCACGTCGCGGGCCATGTCGGGCAGCTGATAGGGCGCTGCGGACTTCAGGCGCAGCACCCGCGCCACGGCGACCCGACTCAGGTCGGGGATGCCCAGGTGGTCGAGCCAGCTGGACAGGCCGATGTCGCGGTTGTCGACCAGCACGACCTGGTGGCCGGCGTCCACGAGCCCGTCGACCAGTTCCCGCGGCCACATCGTCAGCTGGCAGGCGAGGCCCATGAGCAGCACGACCGGCGGGCCGGCGCCGCGGACCTCGGCGTACAGGTCGACCTCACCGGTGGCGAAGCTGGGCATGGAACTCCTGGCGGCGGGCGGGTGGAATCAAGGTGCGGGCACGTCGGCGATCCCCGGGGGCGCGCCGCAGCGGGG
>MDTC01142099.1_pt1 | contig 10600 bp, 8 predicted proteins | sample 811181 | NCBI WGS metagenome assembly MDTC01 (sample SAMN05326644, study PRJNA326480) | marine metagenome | isolation source: seawater | place: Pacific Ocean: North | collected 2011 | reverse complement strand
ATAATAAATACGTAATGTATATATAGAATGTATCCTCTTTTAAAAGACAATAATTTTCAGAAGAAAATTGCACTGAAAAAAGAATTTCAAATGAAATACGATGGAGAAAAAAAAGATATATTAAAAGAAGATGAGGCGGGAAAATTATGTAAAAATGAGACTTTTACATTGGCTCCACATCAAGAATTTGTAAAAACATTCATATCCCACCACACACCTTATAATGGATTACTTTTATATCACGGAATGGGTTCTGGTAAAACATGCAGTGTGATTGGGATTTGTGAAGAACATCGCAAATATAACAAATACAATAAAGAATTTAAAAAAATAGTTATTGTTGCCTCCCCAAATATACAAGAAAATTTCAAGTTACAATTATTTGATCCAAATAAGTTAGAAAAGAAAAACGGTATATGGAATTTAGAAGGTTGTGTCGGCGAATCTTTACTTCAAGAAATCAATATGTTTCAGGTATCTCAGTTGTCTCATGAAACAATTAAAAAGATGATTGAAAAAATGATTCGGAAAAGTTATGAGTTTATGGGTTATGAAAGGTTTGGAAATAAGATCAAGCAATTGCATAAAAAGTATAATAATGAAAAGCATATTAAAAAAGCAATGAAACAAGAATTCGCACACCGCATGATTGTCGTCGACGAAGCGCACAATATAAGGAAATCGGAAAATAATACATCTTCTGGTAAAATTGTTGCAGAAGGTTTTAAAATACTTTTGAAATACGTCCAAAAAATGAAGCTTTTGTTTTTGAGTGGCACGCCCATGTTCAATAATCCACGAGAAATTGTGTTTCTTATGAATATACTAAACAGTAACGATCAACAAAGTCAAATAAAAGAAGGTGATGTATTCGATAAACAAGATAATTTAATTGTTGATACAAACGGAGCAAAAATTGGAGAAGAAATATTAAAATCTAAATGCAATGGATATATATCCTACGTTCGCGGTGAGAATCCTTTTTTGTTTCCATTTAAAATTTATCCGTTTGATTTTGATACTGAACGAAGTATTTTATCTATACAATATCCACGAAAACAATACAATGGTTCTATCATTGATAATCCTTTACAACACTTAGATCTATATATGACTCGTTTGTCTCCACAACAGAAAGTTGTATATCGGTCTATAATTCAAAAAATAGAATCCACCGCAATTCCTGACTTGATGTTACTTTTTTCAAGTATTGAAGAAAAACAAGAAGCAAAGAATAAATATGAAGAACGCAAAATGTTGGATCGTTCTAATTTACAAGATGCTCTTTACGCACTTACGCTGTGTGTAAATGAAAACGACACGTATTATACTGGCAAACGTGCTCTTAATGTATTAGTATCTAATGTTTCAAATCAATATGAATATGTAGGCCAAGAGCGTTCATTTAATCGTGATCATATTGGTAAATATAGTGCAAAAATAAAGGCTATATTAGAGGCAATTGAAAATAGTGAAGGTATCGTATTGGTATATAGTCAATACTTAGAAGCCGGACTAGTTCCAATTGCGCTTGCATTGGAAGAGCATGGTTATCAACGAGCAAGCAAGAAGAATACAAATCTATTTAGAGAGACAAGCACTTCATCAAATAAAGGAAATTATGCCATGATTACTGGTGATTTAAAATATAGTAAATCCAATAAAGATGAATTATATATTATCAATAGTGAGGCAAATACACAAGGAAAAGCATGTAAAGTTGTTTTGATATCACAAGCCGGTAGCGAAGGACTTGATTTTAAAAATTTACGTCAAGTACATGTGTTAGATCCTTGGTATAATTTAAACCGAATCGATCAAATTATTGGACGTGCAATTCGCAATTGTAGTCACAAACAATTACCATTGAAAAAAAGAAATTGTCAAATCTTTTTACATGCGAGTATTCTAGACGAGGACGAAGAAGCCATTGATTTAATGATGTATCGGATGGCCCAACAAAAAGCAAGTAAGATTGGAGCCGTACAAAAATTATTAAAATCGGTTAGTGTAGATTGTATTTTAAATGCGTCACAAACACAATTCGCAAATTTACATCAAGAAATAGAAGTAAAACTATCGAATAAAAAACAAATCGTATTTGATATTGCGGATAAACCATATTCAAGTATTTGTGACTATGGTATTTGTGACCATACTTGTATAAATCAAGTTCAAGAACAAGAACAATTAGATCAAAGCACTTTTGCGTATCATCATAATTATCGTCCAATATTGATTCATCAAATCAAACAATTATTTCAAAAAAAACACATTTTTAAAATAGATCAAATCATAGAAATATTAAAATCTTCCACGATTAATGAACTACACATATATCATGCGTTGGACTATTTGGTTAATAACAAACAAGAACTATTTATAGATAAATTTATGAGAAAAGGATATTTAATTCATATAAAGGATCTTTATATTTTTCAACCATTAGAGACAAATACACGACTTGGTATTGAAGAATTAACGAAACCATTTCGTTCAAGAGTGTCTCACTTAGATGATTTATTTCTCTCCAAAAAAATACAAAATACAATCGTTCCTCCACAAAATGATTATGATAAAATACTTGAAAATATCCAAAAAGAATATGAAGAAAAATTAGAATTAGACAAACCAATTATCCAAAAATTATTGAATGATTCAGAAAAATCATTTCAAGAAGATTATCATTATATCTTATTTCGTATAATAGAATCATTGAGTCATAAAGATGAAATAATATGTGTGAAACATTTGTTTCAAAATCATAATTCAAACACACGCAACCCGATTGAAACCTTTTTAAAAAAACACTTTGAACGATTCTTTCATATTTTTGACAATACAAAAATCTATTTTTTAGTTGATCTTGAAGAAAAATCAAAAGTAAAAATAGCAAATAAAAGCGGTGGATCCATTCCTTCCTATATTGTAATATATACATATCAAGACAATAATCTGATAAAAGCAAACAGAACCATTATAAATAAAATTGGTTATGATAACATTTATTCGTACTTGAAATCTATTTTAGGTAGTGAAAAAATACACGACCCTTTCGGATATGTAGACTATTATAAAACAAAACATGTCGTTAAAATAGGCGAAATGAATAATAAGAACTTTCGCGGTGCCATCTTTGCAAATAAAATACCTGAGCTAATGAAGAAAACTCTTAACAATATTCTGGATGAAGAATTCTTCGACACAAAAGATAAGAAAAAATATCATAAAAAAGATTTGATACCATTATGTGAGTATTTATTATATATATTAAATGGCTCCAAAATATATTACTTGAATAAACTACAATTAGTGTCATATATAATAAAAAATTGATTTAAATATATATCAATATAATATACGAAAATGAGTGATTTATTGCAACAAAATGGTATTTTTGAAAAGCAATTAATACATTATAAAGTGGAAATTCCTTTTCATAAACTTCATATGGATTTAGAGTCACAATTTATATCTTATGCGGAAAATCATATTATGAATCAATGTGAAAAAGAAGGTTATATATCTAATCAAGATTGTAAGGTCGTTTCATATAGTGCGGGAAAAACGTATACATCTCTCGTATGTTTTGATGTATTGTATGAGTTTCAAGTATGCTTTCCATATGAAAATATGGTATTTCGTTGTATCGTCCAAAGCATTACGAAGATTGGTATAAAAGCGGTTATAAGCTCTGATGAAAACGAGAATCCAATTATTGTCTTTGCAAGTCACTTACAGAACCCGAGTATTTTTGAAAATGAGAATGATGTAAAATATGAGGTAGGAGACAAAATAGATGTAAAGGTCATTTCGCATCGTTTTGAGATTAATGATCCATCCATTTATGTTTTAGTGGAAATTATTTAAAAAAAAAACATGAATATGGATATATGACTACCAAAGTTCAACAATTTCAAATTATAGCAAATAAAATTTCAAATTTAGAAAAATCACATCATATTCATATTTTACAAATGATAAAGAAGCACAATCCAAATATACAAATTTCGGAAAATTCAAATGGTTGTTTTTTAAATATGAATGAATTGAATGATCTTACATGGAATAAAATTAAAACATATATAGAATACAATGAAGAAAAGGATAAAGAACATAAGAGTTATTTATGCGAAAAGAATGATATAATACAAAATCTAATTTCATAGAAAAAAGAATTTAAACTTATTTCATTTTTTATGATAATGAAACCTGAAACATTTCAACCTCATTTTATTCGGTCGCATTTTACAATTATGGAAGAATTCAAAGGGTTTAAGAGAAAACAAAAAAATAAATTATCGAATGATTTTGATAAGTTATTTTTCCAATTTTTAATTATTATTATGTATCCAATTGACTTGAATTATAATAAAAACGAAGAACAAACGATTAAATATAAAATTAGTGAAGATTTACAGAATAAAAAGCACAATCATAAAAAAGATATAGTTGAAAATCTATGTTTTGACGAACATATAAATTTACATACATTGGACTATTTAGCAAAAAATTACAAGAAAAACTTGATATATTTACATTTAAATGTGTATATAAAAATGCTACATGGTAATAAAGAAGATAAAGTATATATGGTAACAAAGGATAAAGATATATATCCAATGAAATATGATAACGAATCTTTTTTCATGAATAAATATGAAATCACAAATGTATATAAACCATTATATAGTTTATCACATTATAAAGTAGATATGTTAAAATCTATGATTGAAATATTAAAATTGGAAACAAATCCCAAGGACACAAAGCAAATATACTATGAACGAATTGAAAATCATTTGAATGTTTGCTTATTGTGATTAAAATTGATTTAATATTTGTATGATATATATATAGATAGATGAGTGATTCAAAACCACAACAAATTCAAGATATATTTTCAATATATGCAAAACAAGTGGAAAATATAAAACCTCAACAAGAAAACGACTATGAATTTGAGATTCGTTTTATAGAATCTAAGATAGATAAATTAGTTCATGAGCGTATATTTAAAACATTAAATACTTATGGTTTCCGTATATCGAAAACAGAATACTTATTACGTATTAGTCCTCAGGTTCAGGGTGAGAAAAAATTGCGTATTGAATTGGATGACATTACAAAAATACAAGAATATTGTTTATCCGAGCAATATCCAAAAACAGGAAAATGCGTGATTAAAAAATCTGTATTACAAGACAATAAACCAATATATAATAATGAATATTTATTCAGAACATCTATACAAAAAGAAGAACATATTCATGATCAAAATCCGCTCGTCAAACAATTAAAAGACAAATGGTCTAATCTCAAAAAGTATTTTCGTTATTTGTATCGCACTACATTAGTGCATCCTGATTATCCACATATAAAAATAGATATGAGTATTGTCCGTTCATCCAAAGAAAGTAATACACATTTTGCTCGTAGTAATGTGTTGAACGAAGACGAAAAATATGAAGTAGAGATTGAATGTGTAGATTTACATCGGGGAAACATAAAACAGGCGAAAAATGTAATATCTCATATCAAAAAGACGATCAAGTATATATTAGGAGGTATACAAAACACTGCATTTCCTGTACCTTTTCATAAACTTGAAAAAGTTTTAGGTGATTATAATCAATTGTGTCGGTTAATAAACAATGTAAGAGACAAGAACATACGCATTCGTCCATTCTTTATGGGTCCATCTTCGATTACTCTACAAAAAGAGAACTTTATTAAAAACTCGGAAAATAATATAGAAACTGGCTTTTGCGTAACTGACAAAGCAGATGGTGATCGTAAACTATTATTTATCAATAAAGACAATGAAGCCTATTTCATTGATTCAAATTTACAAATATCTTTTACAGGTGTTGTTTTCGACAAGAGAGAATTAAATGTGTCTCATACAATTATTGATGGAGAACATATTACGAAAGATAAATACAATAATTCAGTGAGTATATTTGCAGCATTTGATATTTATTGTTATCAACAAAATGATGTGCGAAATCTTCCATTTATTGAAGATCGCAAAGACGAACAATCCTCAAATAGATATGATATATTACAAAAATGCGTATCTCAACTATGTGATGATAAATTTACACAATTCAAAAGCACTGGAAATCGTTTAACCATTCAATACAAAAATTTTGAAAATAGTGAAACATTTTATCAAAGTTGTGATACTATTTTCAATATGCTAAAAAATTATAATTATAATACGGACGGACTTATTATTACCTCAAAATATCAAGGAGTCCCAAAAGGAACTCGCAAAATTACATGGAAAAAAAGTTTCAAGTGGAAACCAGCCGAGTTTAATACCATTGATTTCCTTATCAAAGTAAGAAAAGACGCTACCGGTGAAAAAATAGTCCATACCAAATATCATATGGGAATGGTTGTGGAATATTATGAAATAGAACTATACACAGGTTATAATGATTCTTCTCATATGACTCTACAAGAGAAATTATTACAGGATAAATGGCAAAGATATCATCATAAAAACGATTCATATTATCCAAAAAAATTTGAGCCTACAAATCCAAGCGAAAAAGAAGCATATTTATGTCATATTCATCTTTTGAAAGATAGAAATAATAATAAAGTCATGTATTCCGAAGAAAAAGATATTATTGAAGATGATACAGTTGTAGAATTTAGATACGAAAGGAATGATGATGATAAATATGAAAACTGGATACCATTGCGCATGCGCTACGATAAAACAAGTGCTTATAAAAAAAACAAGTCAAACTATGGTAATGATTTTAAAACCGCAAATAAAAATTGGCAATCCATTCATGATCCTATTACGGAAAAAATGATGCGTGGTATAGAAAAGATTACAATCCTTCAGAAAGATGAAGACGATGATTTATATTATAATAACGGCCAAGGAAAAAGTGATACACATGCATTACGAAAGTTCCACAATCTATATGTAAAAAGTAAGCTTATTGAAGCTGTGTCTAAAAAAGGAAATAATTTAATTGATTTAGCGGTTGGAAAAGGCGGAGATCTGTCAAAATGGATACATAATCGTTTAAATGGTGTTTTAGGAATTGATATATCAAAAGATAATATTAATAATCCTACAAATGGTGCATGTGCTCGTTATATCCAAGAACTGGATAGAAACAAAAATATACCCATTTGTATGTTCGTCCAAGGAGATTCAAGAAAACCGATAGATAGTGGTGAGTTTGCAGATGGATTAGATGAACGATCACACGTGATTGTAAAGGCATTAATGGGCGAATCATCCATGGATCGCAAAGACCATTCCGAAGCTTTCTTACGAACACACGCAGGTATATTTATCAACAAGTTTGATATTTGTTCCATTCAATTTGCAATCCATTATATGTTTGAGAATAAACAAACATTACACAATTTCCTATATAACGTATCAAAATACACAAAAGTTGGTGGATATTTTATTGGTACGTGCTATGATGGAAAACGAGTATTCGATTATTTAAAAAAAATAAATAAAGATGAAAGTCGCAGTTTAAAAAAAAACGAACAAATTATTTGGACGATTAAGAAAAAATATAATCAAAGAACATTTCCTGATGATTCTAAATGCTTGAATATGAAAATAAGTGTATATCAAGAATCTATTAATAAAGAATTTGACGAATATTTAGTTAATTTTAAATATCTTACAAAACTCATGCAAGATTATGGATTCACTATTGCGGAAAATTTGTCTCTTCCTTCATCAGGAACTTTTGAATCATTATACGAAAATATGATGAAAGATGAAAACAAACTATATCACGTTGCGAAACAAATGAGTGAAGAAGAAAAAGAAATATCGTTTTTAAATAAGTATTTTATCTTCAAAAAAACACAAGAAATTGTTCGTCCCTTATATAATCAGCGTGATTTTGAAGAAATAGACATGTCCATTGGAGTTCCTACAAAAATAAAAAATCGCACGATTATTCTTAAAACATAAAAAAAGTATAAAGAGTGATACATATATTTTATTATGTACGTGTTGAATGATTTCTTATTTGCCTTAGAACCAAACATGATATCTATGTTATATCACGACGAAGAAAACGGAGAAAAGAGTAAACCCTCTTATGTGAATCCAAGTTTACAAGAGTATGTTTCTAATATAAAAGCAGAAATTGAAAAATACAAAGATAAATGGGATCAATATAAAAAAATAACAAATAAATATGAGTTTATTAACACAATATGCTTTATAGAGAAGCCATATGTTAATAGTTGCGTATGTAATTATAAGCCAATATCTCGTTCTTATTTCAAGATGATTGAAATATTGTATCATTTTGATTTTTCATTTTCTGAAAATATACAATCATTTCATTTAGCCGAGGGTCCAGGAGGATTTATAGAAGCTTTGCAAAAATACCGAAAGAATAAAAAAGATACCTATACTGGTATGACATTGATTGAAGAAAATAAAGATATTCCAAAGTGGAATAAAATCACACAATTTATGAAATATAATAGCAACATTATTTTGGAATATGGACCTCAAAAAGATGGCAATTTGTATTTTAAACACAATCTTGATTATATAAAAACGAATCATAAAAATAAATATGATTTTATCACGGCGGATGGTGGTTTTGATTATAGTGTAGATTTTAATAAGCAAGAAGAGAATTCGATCAATTTGATTTTTTGCGAAATATTGTATGCACTCATTCTACAAAAGCAAAACGGTTCATTTGTATTGAAATTATTTGATATGTTTCATGAAACGACACTTGAAATGATATATTTATTGTCCTATTTTTATAAACAAGTATTTGTTTATAAACCAAATACAAGTCGCGAAGCAAATTCTGAAAAATATATTGTTTGTAAAGGTTTTCAAAAGAAACAAAATTACGATCAAATCATAGAAAAGTTAAGTCAAAATTTTGTTGACTTATCTTATCAAAAAATCAGAAAAATATTTACATTTCAATTAAACTCGTATTTTTTAAGTAAAATACAAGAAATTAATGCAATATACGGACAACAACAAGTAGAAAATATATTAAGCACGATTAATCATATTCAAGAAAAAACAAATAAAGAAAAATTAGAAAAAATAAAATTAAATAATCTTGAAAAATGCGTGGTGTGGTGTAAACAACACAATCAATCTATTACTCAGGATGTTTTACAGGCTTTAAATTGTTGACGACATAATGTATCGCTGTCGTAACTCCCTTTTAGAAATTGTATATTATATCCAGTCTTTCCATCATGAATTACTTGTTTTATATATGAATTTCCATAAGCCGTTTTTAAACTCGCCGAGTTATTCGTCATTGTATTATATTTCTTTCGCAATATATTTGCGGACGCGCTTACCGCACCTTGTTGGAAATGAGCGCTATTGGAAGGTTTATAAATGATTGGTTTATTACATTTAGTATATAAATCACTACATTTTGCACTTTTATAGGTCCCATCATCATTTTGATCTCCTATACTACTATTTTGGTCGTATGTTTTACATTTCGTTTGTAAATATTTACTATAATTACGATAATAATTGGGTTTTAAATTTGTAGAAGCCGAACGTCGCACATTATGAGAGCCACCAATACATCTAATTTGGTTTTGACTCGCATCATATAGTTTTACGCCCACGCAATCATTCAATAGTGTTATATTTTCTTTTAGTAAATGATAATTATTTGTCTCACAATTATGAACTTGTGAACCAATATATACCGCACTATTTGGAGCATAATATTGATCTATACTTACTTGCTTAGATGATGCTGTTTTATATCTAGGTTGTAATTGTTTACGCCAATGTTTGATTGGATTTGGTTTAAATGGCACGCGAGCTATATTTTGCATGGTTGGATCATTGTTGATAAATGGGCGCGAATTGGTAGGAATAACCGTATTTGTAGCTTCTCCTTTCCATAAATTATTTCGGTATGTAAAATTCATTATATATACAATATATATATATTATAATGAATTATTTTCTGTTTTTATTATTGGTTTTTGTGATACTTTATAAATTCATACATATTTATGAAGGATTTGATGGTGGATGTATTAGGCCGATTGTTCCAAATTTCTCAAAAAGTCAAATAAACTATGAAAACATTAAAAATTTATATTCAAGTGGCACTAATGATATTTCAGAACAGTTAAATGCTTATATTGAAGATGATTTCAAATATATTGATAATGCAGTGACTATTTTCTTTAGAAGCCCCTTTTTTGAAAAAAAATATAGAAAAAAAAAGAAAAACAAAAACAAAAAAAAAACAGTACGCTTATATGACGAAGCTAATTGTCATCTTGATTATTTGAACTTATAATATCTTCTTCATCTTTCACATTCAGTTTTTGGATAATTTGCTTAAAATTAGATATTAGGTTGTTTTTAGGATTTTCATAGGTCTCTACTTTACTATACTTATTCCTATCTAATAATAATTGAAATAATGGTACTAATTTCTCCGCACATTGATTTGCTTCCATATCAATATCATTCGGACTAAATACATCCGTATTATTAGACATATTTCGTAGTTTTTCATTCGATTGAAAAATAAAGTATGGAGATAATTCTTTCTCTGATATATCACTT
>MDTC01154395.1_pt1 | contig 10601 bp, 7 predicted proteins | sample 811181 | NCBI WGS metagenome assembly MDTC01 (sample SAMN05326644, study PRJNA326480) | marine metagenome | isolation source: seawater | place: Pacific Ocean: North | collected 2011 | reverse complement strand
AGCCCGGCCACGGAAGTGGTCGATGGTCCACAGACCCTTGACTGGCGCCGCGACCCAGGCATCGCCCCACCAGGCATCCGGCTATCGGTGCCCGATGGCGCCAAGTTTGCAGACATCGTGGAGCTTGCTGCGGGCGTGCTGGCCCGGCGGTTTGAGGAGACCGGAATCGCGGATCCGACCGTTGTGGCATGGACCGAGGGGGAGCTTTGCGCTTGGTCCGGCGCTGGAGCCCGGGGGGCACGGGGAGCGCATTCTCTTGGGCGCCGACTGGGTCGAGACGCAGGAGTACAGGCCATCGGTCTATTTGGCCTTGGACGAGACTCGCCTGGTGATGGTCCCATGACTGTCGTGATGCTCGCAATGGAAGACCGCGACGCGGGATCGGTGATGTGGTCGCGCCATTTTGTGCGAGCGGCCGGGGAAGCTCGTCCACGCTGGACGGACGATCAAGGAGCGGTTCGAACCCCAGGCCCCGAGATGGGCTGGTTCGAGCGCTGAAGAATCCGGCCTCGTTTGGCGATATTGTCGGATGTACGATGTCGTCGGGACATTGGCAGCAGACGTGGCAATCCATGGCCGCTTGTCGGTCAATGTCGTGTGTGGATCGGGTGCAGCATGGAGCAGACTCCGATAGTCCTCCGCCGACTGAATGAAGATTCATTCAGGGGTTGAGAGCGCTCCAAGAGGGAGTGGCTTTCAGCTGCCTGAACCCCGATCCGGAGTCCAGATGACCAACGAGATTCGCAAGGTCGCCGTGCTCGGCGCGGGCGTGATGGGGCAGGGCATTGCTGCCCACCTCGCCAACGCCGGCGTGGAGTCCGTGCTCTACGACATCGTGCCGAAAGGCCTCGCCGATGGTGAGCCTCGGTCCAAGCTCGCCATTGCTGGCATCAAGAACGCCACCAAGCTTCGGCCGGCTGCGTTCTTCGACAAGTCGCTGGCCAGCATGGTCACCCCGGCGAACTACGAGGACGATGGCGCGCTCCTCGGAGAATGCGATCTGATCATCGAAGTGGTCGTCGAGCGACTCGACATCAAGAACATTGTCTACAAGTGGGTGGCCGAACACCGCCGGCCCGGCAGTATCGTCGCGTCGAACACCTCGGGTCTGCCGCTCTCGGCGATGGCCGAGAGCATGAGCGAGGAGATGCGTCAGCACTTCCTGATCATGCACTTCTTCAACCCGGTTCGGTACATGCGGCTCCTCGAGCTTGTGGCCGGTCCTGACACGCGCCCCGATGTGCTGTCCGCCATCGCAGACTTCAGCGAGGCGCGGCTCGGGAAGGGCATCGTCTACGCGAAGGACACCCCGAACTTCGTGGCCAACCGCATCGGTACCTATGGCATCGTGAGCGTGTTCCGGCACATGGAGCGCCTCGACATGACCATCGAGGAGGTCGATACGGCGCTCGGGAAGGCCGCAGGTCGTCCGAAGCTCGGTGTGTTTGGACTTGGCGACCTCGTGGGACTCGACACCATCGATCACGTACTCGGAAACGTCTTCAACCACTGCCCCGATGATGAGGAGCGCAAGGCGCATGTCTCGCCGTCCTGGTACAAGGCACTCCTTGAAGAGGGCGCCCTGGGCAACAAAACGAAGAAAGGTTTCTATCAGCGCACACGCGAACGCGATGCGAAGGGACGGCGGATCACGCTCGCCCGCAACTGGAAGACCGGTGAGTACGCACCCAAGCAGCGTCCCCGGTTTGACTCCGTGAAGCAGGCGCTTGCCTTCAAGGATGACCCGGCCGCAGCCCTTCGGGCACTGCTCCGGGGCGACGACAAGGCCTCGCAGCTCGCGTGGGCTGTCTCGGTCGATGCCTGGATCTATACCGCCAATCGGATCCCTGAGATTGCCGACGACATCGTCAACATCGACCGTGGAATGCGCTGGGGCTTCAACTGGGACCTCGGGCCCTTCGAGTCCTGGGATGCCGCTGGCGTGGCCGACACGGTCGAGCGGATGGAAGCAGAAGGCCGAGCGGTCACTCCTTGGGTGAAGGCCATGCTCGCAGCAGGCCGCACCAGCTTCTACGCCCTCGAAGACGGCGTGCAGACCTACTGGGATGCCGGTGAGGGGGTCGCGAAGCCGGTTCCAATGAGCGACGGCTGGCTCAACCTGCACACGCTGAAGTCCACCAGCGGAGTGGTGAAGAAGAACGACGACGCTTCGCTCATCGACATGGGCGACGGCATCCTGCTCCTCGAGTTTACCAAGCCCGACACGTTCAACGCCCTCGAGCAGGGCATGTTTGAGATGTACAACTCAGCACTCGACCTGCTCGATGCCGACCAGTTCGATGCTCTTGTCGTGGGCTCCCAGCAGTCGCCCTATGGCACCTTCCGTCCGAGCGCGGGCCCGAGTGGTCAAGCGTTCTGTGCCGGTGCCAACCTGATGGTGGTCGGCATGATGGCCATGCAGGGCGACTGGGATGGTCTTGATGCCATGATCAAGGGCATGCAAGACATCCTTCGGCGTGCCCAGTACTGCAGCAAGCCGGTGGTCACGGCGCCCTACGCCTTGGTTCTCGGCGGTGGCCTGGAAGTGGCCATGCAGTCGGCAGCGACGGTCACGACCGGCGAGGTCTTCATGGGCCTTGTCGAGGCCGGAATGGGCGTCCTTCCCGCCGGTGGTGGCTGCAAGGAGATGTTGCGACGCTACCTTGGCCCCATCCCGAAGGCGGTCAACGTAGACCCCAACCCTTTCGTGCAGGCAGCCTTCCTCAACATGGGACTCGCCAAGGTGTCCACCTCGGCCGCTGAAGCGCAGAACATGTTGTATCTGCGACCCGAAGACAAGGTGGTCATGGACGCCGACCGGATCTTGGCGGTGGCCAAGCAGACTGCAGTCGGCCTGGCCAACAGTGCCTACCGCGCCCCCACGCCGCTCACCTTCAAGGTGCCGGGCCGGGATGGGGTTGCACCGATCCAGATGCAGCTCAACGACTTCGTGTCGGGCGGCATGGCTTCCGAGCATGATGCACATGTGGCCCTGAAGATTGCGCACGTCCTGTGTGGTGGTGATGTCCCCGCCGGGGCCATTGTGACCGAGCAGGACATTCTCGACCTCGAGCGCGAAGGGTTCCTCTCGCTGCTCGGAACGGAGAAGACCCAGGCTCGAATCATGCACTTCATCCAGACTGGCAAGCCCCTTCGCAACTGACCGCTCCGCCCCCGTCTGGGGGCCACAACTCTTAGAACACGTGAGGCAGATATGTCCCAGAGTCCCCGTGATCCCGTCGTTGTCGCTGCGGTCCGCACCCCGGTGACCAAAGCAAAGAAGGGTGGTTTCAAAGACACCCGCCCCGACGATCTCATGATGGCAGCCATCCGAGGGCTGCTCTCCAAGGTGCCCGACTTCGACACTGCGCAGGTAGATGACGTCGTGATCGGAACCGCTTTCCCCGAAGCCGAACAAGGCCTCAACATCGCCCGCACGGTTGCCCTCGGTGCTGGTCTTCCCGACACCGTGCCTGGGCTCACGATCAACCGCTACTGCTCGAGTGGCTTGCAGTCACTCGCGCAAGCGGCGGCACAGATCCAGGCAGGGTGGATCGACGTGGCGCTCACCGGTGGTGTGGAGTCCATGACCCGCATCCCAATGGGCGGGCAGAAGCCTGCACCGAACCCGGTGTTGATTGCGGAGCGCCCAGACATCTTCGTTACCATGGGTATGACCTCCGAAAACGTGTGCAGCCGGTTCGACGTTTCCCGAGAAGATCAGGATGCATTCGCCGTCCGGTCGCACCAGAAGGCAGCGGCTGCCATCGCGGAAGGCAAGTTCACCGACGAAATCATCCCCGTCGACACCCGAATCTGGAAGAACGGTGGCTGGCACGACGTGACTATCTCCATCGACGATGGTGTGCGGGGAGACTCCAACGCAGCCACGCTCGGGAAGCTTCGGCCGGTCTTCGCCAAGAAGGGCTCGACCACCGCGGGCAATGCGAGCCAGATGTCGGACGGCGCTGCCGCCACACTGGTGATGTCGCGAGGCAAGGCTGAAGAGCTTGGCCTTGAGGCGCTTGGCGTGATGCGCAGCTTCGTGGTGGTGGGCGTCGAGCCGTCCATCATGGGTATCGGGCCGGCGGTCGCGATCCCGAAGGCGGTTGAGAAGGCCGGCATCGCTCTCGACGATGTGGAGGTCTTCGAGATCAACGAGGCCTTTGCCAGCCAGGCGCTCTACTGCGTACGAGAGCTCGGCATTGACCCTGAGCGGGTCAACCCGAATGGCGGGGCCATCGCTCTTGGGCACCCCCTTGGATGCACCGGAGCGAAGCTCACAGCCACCTTGCTTCACGAGATGAAGCGTCGGGGCAGCCGCTACGGTGTGGTGTCGATGTGCATTGGCGGCGGAATGGGGGCTGCGGCGGTCTTCGAACGCGAAGGCTGAGCCACCATCGTCGAACCAGACGCCCCGAGCCGCTTTGGTGGTCTCGGGGCATTTTGTTCTTGTCGGCGGCGAGAATGGGGTGCGAGCAACGACAGGCTTTAATGGGCTACTTTTAGTGATTGGTATGGGTCATTATTTTCCGGCGAGCGCTAAAGCCTCCGGCGATGCCACCCGATGGGGCTGCCACTCTCCCAGCAGCTCAAGGCCCATCACATGGACAGCGAAACCAAGGAAATCATCGACTGCTTCATCGGCGAGAGCCGTGAAGCGATCGCTGAGGTCGAGCCACTCTTGATGGAGCTGGAAGCGGAAGGCGGTACCCCTGACCGGGCGACGGTCGATGCCATCTTCCGCCTGTTTCACAGCATGAAGGGCAGTGCAGGCTTTCTGGAGCTTGTCCATGTCGAAACGGTCACGCATCATGCTGAGACGCTCCTCGACCGGGTGCGCATCCACGGGCACCTTTCCGTGGAAGTGGTCGACCTGCTGTGTCGCGCCCTCGACTTCACCAACGAAGCCCTCGATTGTGTGGAGAGGACTCTCTCCGACGCCAACATGGCTGCGAGCAGTCAGCCCCTGATCGAGCGGATGGAGCGAGTCGCAGGCCTGCCGCCGGGTACCGTGGAGGGCGTCTTGGAGGCTCCCGCAGCGGAGACTCTGTACGGCTTTGAGCTGCCACCGGAGCCGCAGGCTCTAGATGCAGATCGGTCTTCGACTGTGCCTGGACTTGCGCTGGTCTCGCCGAATGTCACACCGCTCAGACCTCCGCTCGATGGGAGGTCGGACCCGATCGAGGACGAGGATGCCGCTCTGGCTGCCACTTTACAGCGGTTCGCTTCGGCGTCTCCCGAGCTCGAACCCAGCCCTCCCACGACCGGCCACATCCTGGCGGAGGCATCACGGTCTGAGCGCACCGCGAAGCAGCGGAGCAGCGGTGCTTCGAATCGGTCACGGCGACGGATGGAATACCTGCGGGTGGATGTTCGGAAGTTGGATGAACTGATGGATCTCATTGGCGAACTCATCATCGCGGAGACTGCGGTCACGCACGGGCCGCAACAGCATCAGCCCGTCGAAGGGCCGTCCAAGGCTGCTGTGCAGCTCAACCGAGTCACGCGGGACCTGCAGGATGTTGCGATGTCTCTGCGGATGGTGCCCATCGGTCCCACCTTCAACAAGATGAAGCGGCTCGTGCGTGACCTTTCCCTGAAGCAGGGAAAGCGGATTCGGTTCGACGTCTCTGGCTCCGACACCGAGGTCGACAAGAGTGTGGTGGAAGCGATCGCCGACCCTTTGATGCACCTGCTTCGAAATGCGATCGACCATGGGATCGAGCCGGAAGTCTCTCGGCTGGTGGTGGACAAGCAGGCCACGGGTGTGATCCGTCTCACTGCGCGTCAGCAGGCGGGCGAGATTCGCGTCACGGTTCAAGACGACGGCCGAGGACTCGAGCGCAGACACATTCTGCGCAAGGCCATCGACGCCGGACTGGTTCGTGATGGGGGGGACGACCTCTCCGACAGTGATGTGTTTCGGCTGATCTTCGAGCCAGGCTTTTCGACCGCCCCAGCTGTGACGGACATCTCGGGTCGCGGTGTGGGAATGGATGTGGTGCGCAGAAATATTGAAGCGGTGAAGGGACGTGTCGACATCTCAAGCATCCCTGGGCAGGGGACCACCGTGACCATTCGGATCCCACTCACGCTTGCGATCATCGAAGGAATGCTCGTGCGAGTGGGTTCGACACGGCTCACCATACCGATGCTGTCCATCCTCGAGACTGTGGTGGTCGGACCGGCCGACATCACGCGCCTCACAAATGGCGTGGAAGTGGCGCGCATTCGTGGCCAGATGCTGCCGGTGTTTCGCATTCACCAGTTCTACGAGATTGAGCCGGACTCCACGAACATCCACGAAGGTTTGCTTGTGGTGGTGGAAGATGGCGACGACCGATTGTGTCTCCTGGTCGACGAGCTGGTTGGGCAGCGCCAGACCGTCATCAAGCCTCTCAGCGGCTATCTCGGCCATGTTCGTGGCCTCGCCGGGTGCACGGTGCTCGGCGATGGCTCCATCAGTCTCATTATCGACGTTGCCAAGCTCATTGTGGACACCCGTGCGAGCACGGCGGCCTGAATCTGCGGGGCGACGTTTCTGGCGTCTGCCTTCTTGCCCTCTCGTCGCTGCTCGTTGGTTGAGCGAAGACGCAAACTGGAGATCGAATGTCGGACGGACATCCCATCGAATCCATTCCAGACGAGCTCGAGTCGTCGGATCTCAACAAGTACCTCACCTTTGTGCTGGGCAAGGTGTACTACGGACTGGACATCCAACACGTCCGAGAAATTATCGGAATGCAACAGGTCACCCTGGTTCCCGACGTGCCGCCCTTCATCAAGGGTGTGATCAACCTGCGCGGAAAAGTGATTCCCGTGATGGATGTGCGCAGGCGGTTCCGCATGGACAGTCGACCGTATGATGAACGCACGTGCATTGTCGTGATCCATGTTGGCGACTGGTTGGTCGGGCTGGTGGTCGACACGGTCAGCGAGGTCCTCGACATTCCAAAGTGCGACATCGAGCCTCCTCCCGAGGCCTTTGGGTTTGGTCATCGCCAGGAGCACTTCATCGCAGGAATGGGCAAGGTCGGTGACGAGGTTCGAATGTTGCTCGACGCCCGGAAGCTGCTGGGCTGTTCCAACGCGCCCCAAATGGAGGCCTGAATGTCTACGACCGATTCGAGCGCTTCTGTAGAGCGAAACGTACGCGTGCTTGGCGGTTCCAATGCACAATCTCAGAGTGAGATAGCAACCGCCATCCAACAAATTCATGGGGTGAACCGTGCACTCCGCTCCGGACGCGGGACCTCCCGGCTGCCAGTCGCCTCAGGCGAGCTGGGCTCGCTTTATGCGGCCATCAACGATGCGCTGGATGCTGAGCAACCTCGACTCCAGGTACTGATCGATGCTCTGGACGGCTTGGAGAAAGGCGATCTCACGCGAAGCACGAGCAGTGGTGCTCGAGGTGAAGTCGGTCGCATCGAGTCGAAATTGGGCGCTTCTCTCGACTCCTTGAGCGACACCCTTCGACGAGTCCATGACTCGACAGACCGAATCGCTTCTGGGAGCGCCCAGGTGGCATCGGCATCGGTGTCGTTGTCGCACGGCGCGACCCGTCAGGCGGCCGCCATCGAGCAGATTGCAGCGTCGATGGATGAAATGACCTCTCAGACCACCCGCAACGCCCAGAATGCCACCGAAGCCAACCGGCTGTCGGTGCAGGCCAGCAGTCTTGCCACCAGCGGCGATGCTCAGATGCAGGCGATGTTGGGCGCGATGTCTGAGATCGAAGAGGCGAGTCGGAGCATCAGCAAGATCATCAAAGTGATCGACGAGATCGCTTTTCAGACCAATCTTTTGGCACTGAACGCAGCGGTCGAAGCGGCGCGTGCAGGTGTGCACGGGCGTGGGTTCGCGGTGGTGGCAGAGGAGGTGCGAAACCTTGCCGCGCGGTCAGCGAAGGCGGCCAAGGAGACCACCTCACTCATTGAGGGAACGGTGAAGAAGGTCTCGCAAGGGATGCAGATCGCGAACGATACTGCTGGTGCGCTTGCTGAGATCGTTGGGAGCGTGGATCAGGTGAGCGAGCTGGTGGCACAGATTGCGGTCGCCTCCAGCGAACAAGCGGAAGGCATCATTCAGGTCAACGACGGCCTGCGGCAGGTCGACCAGGTCACCCAGCAAACCACGGTGGGCGCGGAACAGGGCGTTGCTGCAAGCGAGACCTTGTCCGAGCAGGCGTCTTCACTGATGGGGATCCTGGATGGGTTCCGGCTCCGCGAACCCATCCATGCTGCGGAGGATGCCTTGCTCTCGGAAATACCGCCCGAGCTGATTGCTGCATTCCAGTCTTTTCTCGCTTCTGGTGCTGGTTCGGTAGATACGAAAGTCAAACGTGCCAGGGAAGAAAGGAAGGAACGGAGTGTGCTCGATCCGCGGAGCATCATCAGTCTAGATGATGCAGAGTTTGGTCGATATTGAGCTGCCCTATTCTTGGAACCATGACCCCGGAGCAGACGGATGGGAATCGAACCGCAGGTCTTTACTGCTGATCCGAGCCTCGTTGTAGACATGGCCATTTCGACGGCTGAGTTTCAGACTGTCGCCGGGCTGGTGGCACGCAACTTCGGGATTCATCTAGCGGATGGGAAGAAGGCCATGATGGGCTGTCGGTTGGTCAAGGAGGTCCGGCGCTCGGGTTGTCGCAGCTTCGCGGAGTTCTACCGTGAGTTCCTTGTGGATCCCTCCCCCGAGACGCTGTCGATGTTGGCCAATGCATTGTCCACCAATCACACCTACTTTAACCGTGAGTCGAATCACTTCTGGATGTTTCGGGACGAGGTGCTCCCCGAGGTCCTACGGCAACAGGAGCGACTGGGGAGACGGGACTTGCGGGTTTGGTGCGCTGCGGCATCCACCGGCGAAGAACCATACACGCTGGCCATGTTGATTCGGGATGCGCTCCTGGCTCGTGGGCCTGGCTGGCGAGGAGGGCTGCTGGCGACCGACCTTTCGCATGAGGCCCTGCAGACCGCGCGCCGCGGTATTTACCCTGCAGCAGATGCTTTGGAGCTTCCCAACACAATGTATCGACGCTATTTTCGAGAGCTTCCCAGTGGCGATGCAGCCATCATCCCTGAGCTGAAGGCCGACGTGGTGTTTCGACGGTTCAACCTGATGAACACGGTCTACCCATTTCGGGAGCCGTTTCAGGTGGTGTTTTGTCGCAACGTGATGATCTACTTTGAAGAGCCGATCAAGCGTCAGGTGGTACAGCGAATTTACGATGTTACCGCGCCGGGCGGGTGGCTGTTCGTGGGGCATGCCGAGACCGTGACGGGTCTGGGCTCCGAGTTTCGTGCGGTCCGACCTGGGGTCTATCGGAGGGTGGGATGATGCCTCGACGTCCGATTCGGGTGTTGGTTGTGGATGACTCCGCGGTTGTTCGAACCATTCTTCGGGAAGGGCTCACCGCCGACGAGCGCATCGAGGTGGTGGGAACGGCGCGAGATGCCTTTGATGCCCGCGACCAGATTGTTCGCCTTCGCCCCGATGTCATGACCTTGGACATCGAGATGCCTCGAATGGACGGAGTAGACTTTCTTAGAAGGCTGATGCCGCAGTTTCCGCTCCCTGTGGTGATGGTGAGCTCCACGTCGGAGCATGGCCGAGCCACAACCATGGATGCGCTTCAAGCCGGTGCGGTGGACTTTGTGGCCAAGCCCAATCGGGCGATGTCGACAGGTGTGGACCGCATGCTGCGCGAGCTTCGTACCAAGGTCAAGATTGCCAGTACGGCGAATGTGGCTCACTGGAAGGTGGAGCGAGCGTGGCCGCAAACGCACCGAACGAGTCGCTTCAGGCAAGGTTCCATCGTCGTTATTGGTGCGAGCACGGGGGGGACTGAGGCAATTCGGACTGTGTTGATGCAACTCCCGCCGGACTTTCCGCCAGTGCTGATTGTGCAACACATGCCGCCTCGATTCACGAAGACGTTTGCGAGCCTACTCAATGACGACTCGCCGCTTCGTGTGAGAGAGTCGGAAGACGGTGCCGTACTGAATCCCGGGTGCGCCCTGGTGGCTCCGGGAGGACAGCAGGTGCGCGTGGTGGGTCGTGGCGGCTCGTTTTGTGTCCAATACGCAGGAACGAAGAAGGTAAACGGCCACTGTCCGAGCGTGGACGTGATGATGTGGTCGGCAGCCAAGGCTGTGGGCCGCGACTGTGTGGGCGTACTGCTCACGGGTATGGGCGCCGATGGAGCGCGAGGTCTGCTTGCTATCCGTCAGGCTGGTGGCACCACAGTCGCACAGGATGAAGCCACCTCGGTGGTGTATGGGATGCCGCGGGAGGCTTATGCGGTGGGTGGCGTGGATTTCGTGCGGCCGATTGAACGGGTGGCTGAACAGCTCCTCGACAGTGTCTCGGTGAACTGAGTGGGCACAATTCTCCTTGGCATCGGAGCAATCGAGGCGTCATGCCAACCCAGCGATACGCTCCTGGCCATGGCGCTGGGGTCCTGCGTTGCGGTGGTGGTGCACGACCCTGTTTCCAGGGTGACCGGGATGGCACATGTGGCGCTGCCGTCCTGCGGAGGAGAGAACAGTCGCGATCTATGGCCAGGATATTATGCAGACACGGCGATACCTCGT
>MDTC01100249.1_pt1 | contig 10601 bp, 6 predicted proteins | sample 811181 | NCBI WGS metagenome assembly MDTC01 (sample SAMN05326644, study PRJNA326480) | marine metagenome | isolation source: seawater | place: Pacific Ocean: North | collected 2011 | reverse complement strand
TGGTTCGCAAACGCCACAATCTATACACTCATCCGGTTTAATTACAAGCATATTTTTACCTTCATAAAAACAATCAACAGGGCAAACCTCTACACAGTCCATCATTTTACATTTGATACATTTCTCATTAACCAAATAGGTCATTTAGATAATTCTTTTTTTACTTTTTCTTTTATGTTTCCGACTGTTTTTGCATCCAAATATAGAAGACCGGATAATCTTCGCATTAAATTAGACTCATAAATATCTTCCTTGTTATTTGAGTAAATAATCTGCCAAAGTGTTTCTACTATTTTAGTTTTAAATTCATCGCTGGCATTTTTGATTTCTTTTGTAAAATCTAAGATTTGATTAGAGTCGTTTTCCTTAAATTCTGCTTCATTTATGAAATTATCAAGCTCAATTTCCTTTATACCTAGTTTTAGAAGTGTTTTTTTTATAATTTCTCTTTCGTTATCTGAAAAATTTTCATCAATCTTTGCGGCATGAATTAATAGAGAAGTTGTTTTAGATAATAAATTATCTTTATCATTTGTTAAGTTTTTAGTTTTTTTTTTTAAAAAAGTTAAACATTATTTAAAATTTATATTTTTAAGTACATCAAAAGGGTTGTTTATTATCTTATTCCTTATTAGCGTTTTTTTAATTCTAGACGGAGTATATTTGAAATAAGTTTCATTACTCTTATCTATTATCTTATAATTCATTTTTTTAATTAATCGTATAAAATTTTCTTTATTGCACCCAAGAAGATTAAGCATCTCTGGGATTAGTTTTATTTCTGTCTTTTTGTCTGGATTTGTATTAATAATTTTAACAAACAGTCTTTCTAGAATATCTATTCTTACAAAATATTCATCAAAGTTTTCAAAGCCGCATAAAAGCATAAATTTTTTATTTTTAAATTTTTTATCCTCTAAAAAATTAAGTCCAAACGTTGGTGGTTTTAAATTAAAAAAATCTTGATTATAGTTTTTCCAAAGTAAAACTCTCAAAGAAACAGCCTCTGGTTTTAATAATTTATAAAGAAAAACATGATACCTTCCAAATTTTACACCCATTTCTCTTAATATTTTTCTTTCATCCTGTCCTAATTTTTTTAAATATTCAGAAACATCTTCTCTTTTTAAAACTCCATTATTTTCATAAAGTTGGTAAGCTAATGCCCTGATTGAAGAGTTACTTTCTTTTAAATTTTTAAGATCAATTAAACTTTTGAGTACAAAACTAATTTTTTTAATAATCCATTTTTGAATAAACTCTAGAAGTTTTTTTTGTTCTTTAATTTCAATTATATCATCAACAATTAAAGATAATTCTGGTTCAAGATAATCTTTACCAGGCAATAATCTTGCTACTGGAAATTTTTGCCAATATATTTTAAAGTCGTCATTAATTTCAAGTAATTCAGTTTTAATAATTTCATCAATTCTTTTCTTAAGCTCTGGTCCAATAGTTTGTCTTGCAGCTTTTTTTAATGATTTAATATCAGTATCTAAAGTTCCTGTTTTTAAATCTAACTCGAGTTTAAGTCCTTTTAATTTACCAATAAATTGATTATCTATAATTACTTTTTCATCTTTGGTAATTTCTGTATTAAAAGTCATATCTTGTTTTAATCCTCTAGCTAACACACTTGCTCTTTTATCAATAAAACTTTTTGTGAGCTCTTCATGTAGTCTATCAGATAATCTGTCCTCTAATAATTTTGTTTTTTCAATCCAGTAATTTTGATTTTCAACCCAGTTTGCTTTATTAGATACATAAGACCAAGTTCTCACATTTGCAATTCTATTTGATAAAGAATCTATATTTCCCTCTAATTTATCTAATATTAATAGCTGTTGTCTCATATAATCATTAGTAATTTTAGCCCCAGGTCCATTAAGAAATCTAAAAACTTTACTTACTACTTCTAGGTGGTTGCCATATGTTTTTTTGACAAAATCTGGAATCTGACAGCATTCCCATAATAAATTTAATACATATTTGTTATTAGAAATATTATGTAATTTTGAGTCTTTTAAAAAATATTTTAAAACTTTTTCATCTTCACATTCATGAATTCTTTTCAACCAATCTTTATCAGGTCTTTCCTCAAGAGATTTTAATAATGATGATGCATTATTAAAATTTAGATTTGCATTTCTCCAAAATAATGTATTTATAGAATTAAATTTATGATTTTCTAATAGTTCAACTTCTTCAGCATTAATATTTTTACAATCTCCAGTTATTCCAAAGGTTCCATCTGTCAAATATCTTCCTGCTCTACCAGCTATTTGTCCTATTTCTGCAAGATTTAATCTTCTTAATTTCTTACCATCAAATTTTTTTAAGTTAGAAAAATAAATATTTTCTAAATCCATATTAATACCCATTCCTATAGCATCAGTCGCTACCAAAAAATCAACATCTCCTGATTGGTAAAGTTCAACTTGAGCGTTTCTAGTTTTTGGACTAAGAGACCCCATTACAATTGCAGCTCCACCTTTTTGTCTTCTAATCAGTTCAGCTATTGCATAAACTTCTTCAGAAGAAAAAGCAATAATAGCTGTTTTTCTATTAATTCTTGAAATTTTTTTATGACCAACGTAGGAAAGTTTTGAAAGTCTTTCTCTATTAATAAACTCAGTATCTTCATCTAACTTAGTGATAATATTTTTTATTGTATTTGAACCCATTAACATAGTTAGCTTTTCACCTCTTAAATTTAATAGCCTATCTGTAAAAATATGTCCTCTTTCATTGTCCGCACACATTTGAATTTCATCAACAGCAATAAATTCTAAGTTTTTATCAATAGGCATAGACTCTACAGTACAAAGAAAATATTTTGCATTTGATGGGATAATTTTTTCTTCCCCAGTTATTAGTGCAACTTTTGAGGAATCTACCTTTTGGATAATCTTATCATAAACCTCTCTTGCCAATAATCGCAATGGAAAACCAATCATGCCACTATCGAAAGAAAGCATTGTTTCAATCGCTAGAAATGTTTTTCCAGTATTAGTAGGGCCAAGAACAGCAGTAACTTTATTTTTCTTCATTTCTATCTTTGGTGTATAAATTTTTTTTCATACTATATGTTGTTAGTGATAAAGAACAAAAATAGGTTAAAACATGACCGAATCATAAGAGGAAAAGTTCTCATTTGAGCTTTATATATTGATTACACTAACATAATTAAATTTAATTATTCAATAATTATTTATAATAAGATTATGGCAAAAAAATTATGGGAAGCATCATTAAAGCAAAAACAAAGTTCCCTATTATATGGTTATGAACAATTTATATCAAAAAAACATAATGAAAAGTTTAACCTCAAATATAAAAAAATTTTAAATTGGAGTGTCAAAAATCCTCAAAATTTTTGGGAATCTATTTGGGATTTTTGTAAAATTAAAGGTTTTAAAAGTAAAAATAAATCAAAAAAAAATAAAAAATTTTACAAAAATTATTTTTTGGAGGGATCAAAATTAAATTTTGCAGAAAATTTAATATCTAAAAATAATAATGAAAAAGCAATAACTTTTATAAGTGAAAATGGATTTAGAGAAGAAAGAAATTGGATTCAATTAAATAAGAATGTAAAAAAGATTAGTCATTTTTTGAAATTAATTAATATTAAAAAAAATGATAGAGTTGCTGCTTATTTGCCAAACTCAATTGAAGCGGTAGAGGCATTTTTAGGAACCGCTTCTATAGGAGCCATTTGGTCTTCTAGTTCTCCAGATTTTGGTATTGAAGCTGTTATTGAACGTTTTTCACAAATTAAACCTAAAGTTATTTTTATTATTGATAAGTATTTTTATAATGGAAAAGTAATAAATGTAATTGATAGACTTAAACCGATTTTAAAAGATATTAAATCGATCAAATATGTAGTAGTTGTTAAATACCCTGGCCAAAAACAATCCAAAAAAAGATATATTTTCAAAAAAGTTAAAATATATCTTTGGGATAAATTAATTAAAAATAAAGATCAAAAAATTAATTTTTCTAAATTTAATTTTAACCAAGAGTTAGTCATATTATATTCTAGTGGAACCACTGGAAAACCAAAATGTATTTGTCATAGAAGTGGAGGAGTATTATTACAACATAAAAAGGAACACCAACTTCATTGTAATATCAAAGAAAATGATAATGTTTTTTATTTCACTACCTGTGGATGGATGATGTGGAATTGGTTAGTAAGTGTTTTAGCTTCAAAAGCATCAATTGTGCTATTTGATGGATTCCCTTTATATAAAAAAAAAAGCTTATTATTGGATATAATTGAAAAAGAAAAAATTACTTTATTTGGAATAAGTGCAAAATACATTGACACTCTTCGTAAATTAAAAGTAAAAAAGAAAAATAGGCTTTCATCATTAAAAACAATTTGTTCAACTGGATCACCATTATCCAAAGATGGATTTGAATTTATTTATAAAAATATAAAAAAGAATGTTCATTTAGCGTCAATTTCTGGCGGCACAGATATTGTTTCATGTTTCGTATTAGGAAACTTATATGATCCAGTTATTTCAGGTGAAATACAAAATAAAGGATTAGGATTGGATGTTGATATATTTAACGAAAAAGGAAAATCTGTCAAAAATATTAAAGGAGAACTTGTTTGTAAAAACGCTTTCCCTACTATGCCGACAAGGTTTTGGAATGATAAAAATGATATTAAATATAAAAAAACATATTTTCATAAATTTAAAAATATTTGGCACCATGGTGATTATGCAGAAATAAAAAAAAGTGGTGGATTCATTATACATGGTAGGTCAGATACAACATTAAACCCTGGAGGAGTAAGATTAGGCACAGCAGAAATATATTCTGAAGTTGAAAAATTTAAAGAAGTTAAAGAGTCAATTGTAGTGGGTCAGTCATGGGATAATGATATTAGAATTATTTTATTTTTATTAATAGAACCCAAATATGAATTAAATGATGAATTGTTAATGAAAATTAAAATGCAAATTAGAAAAAATGCTTCTCCAAGACACGTACCCACTAAAATTATTGAGGTTAATGGAATTCCAAGAACTAAAAATGGCAAAATAGTCGAGTTAGCCGTTAAGAACATAATAGAGGGAAATCCAATAAATAATAAAGATGCACTAGCTAACCCTGAAGTTTTAGAGCAATATAAGAATTTAAAGGAATTAAATTATTAAATGCTAAAAAATATAGTCAAAGATCTACAGCCTTCATCGACATTGAAAATTAATGAGATTTCTAAGGATTTAGAAAATAAAGGTCATAAGATTTTTAAGTTTGGATTTGGTCAATCTCCTTTTCAAGTTCCATTAGATATTGTTAATGAACTTAAAGATAATGCGTATCAGAATAAGTATTTACCAATGCAAGGTCTTAAAGAATTAAGAGAGGCAGTTGCAAAATATACTTCACTAAAAAAAAATTTTAATTATAGTTCAAAAGATATTATTATTGGACCAGGCTCTAAAGAATTAATGTTTTTACTACAAGTTATTTTTGATGGTGAAATAATTTTGCCAGCTCCAAGTTGGGTTTCTTATGCACCACAAGCGATATTGGGAAGAAATAAAATTAGATTTATACAGACAACAAAAGAAAATAATTGGTTTCCAACTGATGATCAAATCGAAGAAGTAATTTTAAAAGATAAAAAAAAAAATTATCTACTATTTTTAAATTCTCCAAATAATCCATCTGGACAAGTTTGTAAAAACTTAAAAGAAATTAGTAAAGTAGCTAGAAAATATAATGTTATTATTTTATCTGATGAAATTTATTCGGAACTAAGTTTTGATAAAAGTTTTGAGTCAATTTCTAATTATTATCCAGAAAAAACAATTATTAGCACAGGATTGAGCAAGTGGTGTGGTGCAGGTGGATGGAGACTAGGATATTTTATATTGCCAAATTCTCTAGAAAATTTGAGAGAGTCTATGAATATATTAGCAAGTGAAACTTTTTCATCTGTAAGTGCACCAATTCAATATGCTGCGATAAAGGCATATTCTTGTGACCATAGTAAATTCATTGATTGTTCTAAAAATATTCTTAAAGCAGTAGGTAATTATGTATATGAAAATTTAAAATCAAATAAAGTGGCTATCAGCAAACCTCAAGGTGGATTTTATCTTTTGCCTGAGTTTTTCAATAAAAGTTTTTCTACATCATCTGAAATGTGTAATGATCTTTTAAAAAAAACTGGAGTAGCATTATTACCAGGTTCAGATTTTGGCTTTGATAAAGAAAGAATGTTGGCAAGATTGAGCTTTACTGATTTTGATGGTCAAAAATTTATGGATAAAGTAAAAAATATTGATAAAATAGATAAAAATTTAGTTTTAAAATATGCACCTAGAGTTGTAGAGGGTGTAGAAAAGTTAAAAAAATGGTCAGAATCAATATAAAATACGACCTATACTTCACCCTTTAAATGCTGTTACAATTAGTAAATATAAATAATGAGTAGAGGAGAAAATATGAAAAAAATAATGACATCTCTATCAAGTGCTCTATTAATTTTTGTTGCATCTTTATCATTTACTGGTGTTGCAAAATCTGCAGAGTTTTTTACGATAGGAACAGGCGGACCAACTGGAGTGTATTTTCAAACTGGTAATGCAATTTGTAAAATGCTTCATAAGTCAGCTATTGCAAAAGAACATGGGAGAAAAAAAGGTATAGATAAAGCTTACAGATGCACTGCGCCATCTACTGGTGGATCTAATTATAATATTGGTCAAATAGCAGCTGGTGAATTTCAATTTGGAGTAGCTCAATCTGACTGGCAATTTCATGCGGTCAATGGCTCAAGCAAGTGGAAAGGAAAACAGTACAAAGGCTTAAGAGCTGTTTTTTCAGTTCACAATGAACCCTTTCAAATATGGGCAAGGAAAAAAGCTAAAATTAAAGATTTTGCTGGGCTTAAAGGTAAAGTTGTAAATATTGGTAACCCTGGTTCTGGACAAAGAGGAACTATGGAAGAACTTATGAAAGCAAAAGGAGTTGATAATAGTTTCTTTAAATCAACTACTGAATTAACTTCATCAGAGCAAGTAAAAGCTTTATGTGATGGAAAAATTGATGCTTTTGGTTATTCAGTGGGGTTTCCAAATGGAGCTATGGAACAAGCAGCAACTTGTGCAGCTAAAGCTTCTCCTATTAATTTAACAGGTCCTGAAGTTCAAGCATTAATTAGTGGTGCAGATTATTATGCTCAAGCTGTGATTCCAAAAGGAACATACACAGGGCAAAAAAAAGATGCCACTACTTTTGGAGTAAAAGCAACTGTTGTAACTAGTAATATGGTTGAAGCAGATCTTGTTTATTTAGTAGTAAAAGCAGTATTTGAAAATTTTGATGATTTCAAAAAACAGCATCCTGCCTTCTCTTCACTTAAAAAAAAAGATATGATTGCTGATGGTTTGTCAGCTCCATTACATGAAGGTGCTAAGAGATACTATGAAGAAGCTGGATTAATGTAATTTAACTACTTAATTAAATTAAAGGCCTGATATATCTATCGGGCCTTTTTTTTGTATTAATGTATCTTTAAAATTATGAGTCAAAGAACCATTAATAAAATAAATAGTAAGATTAAAGAAGACCTGTCACCAACTAGAAATTTGACTGGTCTACATTTGAAAGTTGTTGCAGGCATTGCAATTATTTGGTCTTTATTTCAACTTTGGTATGCTTCTCCTTTTCCGTTTTGGTTTAATATTGGAATGTTTAAAGGACTACCAGCCAGAGCTATTCATTTAGGATTTGCACTAACTTTAGCATTCCTAATTTATCCAACCGTTAAAGGAAAAAAGATATCTATAATTGATATTATAATAAGTCTTATTGGAGCTTTTTGTTGTTTATATATTTATTTTTTTTATGATCAACTAGTTGATAGAGGTGGAGTTCTTTTAAGCATTTCATTTGGTAAAAGTTACAATCTTCCTGTTGAATTAATTATTGGATGTTTAGGAATCTTGATATTACTCGAGGCAACTAGAAGAGCGATCGGTTTACCTTTAGTTATTATCGCTTTATGTTTTTTATTATTTTCATATTTTGGAAGGTATGCACCAGATATAATTTCCCATGGTGGACTTTCATTAAATAGATTGGTAGGTTTTCAGTGGCTTGATCAAGAAGCCATATTTGGAATTCCTATAGGTGTTTCAGTAGATTTTATATTTTTATTTGTTTTATTTGGTGCTCTTTTAGAAACTGCGGGGGGAGGTAAATATTTTTTAGATTTAGCTTTTGCGATGGTTGGAAAAATGAGAGGAGGTCCAGCTAAAGCAGCAATTTTAGGCTCTGGAATGACTGGCTTAATATCAGGATCTTCAATCGCAAATACAGTAACAACAGGAACATTTACAATTCCGATTATGAAAAAAACAGGTTTTTCAAAAGAGAAAGCTGGAGCAATAGAGGTATCATCCTCTGTAAATGGACAATTAATGCCACCAGTAATGGGTGCAGCAGCTTTTGTTATGGCAAGTTTTATTGGGGTTACTTATTTTGAGATTGTTAAACATGCTTTTTTACCTGCAATAATTTCCTATATAGCATTGTTTTATATTTCACATCTTGAGGCCTTAAAATTAAATTTGAAGGGCATGGAAGATGCAGATGTTCCGAGTTTAAAGAAAACTTTTTTTTCAGGTTTGCATTTTTTAATACCAATTTTTGTTTTAATATACATGTTAGTATATTTAAGATTTACTGCTTCATACTCAATATTTTATGCAACTATTTCTTTAATCTTTGTAAATTTAATTAATAAGTTAATTAAGCAACCTAAAATTCAATATGGTTTAAAATCTTGGTTTAATGAAACAATTGTTGGATTTGAAAAAGGTGCACTAAACATGGTTGGAGTTGGAATAGCGATTGCTACTGCAGGAATAATTGTTGGAGCAGTTGGTTCTACAGGGCTCAGTACCAACTTAATTATAGTTATTGAGTCCATTGCCAAAGATAATGTTGTCATCTTATTATTTTTAACAATAATTTTATGTTTGTTACTTGGAATGGGATTACCAACTACTGCAAATTATGTAGTTGTAGCTTCTTTAATGGCAACAGTTTTGGTAGATGTTGGAAATGCATCTGGTTTTATTTTTCCACTTATAGCGGTTCACTTATTTGTATTCTATTTCGGGTTAATGGCAGACGTAACACCACCTGTTGGTCTTGCCTCGTATGCTGCAGCAGCTATATCTGGTGGAGACCCTCTTAGAACTGGCTTACAAGCTTTTTGGTATAGTTTGAGAACTGGAATACTTCCAATTGTATTTTTATTTAATCATGAATTATTATTGATAGGAGTAGACAATATTTGGCATGCATTAATTGTAATTGTTACTTCTTTATTAGGAATACTAGTATTTACTTCAGCTACGCAGGGTTGGTTTATTTATCGATTAAAGTGGTATGAAGTTATAGTTTTTTTATTAATTTCTATTTCATTATTATCACCTGAATTTGTGCTTAATAAATTTTATCCAAAGTATAATTATAAAGACATTAATGAAATTCATTTAGTTAAATTAGACCCTAATAAAGAAATACGATTTAAAGTTACACGTCCAAGCCTCTATGGTGAAAGATATAAGTTATTTGTAATTAATAAAAATACATTTGATGTTATATTTGATCTTGAAGAATATGGGATTAATCTAAAAAAAAAAGAAGGTAAAATAGTTGTAGACAATCTTCAATGGAATGGGAAAGCTAAAAAAAGTGGCTTTGAAATAGGTGATTATATTAGTGAACTTAAGATAGAAAATTTAGATAGACCAAACAAAAGAATTATTTATCCAATAGCTATTTTATTTTTAATTACATTTGGATATTTAAATTCAAAGAGAAAAGAATAAGATCCTAAGTTCTTATTTTTAATATTTTCCACACTCCTGACGCTGAGGTTATAATTTTGTCATTACATCTTAATTCACAAAATAAAAATATTAATGTATTAGTTTTTTTTAGAATTTTTGTAATACCAGTTATCTCTTCACCTACTTTTGATGCGCCAATAAATTTTAAATCTAAAGAAATTGTTACACATGGAGCTCCTCCAGCTGCTCTATGTGCTGCTGTTCCAGCTCCAGCATCTATCAAGGCTGACAGGTAACCACCGTGAGTTATACCAGCAGAATTTAAATGATTATCATTTATAGTAGATTTAAATTCATATTCTGTTTCGGTAATATTTCTAAATAAAACTCCACCATTATGTTTCATGAAGCCTGGCTTTATACTTATTTGTTCAAACTTATCTGGCATAATCTTTTATAATACAAAAGTTAAAATTAATAAAATTATAAAGATTATAGCAAAAAAATATATCACTGATTTTTGTAATGATGATTTTATTAGCCATTCAAACATTTTTAATAACCCCTTTTATTTGGTGCGCCTGCTAGGAGTTGAACCCAGAACCTCCTGGTCCGTAGCCAAGCGCTCTATCCAATTGAGCTACAGGCGCATAATTTTGTTAATAAATTTAACTTATTTTATATATCAAAGTTTTTAATGTAATTTAACTTATAAAATATTATGTTGTATTCAGAATGAGTAATAAATCAAATGATATA
>MDTC01006765.1_pt1 | contig 10601 bp, 4 predicted proteins | sample 811181 | NCBI WGS metagenome assembly MDTC01 (sample SAMN05326644, study PRJNA326480) | marine metagenome | isolation source: seawater | place: Pacific Ocean: North | collected 2011 | reverse complement strand
TCCTGTTGGTCCTGGCCCTCCTGTTGATCCTGGAGATCCAGTTCCACCTGTGTTTCCTGTGGTTCCTTGAATACCCTGTCTTCCTTGAATACCTTGTCTTCCTTGAATACCCTGTGGGCCAATTGATCCTGTGGGTCCTTGAGTTCCAGTTCCACCAGCAGTTCCAGTAGTTCCCTGTCTTCCTTGAATACCTTGAATACCCTGTGGGCCAACTGGTCCTGTGGGTCCTTGAGGACCAACTGTTCCTTGAGGTCCTGTGGGACCAACTGTTCCTTGAGGGCCAATTGGTCCTACTGATCCTTGAGTTCCTGTGGGTCCTATTGAACCCTGGCGTCCTTGTAGACCTTGAGTTCCTTGGCGTCCTTGTATACCTTGAGTTCCTTGAGTTCCTTGTGGACCTTGGATGCCTTGAATACCTTGAACTCCTTGAACACCCTGAAGTCCTGTACTACCACTGATTCCCTGAATGCCTTGAGTACCTTGAGGTCCTGTAGATCCTTGGGCACCAGTAATACCTTGAATACCTTGGGTTCCTTCATCACCAGTAATTCCTTGAATACCTTGTGGTCCAGTAATACCCTGAATACCCTGAATACCTTGGATTCCTACGCTACCACTAATACCTTGAATTCCCTGGATTCCCTGGATTCCTTGAACACCAGTTTCACCTTGAATACCAGTGGTTCCTTGTCTTCCTTGAGTACCTTGAATACCCTGCTGACCATTAAAACCTTGAGCACCAGTGGTTCCTTGAATACCTTGGATACCTTGGATACCCTGAGCACCTAAAGTACCACTGATACCTTGAAGACCTTGAATTCCTTGTAATCCTTGACGACCTTGAATTCCTTGTGTTCCTTGAATACCCTGAGGTCCAATAGGTCCTTGAATACCCTGAATACCTTGAATTCCTTGTGTTCCTTGATCACCTACAATTGAGAAAGAAAGTACAAGATCATCTCCATTGTTTAATGTGCTAGTTATACCAACAAACGCTGGTGTAATATCAATTAAGAAATATCCAATTCTTTCAATTGGAGTTGTGTTAACTGCAAAATTGAAAAATACTGAAGCATCACCTTTTTTATATACAATTAAATCTGAAGGATTTCCTGGATTTGTTGATCTACCGACCTCATTTCTTAAAAATTCTTGAATATCAGTGTTATTTGCCGTAATGTCATCGATGTAAATCTCTGTCACATCATTCATATTCAAGGCATCAAACTTTATTTGACCATTTCCAGGGTCAGTGTCTTGAGTATCATTGGCGTAAGAATATGCAAATGATAAACCACTTAAAGTTGCTTCTGGTCCTTGAATACCAAGAACACCTTGAATACCTTGTGTTCCCTGAATACCTTGGGTTCCTTGTAGACCCTGAGTTCCTTGTAGACCTTGAATACCTTGTGTCCCTTGAGGTCCAATAGGTCCTTGAATACCCTGAATACCTTGAGGTCCTCTAATTAGACCAACATCACTCCAATCAGCAGGAGAACCACCATCAGAAACCCATAAATGTCCATCAGCATCATTGATTACACCATTTCCCGCAGTTGATGCTGGGAAATAATAATTTAAGTATCCATCAGGATCATTCGGTCCATTTGGTCCAGTTGCTGGATCTGGATACTGATTCTGAACATTAGTTGCAATTCCAACAATAGTTACTGAAGTACCATCTGCACCTTGTATACCATCAGTACCTTGAGCACCATCTAATCCATCAGTTCCTTGAAGTCCTTGTATCCCCTGAAGACCTTGGATACCTTGAAGTCCCTGTATTCCTTGAAGACCTTGAATACCTTGAGCTCCCTGAGCACCAGTGATACCTTGAATACCTTGAGGACCCTGTACACCTAAAGTCCAGGCTCTATTTCCTCCAGTATCTGAAGTTAGAATATAACCCGTATCAAGAGGAGGATTTCCAAGATTTGGTTCTGCTTGGGATAGAGTTAAAAACTCTGACCTGTTTGGATCTAATTGTCCAGTTGATGCTACACCAACTCTTCCGCTAACTAACCGTGCCATTTAATTATTTTGCAGATTCTAGGATACTAACAATTGCCTTCATGCTATTATCTTGTGTTCCCTCAAATTTTAGAATATCTCCAGTTTCTAATACTAATCTACCATCTAAAATGTTTAATGAATCATTGGGTGGGATTTTTGCTTCTAATATAATTTCAACATCATCATAACCATCAGTTGCTCTACTATGATAAGCAGAAACAGTTACAATTCCAGCACTAGTATTTGCAACCTGAGCATAGAGAACAATAGTTGCTACTCCCTGAGGTGCGGTATAAATTCCGACCGTATTGATACCAATAGGTGCTCTTACGGTCTTGTAAGTATTAAGTGCAATTGCTGCCATTTTAGATTCCGCCCAGTGCTATAATTAGAGGTGTTACTGTATTTAGTAGACTTTGTTCAAATGCTCTACCTTCAATCGTACCAGTGGATTGATTGATTTGAACATCATCGCCAATTGCAAAGTTACCATCTTGGTCCGTACTTGTGTAAACAATTTGACCACCATTTTGTTTAATAATTTCATTTTCTGTGATCGTCACTCCACCAAGGGCTGGTTTTGCTTGTAGAATATCGTTTCCAGATCCAATAAATTCAAAAGAATGTGAAGATACAATCTGTAAACTTTGTCTAGAGAAGTAGCAAGTAGAACCAATTGAAATATCGTTATTGAATGTTCCAGAAATTGTTACACTGGAAATTCCTGCAGTTGGATCAGTTGCTGCAATAACTTTATAGTAAAGTGGTGCTAATACAACTTCTGCAGTTGCAAGTGTACCACCGCCACCAATTAGAGTGACAGTTACATTATCAGTTGATCTATAATTTCTACCACTACCGATTAGTGAAACTTCAGCAACACTTCCATTTTCATCTAGAGTTGCAAAACCTTCAGCCCTAATTGCTTGGGGACCAGTTGGTTCAGTGAATACAACTGTTGGAGGAGTTGTATATCCAGAACCACCATTAGTTACTCTTACGGATTGAACTTCATAATATAGTTCATCAATAAACATTGATTGACCAGTGTAAGGTCTCAGTCCAATATCACCAATTACAATAACATCATCTTCAGTTGTTGTTGCAACACTTGAAATACCAGTAAATCTATAAACTGACTTACTAGTTGCATCTCCAACGCCATCTGAAACAAGTCCAAAAGTACCAAAAGATGAGTTAGAGTTAGTAATATCACATTGACCACCAGATGCTGTGAAGATAGCAGTTTGATTACAAATAGTGAAGATAGAAACTAACTGAGCATATGCTCCATTAGTAATTGAAACACCAATACCACCTTGGTTATATTGAGTATAAGAGTCAACTGACATTGAACCAGTAACACCTACATCCTCTTGATCTCCTGGTTCTGCAGCTAATCCATCCACTTTCATTCCAATACTATCTGGAATAAAGTTTGTGCAGTTTCTTGTATAAGGACCTTGTAGAATAGGTCCAACTCCAGGTGAATATGGTGATCCAATTAGTCCACCTTGAACATAAGTATGTGGAATAGTAGAAGGTCCAACATTTACAGTAAATATTGTCTGTGTTGTTCCAGCACCAGTAACGCTATTTACTCTAAAATCTGTTCCGTTTTTACCACTTGGATATATTGTCGTAGTTGCTGCACCACTAGAACATTGGAATTCAATATCTCTTAATTTTACAAAATCACCACTACTTAGTCTCAAATCTGATGATGCTGTAATGGTTGTTGTTCCTGATGGTCCATCATAAGTAACATTTTCAATGTCATACCATCTATCAACAGCAAAACCACCTCCAATATAGTTATGAGTAATAGTTGAAGTTCCTACATTGATCTTGAATGATCCATCACTATTAATGAAATCTACTAAGAATTCATTACCGTATCTACCTGAAGGGAATTTAGCAGTTGAAGTTATTCCACCAGAAGTACATTCAAAATCCATATCCCGTACTTCAATTAAGTCTCCTCTTTTTACAGAGAAGTTTGGAATTGTTAATGTTAAATCTCCAGTTCCTGCATCATAAGAAGCATTAGTTACATATTTAAAATTAGTAATACCATATCCAGCATTTCCAGGATATGAAGTTTGAATTCCTGAAGGACCAAGAGAATTTAAACCATCATGAATAATAGTCGTTACAATTCCAACGTAATTTGTAATTGCTGATTTTATTGATGCACAAGAATTAGCATCAATATTTGATCCTGTTAGCGGATCTGCTTGAATACTTAAATCTCTAACTTGGAAATGAACATCTTGATAGTCACCTTCCCATATAACATTGTTAATGCAAGAATGTGCAATACCAATCGCATAATTAAGAGTATCAATAGTTTCTGTTTTAACTCCGACTATGTGCTGTAGAGCTCCTTCATTTGAAAAATAACTTACACCAGCACCAATAGATTTAGAATTTCCACCTCTTGTAAGATCGTGACATACTGCCTTAAAAACGTCTCTTACGTCATCTCTACAATTTTGAGGATCTGTTGGATTACCCTGTGCATCTTGAACTAAAAATGCTGGAGATCTATAGTCAGTACTTGTTAAATATCCTACCGCTTCTGCAGCAATAAAGTCTAAATTATCTCTAATTAATCTTGCGGCATCAAATTCTCTATTGGAAGAAACACCTACTAATGGATGGAATGCAACAATTGCTGCACCATCAGTCATTGCAGGACCAATAAATGAAAAGTCCGTAATATGGACACCGTTAGATACGTGAAAAATATCACGATTTAAATTTTTTGGGGTTATAATACAGTTTCTTAATTCTCTTCCTCTTATTGTTACAGTCTTCTTTACGAAAATTGGATTATCTTCAATATACTGACCAGGATAAACAATAACAGTATCACCTGGCATCGCCATTGATACTGCTGATTTTACTGTTAACTTTGCATCTGCTTCTGTTAATCCTGTATTTGTATCACTACCACCCTTTGCAACAAATATTGTCTTTCCTGGGGGATTTTGCAGACCAACAAGTTCATCAGCAGTTAATTTACCAAAAACTCTAATATCAGTCGATATCCCAATAGTATCTAAAGTATCATTTACATCTACAAAAGCCCCAAATTGTGAAAGTTCTCTATTTGCTGACATCTCTTTTAAGGTATAAAGTTATTGTATAATTTAGAATAATAAAATCAGTCTTGAGCAGACTCTAATGCTCTAACTTTTGCTTCTAAATTAGAAATAGCAGTTTGCTGATCTTTAACAACAGTGAATAGAACAGTAGCAAGTCTGTCATATTGAACACCTTGAGGACTTAACTGTGCAATAGTTCTCAACTCTTTACGAACTGATCCATCAGGATTAACAACGTCTTCATACTGATCATCGTTATAACCCCAGATAGCAAGTCTAGGATCCACCTCAGCAACTTCCTCAGCGATTGCACCATAATAACCCCACTCAGGATTATCTGCTGGAGCTATAGATCTGTACCAAACTGGTCTCAGGTTGTTTAAGATATGATAAGCGCGACTACGATCAAGATCTTCAATATTTGTTTTAATTGCTCTGGTTGATGCTTGTCTTACAAGACGACCATTTGCGTCAAATGAACAGTTTGATGATTGTGATCCGGAAGCAGCGAAAGGAATTCTAATTGTAGTTGGCCCAACACCATCTGTAGCATTTAGTGCCTCACCAATTGTTACCCATTCTCTATATGGAATGGTAGATCCAAAAGCATCATCTGCTCTGTAAACAAACTGGAAAAAACAACCTTTATTTGTAGAGTTTGCAAGACTTTCTGTAGGAGTTACACTAGTATAGATCGATCCAATAAGTTGATCGCTCGTTCCATCATCAGCACTGGCATGAAGTCCCATTACAGCGTCTCTTGCCGCTGCGGATACTCTAGTTCCACTTAGAGTTCCATTTTTTCTGGTTTTATAAAATTCAAGTGCAGCACTATTTACATTATTTGATGCAATAGCAATGTTTATTCCAGTTGCAAATGTTGCTGAAACGTCTGTTTGTAATGCGGCACTTTGATAATAATTAGTCAAGGTCAATGGGTTGTTGACCATATTAGTATTATAAAAATATGATCCACCTTTACCAGCAATAGCACTATTAGCGATTACATCATCTGATGCAAGAACATCAACAGCATTTACATTATTAAAAGATGAATTACCACTACCGTCTCTGCTAACAATAGTATTAGCAACATTACCAGAATTTGATGCTAATGAAACTGTAATAGTTTTGTTTGAAGACTGATTTAGAGTGAATGATGGACTTGCACTCAAACTCAATCCAGTTCCACTAGCTGCAAGTGATACAGTACCATTTCCAATATTAACACTGGATAGATAAGTATTGGTATCTACCGACCCATCTGCTTTTAGAAAACCTGTTCCTCCACCAGTTTTAAGGAAACCATCAGCGGTGATAGTACCAGTAAAAGCTGGAGATCCTGTGCCCGCCGTATTTTTTATACTATCAACTCTAATTTCAGACATTGTTGATTTAGTTACTCTTTTTCTTTATTTATTTATCTATTTGTTTGTTATCTGAATTGCAAGAGATCCAGTGTCTATTAGAGTATCATTACTGAGTCTAATGACTTCAAACTCAACATAAGATGTAGATCTGGTAACTTCAACACTACAAGCAAAACCTTGGTCCATTGCATTTACCAGTACAGTATAATCAGTTGCATTTGCATAAGATGATGTGAATACTAATCTATAAACACCAATAGATTGACGATTTACAGTGACACCACTTGTTCCAGACCACTGTGGGGGTGAACCAAGAGTCATCTCACCATACTTATCTCCTGGAGGATCAGTTTCAACAGATAAAGTACCACTTGTCGGTAATACTGTTGTTGGTGGGTCAAAGTTTGATGTATAACGTGCAACAGTGGATATTCTAAGATCATCGATAAATCCATCAAAGTCATAAATATCAGAATCCATATAAGCATAACCAAGGACAAGTGGATCAGTAGAATTGTTTATATTATTATCAACAACTGAATTAATTCCACTAGTTTGAGATGCTTCAACTCCATTAATAAAACAGTGAAGTGATCCATCCGTTCCATTTCTAACAAGTGCGAAATGGAACCAAGTTTGATTATAATCTGCTGCCGTCCCACTCCATATATCAGCTCCATAATTACCATTATAATTGGAATTACTTTGATTAGTCCATCCAAAGTACAGTGTACCACCAGTTTGTGCAATTAAAATTGCCCAATCAGTACCGCGATTAAGACCAAGATTGCATTTGGAAAGTAAGCAATCTGCACCAGTCCCAGTACTGGGTCTGGTTGCACTATCAAGATAAACCCACATTTCTATAGTCCATTCACCTTCAAAATCATAATCTGAACGATGATCATAAACTACACTCCCGTTATTAGGTTGAATTCTTAATGCTCCAGTACCAACTTTACGTGGAGATCCGACTATATCAGCATTAGTAGTACTAGATGGATTTACATTAAATTTCACATCTGTCATGTTACTATCAAAAGTTGATCTAAGGATAACGTTATCCCAATCAGTATCTTCTGGTGTAGTAACTGGTGTTCCAGAAGCAAGTGCAAATTCTCTCCAAGCAGTTCCATCATGAAAGAATGGAGCACCACCAATCATCTTGATATCGCCACTTGTACCTGAAGTACCAACAATCGTTGTATTATTAATTGCTAAGTTTACAGCACCATCAATGAATGCTGTTCCACCAACAGAAACATTAGTGCTGATAGCAACAGTATTTGCATTCAAATTGATATTATTTGGACTGGTGATAGAAGGAGTTCCTCCACCAGCAGTTGGTCTAAAGGTATTAGCGTATACTGTGTTAAAAGTTGCAAAACCAACTGGACTGATTGAGAAGTTACTATCATTAGAATTAATACTATCAACAAAGATATCATCTGCGGTAATATCACCATTAGCATTGATAGTAAGATTACTACCATTGGTAATATTATTACCATTCATGTCTAAATTACCACCTAATACAGGTGTTAAGTCATCGGAAATATTATTAACTCCACCACCTAATTCATTTACAGTCGTAGTTCCGAAACTTACAACTGTTACATTACCACCAACATTTGAAACTTCAGGAGTTATACAGTCATCAAATCTATTATTCAGAATTTCACTGTCATTAACATTAGAGTTTATTTTTACACCTGGAGTATCACATCCCATGAACTGGTTATTATTGACAGAAATATGATCAGCATATCTGACCAACATTCCTAAATCAGTTCTTCCACTTCTTCCAGGGAAATTTGCATGGAAAATATTATTTGCAATATGAATATTAGAACATCTAATTCCTGCTGAAGAACTTTCAAAATAGACTCCATACCAATCGACTAATGCACCTGCAGTTGTAAAATCACACGCTTGAATGTGGTTATTAGTAATGAAACTTTGAAGTACACGTTCTAAGTAGATACCATATACGTGAACATTGAAGTGACAGTTATGAACTGATAAGAATGGTTCTGCAGTACTGTCTCCATCAGCATTTATATGATTATCTGAACGTACACCTTCATTACAATTAATTGCTAAACAATTACTAATACCAATTCCTTCAGCAGATGCTCTAACTAAGAATGCTGTTCCAGTATTTCCACGAACATCAGATACTTGACATTGATTTAATTTAAAGTCAATGCAACCAATTTCAGTACCTGCAAGTAAAAATCCATAATCAGTAGACAGAGATGGGTTTCCTCTGAATACAACCCTATTTGCATAACTATTTCTACAATCTAAAAATTGGAAACCATGTTCCCATTGATTTGTATTTCCTTCATACTCTGCAACAACATTCTCTAATACTACATTAGGAATGATACTTCCTCCAGTTGTTGCTAAATCTTTTGCATAAATTGGACTTCCAGTTTTATCCGCTGCTGCAACAAGTCTAACATTTTTGACAGTTAAAGTTCTTTCTGGACTGCTAGTTGTCCAATCAATTCCATTGGCACCATTTGAACTCATCCACTTTAAAAAAGTGGTTCTTTCACTGTCACCAATAATAGTTACATTTTTATTTTGAATTAGAATTTCACCATTTAATTCATATGTTCCAGATGGAATATAAACTGCTCTCTCAGTTTCTAATGCATCAATCAGACGACTTGTATTTGCTGTTTGAGTAGCAGAATTCTGTCCTGATCCTTCTACTAAACCAAAGTCAAGAGCATTTACAAAATCATCTAATTTATCACTAAATGATCTTGTAATTGCACCAGTTTCACTTAAAGTATAATTTACTGTTGTGGAATTTGCACCTTGAGGTCCAACAATTCCTTGTGTTCCTTGAATTCCTTGGTTTCCAGTTAATCCAAGAGTGCCTTGAGTACCTTGAGGTCCAGATGTTCCTTGAATACCTTGAGGTCCTGTAGGGCCATCAGTTCCTTGAGTTCCTACACCTTCTGTTCCTTGAGGTCCAATGATACCTTGTAATCCTTGAATACCCTGAATACCTTGACCAGCAAAAGCACCATCAGTTCCTTGAGTACCACCAGGTCCTTGAATACCTTGTATTCCTTGAATACCTTGTGCTACGGCAGATCCAGATGTTCCTTGAGTTCCTTGTAATGCTTCTCCTTGAATACCCTGAATGCCTTGAATACCCTGAGCACCATCACCTCCAAGAACACCAGCAGTTCCTTGAGATCCAGTAATTCCTTGAATACCTTGTGCTCCAGTTCCAGGAGGACCTTGAATACCTAAATCACCTTGAATTCCAGTAGTTCCTTGAATACCCTGAACACCTTGATATCCAAATGGTCCTTGAATACCTAATTGACCTTGAGTTCCCTGAACACCTTGAGGTCCTTGAGGTCCATTAGATCCTTGAACTCCACGATCTCCTTGAATACCTGGACCACCTTGTATACCTTGTCCTCCAGGAGTTCCTTGAACACCTTGAATACCTTGTAATCCAATAATACCTTGAATACCTTGAGATCCTGTAATACCTTGAGCAGCAAATGCACCATCAGTTCCTTGAGGTCCAGTTGCTCCTTGTGCTCCATTTTGACCTGATACTCCCTGAATACCTTGAGCACCAGATGCAAAAGTATTAGTACTATAAGTTACTAACTCAACAACGTCTCCAGCATAAGTTGGGACTAATATATCAACTTTAGTATTATTATTTACTGAATTATATTCTGCAGTTTTTCTTAACTTAACTCCATTTAAGAAAACATCCAAATACAGAGGATTGTGATCAAATACAGATCCTGATGGAAATGTAGTTTGATTTTCTGTAGCGATTTCAATTACAGTTTCTCTTAAGTTTGGTAATGATCTCCACTCAGCATCATCTCCAGTTGAGAATAAAACTTGACCAGAAATACCAGTAGTTCCACCAATGCTAATTGCGCTACTGAGACCTATAATTCCTTTAACTTCTAAGTTGTAATTTGGATTGGTAGTTCCAACACCAACTGAATTTGTGTCTGGATTAACGTAAAGAGTTCCAGCGTCAACTTCTAATCCATTCTTAATTACGAAATTCTTATCTATTGACATTTGATCTCCTGGAGTTCACTATCCC
>MDTC01124386.1_pt1 | contig 10602 bp, 9 predicted proteins | sample 811181 | NCBI WGS metagenome assembly MDTC01 (sample SAMN05326644, study PRJNA326480) | marine metagenome | isolation source: seawater | place: Pacific Ocean: North | collected 2011 | reverse complement strand
GCTGTACCTCGTAAAGGGTAAATCCACCGAGTCCCATCACGAAGGCAAGAATGATGATGACGAATACCAGCGTACCGTTGAAACTGCTCTGCTGAGGTGCTTCCGCCCGAACGCCCCTCTCCTGACTGCGACGATAGGAGGTCACTTCATCCTGGGCCGGTTTGATGACGGGCATGCTATCCAGATCTCGGGTCTTTTCATTCATCGCAGGGGTACTCACGTGTCTGGGTCTGTTACCCATGGTTCCCGCCAAGTGGCGCCTGAATTCTAGTGGATCATTCGTGCCCATAAAACAGGTGGACATAATCAAACTACCATTTTGGCTTTATTTCAATAAAATCCTCCATTCTTTTACAGACCTACTGTAATAACAGCCTCTAGTCCAATGATATTATTGGGTTTTATGCGAACTTCACATCGACCGGATGAAAGCTGTGGGAACAGTCTGACGCGGCAATCTCTACCAGAGTCATGAGCGTCCAACGTCTTATCTGCTGAGTTCTGATGTCTTAACCCGCAGTACGGAGAGGGGTACTACTTCCAGGACACGCAACAAGTACATCCATGTAGGCTCGCGGTCCAGAAAGTAGTACCCCTCTCCGCACTGCTCATTTTGGAGATGTCATCAAGTGAGTTGTCGTGGACTCGTCCATTTCACCCACAGGCTGCCATACATATTTCAGAATTCCGCTAATGTCACAAAGTCAGAAAACGAAGGGGTATGGAGCTGGGGTGTTCACGGAACGGCTTCCCGACGCGTAGCGCAGCCAGGATGGCGAAGTAGCGGTGGAGCTTCGGAGTGCGCCAGGGATGGCGCACGCAGAAAAAGTGTAGTGAACGCCCCAGATTCATGCCCCAATCTCTCCCTACAAAGTACCAGTACCCATGTTTGGGCGGATCATCGAGCAATAAAAAGCCCCGATATGCGGGGCTTTTTAGTAGCTTGGTGGTGCGTTACATCATGCCACCCATGCCACCCATACCACCCATATCCGGCGGCATGGCAGGACCCGCAGCCGGACTGTCCTCAACCACATCCGTCACCATGGTCTCTGTGGTGATCATCAACCCGGCAACCGAAGCGGCTGCCTGCAGCGCTGCCCGCACGACTTTAGTTGGATCGAGAATACCCATCTTGATCATATCGCCAAATTCGTCCGTGGATGCATTGTAGCCATGATTGGTGTCCATACTCTTCACCTCGTTGAGGACCACGGAGCCTTCCGCACCTGAATTGATAACGATCTGGCGCAGGGGATTTTCCATGGCACGTCGGCAAAGGTTGATGCCCACGTTCTGATCTTCATTGTCACCACTCAGCCCTTCGATGTTCTGCAAAGCCCTGACCAACGCGACCCCGCCACCTGCTACCACGCCCTCTTCGACGGCTGCCCGGGTGGAGTGCAATGCATCTTCGACGCGTGCTTTCTTCTCCTTCATTTCCACTTCAGTAGCCGCACCCACCTTGATTACGGCAACACCACCGGCAAGTTTGGCAACTCTCTCCTGCAGTTTTTCCCTGTCGTAGTCAGAGGTAGTTTCCTCAATCTGCGTGCGAATCTGGTTAACGCGCGCTTCAATATCCTTAGTCTTGCCAGCACCATCGATGATGATAGTGTTCTCTTTGCTGAGGTTGATGCGTTTGGCGGAGCCCAGATCATCCAGTGAAGCCGTTTCGAGGCTCAGACCCACCTCTTCCGAGATCACTGTACCACCGGTCAGTATGGCGATGTCCTGCAACATCTCCTTGCGACGATCGCCGAAACCAGGAGCCTTGGCTGCGGCAACCTTGACGATGCCGCGCATATTGTTGATCACCAGAGTTGCCAGCGCTTCTCCCTCTACATCTTCGGAGACAACCACCAGGGGTTTACCGGATTTCGCTACCGCTTCCAGAATATCCAGTACTTCACGAATATTGGCGATCTTCTTGTCGTACAGTAGTACGTAAGGTTCTTCCAGTTCAGCACTCATATTGTCCTGATTGTTGACGAAGTATGGGGACAGATAGCCGCGATCGAACTGCATTCCTTCAACCACGTCCAATTCGTTCTCCAGGCTTTTGCCATCCTCGACGGTGATCACGCCCTCTTTGCCGACCTTGTCCATCGCGTCAGCAATAATGTCGCCGACCTGGGTGTCGCTGTTGGCTGAGATACTGCCGACCTGGGCGATCGCTTTGCTATCCGTGCAGGGCGTAGACAATTTCTCCAGTTCATCCACAACGGCGATGACTGCCTTGTCTATGCCTCTCTTGAGATCCATGGGGTTCATGCCGGCTGCCACCGACTTCAGACCTTCGTTGAGAATCGATTGCGCCAGCACTGTGGCTGTGGTGGTGCCGTCGCCGGCCACATCAGAGGTCTGTGAAGCCACCTCTTTCACCATTTGAGCGCCCATGTTCTCAAACTTATCCTTCAATTCGATCTCTTTAGCTACTGAAACACCGTCTTTGGTGACAGTTGGTGCACCGAAGGACTTATCCAGAATGACATTGCGTCCCTTCGGTCCCAGAGTTACTTTGACTGCGTCAGCCAGTACGTTTACACCAGCCAGCATTCGTTGACGAGCGGCGTCGCCAAATTTAACGTCTTTTGCGGTCATGATTTCTTATCCTATATCTAAACCAAATGTTAAAAAAATTAAGAGGCTGGTCTTATTCAACTACACCGAAAATTTCACTCTCGTTCATGATCATCAGCTCTTCCCCATCCAACTTCACGGTATTACCGGAATATTGGCCGAACAATACCTTGTCGCCCTTCTTCACATCCATGGCTTGAATCGAGCCATCATCGAGCTTTTTTCCCGGTCCGACTGCGAGCACTTCACCTTGTGAAGGTTTTTCCGCTGCAGAATCGGGAATTACGATTCCCCCTGCAGATTTTGTTTCCTCTTCAGTGCGGCGAACCACCACACGATCATGCAATGGACGAATATTCATTTGGATCTCCCATCTTTGGTATGCAAAAAAGGCAGAGACTGCCTCACTGTTTTTGAAAAATCATCTCTCAAAGTGCCGCCTGCTTCGCATCACCATTAGCACTCTATTCGAGAGAGTGCTAATAATAGTCATGCAAGCTGCGGAGTCAAGGCTCAAACCCACTTTGAAGGGGTCTTTGTCGATTTAATACTGACAGAGTCCGGCAGAGGCAGCGATCGGCATGCATAGCTCAGATTTTGCCCGCCGAAATCACCTTCTACCGCAGCCATATGCTTTGTGCTGCTTCTATATATGGTCAGAATCTTGGATCACAAGGAGAGGGGCAAAATTTCTTCCGGGTCGCCCGCTGGTGGAAAATATCACTGCAAAGATACAATGGGCGTTCTTCGCGACGCGGTTGTTTGGCATGAATGGCAAGGACAAGACCCACGCTCGGCGGGAACGAATCTGGCAGATCGTGCATACCATTCCCCCAGGCAAAGTGGCAACCTATGGTCAGGTTGCGGTTTTAGCGGATCTGCCGCGAGGGGCAAGACTGGTGGGTTATGTAATGTCCAGACTACCCAATGGCAGCCGCTTGCCCTGGCACAGAGTGATCAACGCCCGGGGAAAACTGTCCACGCACTCTACCAGCAGGCAGCGGGAACTGTTGCAGGCGGAAGGTGTGGTTTTCTTCAATGGCAGAATCGATCTGTCTCGCTACCAGTGGAAACCCTGACTACCGTGATGCAGGTGGCTGGTGCACCTACCGGGTAGCGAGCGCCCTATCCTTTCGCCAGCCTTTTCTGTCGAACCATCAGCACAATCACCAGCAGAATAGCCGGTATACCAACAGTGGCTGCGAACACAAAGAAGTAGAGATAGCCGTAGCTGTCTACAATCACACCGGAGAATCCGCTGATGAATTTTCCCGGCAGAGTCATCAAAGAGCTGAACAGGGCGTACTGGGTGGCCGTGTATGCTCGATTGGTAAGGCTTGACAAGTAGGCTACGAAGGCAGTGCTGGCCATGCCGCCACTGATATTATCGGCACTGATTACCACCGCCAGCCAGACGATATCCGGTTCTAGGGTTGCCAGTAGAGCAAACAGTAAATTGGTCAGGGCTACCGCTACGGCACCGATCAGCAATGGCCGATACACACCCCACCGAACTACCAGTACTCCACACAAAGCAGCACCTGCTATGGTCATGAAGAATCCAAATAGCTTGGCATATTTGGCAATGTCGGCTTTCGAGAATCCCAGATCCAGATAAAAAGGATTCGCCATAATGCCCATGGTAATATCACTGAGACGAAACAGCGCGATGAACAGTAGAATCACCAGTGCAAAACGACCATTTCGCTTGAAAAAATCTGTGAAGGGACAGATCACGGCTCCGATCATCCAGGCCTGCAACTGCCGCAACCATTCAGGCAGATGCTGGGATCTTGCCAAAAACTCGATGACCCTTCCTTCCTGACTCGCTACAGTGGCAGATTCGATCAGGTCCGGCTCCTGAATGAGTAACACCGTGAGCACGCCGATGGCCATCAGCGCAAACATGGTCATATAGGAAACAGGCCAGCTATAGTATTCAGCCACATACAGCGCACCAGCACCGGCTGCCAACAGAGCTACCCGATATCCGAAAATATAAGCGGCAGACATGGCTCCCTGGTAATCGATCTGCACCGCTTCGATACGATAGGCATCGATTGCAATATCCTGAGTAGCAGATGAAAATGCCACCAGCAGTGCCAGTAGGGCAACGGTCGTTAGCCCCCCTTCCGGGCCGACCAGGGCGATTCCCAACAGCCCGAAGGCGATGCCCAGCTGTCCGGCCAAAATCCAGCTGCGACGTTTCCCCAAGCGCCGCGTCAACCAGGGGATTCTTAGACGGTCTATCACCGGTGCCCAGAAAACCTTGACCGAATAGGTAATACCGACCCAAGCAAAAAAGCCGGTCGTGGTGCGGCTCACGCCCGCTTCGGTCAGCCAGGCGGTCAGAGTGGAGAATACAAGCAGGTAGGGAAGACCCGCAGAAAACCCCAGGAACACCATACTGATGACCCGGCGGTTAGAATATATCTTGAATACTTCTCGCCAACTGGGTTCAGCGTGCGCCGTCAATGTACTCTTGAATCCTTGCGTATTCAGTCGCGAAAATTGATGAACTGAAGGGGAAGATCCACATCCATTTCCCTGAGCGTTGCGATCATCCTCTGCAGGTCATCCCGTTTTTTTCCACTGACCCGTATCTTCTCTCCCTGAATGGCTGCTTGAACTTTCATCTTCTGATCCTTGACCATTTTGACCATCTTCTTGGCCAGCAAGCTATCGATACCTTGACGGAACGTGATCTGCTGGTGTACCTGTTTACCGCTGGCCACGGGATCTTCCATCTGCATGCATTCCAGGTTTACCGATCGTTTCACCAGCTTCAGTTTCAGAATCTCCAGCATTTGCTTGAGTTGGAATTCCTCAGTCGCTGTCATCTGAATGAGATTGTCTTCCCGCTCAAATTTTGCGCCCACACCCTTGAAATCAAAACGGGTGGTAACTTCTCGATTTGCCTGATCCATGGCATTGTTTACTTCCTGAATATCTACTTCCGAGACGACGTCGAAAGATGGCATGTACAGTCCCCTTAAATAGCGCGAAATAGTCTTTGAAATCCAAGCCAAAAATTCTCTGGCACGCGTTACTATATAGTCTTTAATGTAAGAAGCGAACCGGCACGCATGGACAGCAGCAGATCACCTTCCCACTGGCACATTATCGGATGTGGCTCGATGGGTGGTCTTTGGGCCTGTCACCTGCATCAAGCTGACCACCCGGTTACCCTGATACTCAAAGATGCGGCTGCCGAGGAATCGTTTCTGCGAGCTTCGACCATCAAGGTGGATAGAGAACAGGGCACGATTGAAAATCACTTCCCTGCAACGCTGGCGGAACGCATCAGTGCCGACGACCTGACTGTGGACAAGATCTCCCTCCTGGTAACCACAAAAGCATACGACACGCTTACTGCGCTGCAGTCCATCAGCCACATCCTGACATCATATTCGGTCGTCGTTATCATGCAAAATGGCATGGGGCAGCATGAACTCGTTCATCAAGCCTTTCCGCACTTACCTGTGATGACAGCGATCACCAGTCAGGGAGCTTACAGCAAAGCTCCGTTTCACCTCGTGCATGCGGGCCATGGCGATACCTGGTTGGGTCGCTTGGCTGACCAGGAGCAGATGGTGGCCAAGCGTCAGGCAGCAGACCTATTGGCACTTAACATACCTGCCTTCTGGGATGAGGATATTGCCAGCCGCATGTGGGTCAAGCTGGCGGTGAATTGCGTGATCAACGGTTTGACCGTTGTACGCGAGTGCCGCAATGGCGAGATTCTGGCGACCGAGTTGCATTCAAGAATTATTCGACTGTGTGATGAGTTAGAGTTGGTCTTGGCCGAGGTGCTATCCGGTTCTGCAACGCCAAACCTGTATGACGAAGTGACCCGCATCGCTGCAGCCACCAGCAACAATATTTCTTCCATGCGCCAGGATGTGCTCAAGGGCACAGGGACGGAACTGGACTACATCAACGGGTACCTGTGCTCCGAGGCCCTGCGCCGCAATATCGACGTACCGGAACACCGTGCACTGCTGCATGAACTTCGGGAGTTGGTTCCCTCTTAGTGTGCTGTCCCGCAGTCAGGTGACCATGGTTGGCCGGGCATATTCTGTTCCTGGCGAGGGTGCATGACGTCAACCAAATACAACGTCGACTTGACCTAAGCGACATTAGCCATTACATTCAACCAGCCTTTTACTGTCTCAGGTGCCTTTGGCTTTAAACGGGAAACTGGTGTTCAATCCAGTGCTGCCCCCGCAACGGTAATCGACGCAAGTCGTAAGCCCGGAACCGGCCTGATGCAGACGAATGGTGTTGCGGAGGGCGACATCTGGTGGATAGCCAAGCATGGCACGAGCCGTGCGCGACCTGACCAAGCGTGGCCCGCCAAATCCCCTTCCTCAAACACAAAACAATTTTCGTTGTGTATGCCTTCGGGCGTTGAGGAGATTATTATGCTGCCAAGTGCAATGGCTTTAGCCGCACTCTTTTTCTTTTGCCACCAACTGCTGGCCAGTGACATCCCAAGCAGTAGCAGTGACATTCCGAACATAATCGTGAGTGCCACCAGATCGGCCCAGACCGAACAACTGACTCCCGGCCGTATTGAAATCATCGACAGGTCGCAGATTGAAGCGACCGGCGCTTCACATCTGGTGGACCTGCTGCGTTCGATTGGTACCACGCAAGTCCAGGACAATTACGGCGATGGAAGTCGGGCGACGATCGGTCTTCGCGGTTTTGGTGCTACCGCCGGTTCCAATACTCTCATCATGATCGATGGTCGACGACTCAACAACACGGATCTGGCTCCCCCAGAGCTGAACAGCATCGCTTTGAAGGACGTGCAACGCATTGAGATTATCCAAGGCAGTTCAGGTGTCCTGTTCGGCGATCAGGCGATCGGCGGCGTCGTCAACATCATCACCAAGATTACCGGCGATTCCGACATCGATCTGGAAGTCGGACTCACCAGCTACGCAGGCAGACAACTGCAGGCAGCGGTCACCCACCAGTTCGACGGCGGTTTGAGAGTTCGCCTAACGGGTGAGAAGAGGCGCTCAGACGGTTACCGAGATCGTAACGATCTCGACTTGACCAACATCTTCGCTAACGTGGGATATGAATACGATTCCGGCAGCTTGTTCATAGAGCATCAGACAATCCAAGAGGATCTCCGGCTACCAGGAGCTCTGACGCGCGACCAGGTCGTGCAGAGCAGAAAACAGGCACAGTTTGCCACTGACTTCGTCAATACTGACACAGACATCACCAGAGCGGGCGTTAATCAACGGATAACTCCTCATTGGTCCCTGCTGGCAGAGATTACTAGTAGACAGTCAGATGCAGATGGCATGCTGTCCGGTGGCACTCCATTTCAACAGGAAAGGGAGATGATCGGATTCAATCCAAGATTGATTGGACAATATGAGACGTTCATGGTCACTCTGGGAACGGACATTGAGAGCAACGAGTATCAGCTTGCATCGAATTTTGGCGGTTTCATCGCTACCACCACGAACGATCAGAAAGTGACCAGCGAGTATATTCAACTTGTCTACCCCCTTAATTCAGTTGCCAGCACAACGGTAGGGGTCCGTCACGCTGAGGTGGAAAATGAGATCGTAGACACCTTTACCTTTCCCGGTGGAGCGCGCTTCGATGATAGTGAAACAGTATACGAAATCGGCATAAGCTACTCCCCAAACCAGCAAACTAGACTCTTCTTGAGACGAGCGGGAAGCTACCGATTCCCAAAAACTGACGAATTGACGTTTACCGGCATCAACCTGGTTCAGTTGGAAACGCAGACAGGCGTATCACTCGAACTGGGAATCGATTGGCAGGGCACAGCTACTCAGCTCGGTGCCATGCTCTACAGCCTGACGCTGGAGGATGAGATCGGATTCGATCCGCTAGCGGATATTGGCTTTGGCTTCTTCGGCGCCAACAACAATCTGGACGATACCGAGCGCAAGGGAATCACGCTGTCAATCGATTGGCAACTGGCAGACAATCTATCCCTCAGTTCCCGTGCCGACTATATCGATTCCGAGTTCACCGACGGTGCTTTTGAGGGCCAGAGAATTCCATTCGTCTCCAGGCACCTGGCTAACCTGGGTGTGACCTTCACGCCTCGACCAGGATGGTCGCTGTTCCTGGAAGCTCAATACGCAGGTGACAGGTATGCCGATGGTGATTTTGGCAATACTGAAGGTAGCCAGGGCGGATATACGGTCTTCAACGGCAATGTACGCTATGTGAATGACAATTGGGCCGTGTCCTTTAGGGCAGATAATCTCACCGATAAGCGTTACAGCGAATACACCGCGCTGCGCTTCGATGGGGTCAAAACCTTCTACCCCTCACCGGAAAGAAGGTATCATATTCATTTCAGCTACAGTTTTTAGACGGTCTCACTCAACAGCGAACACTGCAACGACGGCGCATGGCGAAACGTCTTTCAAAAATAGTTACCCGCACAGGAGATTCGGGTACCACCGGGCTCGGCGATGGTACCCGGGTGGCCAAGAATGACGCACGCATCGAAGCTATCGGGACAGTCGATGAACTGAACAGCTGGGTAGGTTTGCTGGCGGCTGAAGTTGATGAAGATGACGATCTGAAGTCACTGCTCCTGGATTGTCAGCAGCGATTGTTCGACCTGGGGGGTGAACTGTCCATACCCGGCCACCGGATCATATCGGACAGCCATGTATCTGTCCTGGACGATCACACGCAACGATTGAACACGGATCTGCCCTCGTTAGAAAACTTCGTATTACCGGGAGGTTCAGAAGCTGCTGCCATCTGCCACATCGTGCGCAGTGTCTGCCGCCGTGCGGAACGGCGGGTGGTGTCGCTCGCCAACGCGCTCGCCGACGATAGCGAGGTCAATCCCTGCTGCATCGCCTTCCTGAACAGACTTTCAGATCTCCTCTTCGTGATTGCCAGAACCCTTGCTAACGCCAGTGATCAGGGGGAGATTCTGTGGGACAGGAAGCGTTGAACTTACAGCAGCATGTGCCTGACATCCGAGAGCATTTTTGACAGGTGGCTGGTGAATCTGGCCGCTTCCGCACCATCGATGGCTCGGTGGTCATAGGAGAGGGATAGGGGCAACATCGTGCGGGGCTGGAAGTTCTCCCCATCGAAGATGGGTTTGACGGTTGCCCTCGATACGCCCAGGATAGCCACCTCCGGGGCGTTAACGATGGGGGTGAAGGCAGTTCCCCCGATTCCGCCAAGACTGGAGATGGTAAAGCAGCAGCCCTGCATCGCATCCAGCGGAAGCTTCTTATCCCTTGCCTGTCGGGCCAGTTCGGCACTCTCTATGGCTAGCTGCTCCAGACCCTTGCAGTCAGCATCTCTGATCACCGGTACCACCAGGCCCTCCTCTGTTTCCACGGCGATACCGATATGAATGTACTTCTTTAGGATCATCTGCTCGCCATCAGGGTGCAGGGATGCATTGAATTGAGGATACTCCTTAAGTGTGCTGACCACGCTCTTTATCAAAAAGGATAGGGGAGTCAACTTCACGCCCTTTTCAGACAATTCCAGATTCTGTTGTTTGCGATATTCTTCCAGTTCCGTGATGTCTGCTTCATCGAATTGTGTTACGTGGGGAACATTCAGCCAGCTGCGGTGCAGATTCTTGGCACTCGCTCTTCTGATGCGCGACAGGGGCAGGATTTCAATTGCACCAAACTTGGCAAAATCCACTTGCGGCACTTTCGGGATCCCGGCACCGTCCTCTCCCGAACGCGTTCGATCCAGCTGTTGCTTCACGTGGGCTTTAACGTCGTCCTTCAGAATCCTACCCTTGGTCCCGCTACCGACGATGGCCATTAGATCCACACCGTATTCCCTGGCTTGTTTCCTTACTGCGGGACCCGCGTGCACCTTACTCCCTTGGGGTGCAATGACCGATGTGTCGGCAGCAGGGCGCTTCTCCACTACCTGACCTTTGCTCCGCACGCTCTGACTTTTGCTCTGCACGCTCTGACTTTTGCTCTGCACGCTCTGACTTTTGCTCCGCACACTGTC
>MDTC01078708.1_pt1 | contig 10602 bp, 9 predicted proteins | sample 811181 | NCBI WGS metagenome assembly MDTC01 (sample SAMN05326644, study PRJNA326480) | marine metagenome | isolation source: seawater | place: Pacific Ocean: North | collected 2011 | reverse complement strand
ATCTACTACCTCCTGTGGCAACGGCGCTGACTTTATTTTACCTGTTTCTGGATTTCGCTTGCTCCACACTCGCTTTTCGATACCTTCTACGCAAACTCGTTCATTACATGTGAGAACATGATTAATTTTGAAACTTGACTTGCCAATCTCTCTGATTGTGCTCTCAATTAAAATGTCATCTCCGTAACGACAGGGTGAAATAAAATTGGCACTAGTTTCGACAAGTGGACAGCCAACGATGTCAAAGCGCTTAACCATAATAGGTTTTGACCAGCCAGCAGTGTGGTAGAGCATTGAAGTTGAATGATCAAACCAGCGGAAAAAATTGGGGTTGAATACAATTCCAGCTGGATCACAGTCACCCCATTCAACCTGTCGTGAAATAGAATTTGATAACATTAGAACTCCTCTAGAGATCCTCTATGTACACCAATTTTGCTCCTGTAAGACTGTGCCTCTTTGCTTATTGGGCAGGGTGCCACAGTTGCACGGATCCGGACTTGTTTATGTGGCTCAATATTTCCAGCACTTCTGGAACCACCTCCATCCTCGCCCCAGACAACTGAAACCTCTTTACCATATTCAGCATGTTTTGCATCTATGCTAGCCAAAGACATCAAAGCGCTTTCGTTTGAACTGTAGCATGGGTAAATTGATAGGCCAATGTAATTGCCTTTATCGTCTTCGACTTTATCGTAGTGCATTCTGGCTGTTGCAGCCAATGGCATTGTAATTGGTAGAGTCGCTTGCTCTTCGGTGAATTGATTTTCCATCACAGATAACACGTCATCTGCATTCCACACCAAAGTAACTTTTTGCCGGTGAGGATCATCTTTGATAGTCTCAAGCGCTTCTCGACCGATATAATCATGGTCAAATTTTACCAAATGTCCATAATTTAAATCATACGGGGTCAGATAATAATCTTCGATATTATCTGAATAAAAGCTTCCACCCAGCGACATCCGCATTGACGCATGTCGAGATGACAAGCTGTTGCGATAGGCTGCGGTCCCTTCTCCTGTGTAGACAGCCGAAACTGGAACTGCCCACCAGCCTGATTCAATGACTGTTGTGAAATAGGCGATTGATCCGATCTGCCGAAGGTTGTGTTTTTTACCAGCTTCTACTAATGCCCTTTTGACTGTTTTTCTATCGTCCCAAGGCCCAGAAATTTCAAGGCCTGGAACCCCACCCATAGTGTGTCGCATCCCTTGGACTGCACAACCTGCAATAGTTAGAGTTGCAGATTTAAAAAATTTTATCTCAGGTAGGGCAGCCCCATGCAATTCCTCTAGCAACTCCCACGCGTTCGGTCCCTCTACTTGATAACGAAAGAAAACACGTTTTTTATCTTTGTTTAAGGCCCACATGGGATCAAGTTCAGTGTTTGCATCAAAATTTAAAGTCTTAACATTGAATTCGACCCAGTCAGTGGTTGCTGGGTTTCCAACCACCAGGAAATGTTCTTCCTCTAAGCGATAGAGGATTGCATCACCAATCACAAAGCCCGCTGGTGAACATGCAAGTAGTTGCTTTGCAGCGCCAACCTTGAAATTTGTGAAGGTATTTACGGATAAGAACTGCAAACAATCTATTGCGCCTGGTCCACGCACATGTAGTGAATGCATGTGAAAAGATTGATCGTGAAGTGCTACACTTTTGCGCCAGGACCGCTGCTCGTCACGCCATGTAGTAAACTCTGGCCGTACCCCGTCACCAGGCATCATTTGAGTGTAAATAGTTAGAGCATTTTTAGGTGAATTACGAAATAAGTGGTCGACAATATTTGGAACCTGTTTCAGCATTTCGTTTAGTGATTCAGGACCTTGTGTTTTTGATGTCATATCTTCTCTACCATTAAAACTTTTAAAAATTCTATTGCACTATAGATTAATACGCAATCAAATTTTAAATAGCGACACCACTATGCAATGTGTTATCTATAAGTTGTTGGTATTAAAAAATATGGATTAATATTGTGAAAAAAACAAAAAAATGGTAATCGTGTGACGCGCAAACGTCGTAACGAAGTGGTTGATGCTGCTGCACGGGTATTTGCTGAGCGTGGGTTCCATGGAGCATCCACACGCAACATTGCTGAATTTTTGGGAATGCGCCAGGCTAGCATTTATTATTATTTTGGATCGAAAGAAGAAGCTTTGGAAGAAGTCTGTACCATTGGTACAGCAGGATTTGTAGATAGAGCAGAAGCAATTATAGATAAAGATATTGAGCCTGCTAAAAAACTTTGTATGATTCTTGAGGCACATACACTGCCTTTAGCAGATCGTGCGGACTATACCCTGACCTTTTTAAATGAACGCAAATTTTTACCAACTGAAAGTCGGCGTAGACTAGGTCGCATGACACGAAGATATGAAGCTATATTCGAAAAGGTTCTCCGTGATGGGGTTCGCAGTGGTTGCTTTCATTCTGACCTGAACCCAAAAGTAACGGCTATAGCACTTATTGGCATGCTTAATTCGGTCTCTCTTTGGCATAAGCGAACTGGTGCAGATCTCAAGCATATTATAAAAATTGTTACTGACCTTGCCTCGCGTGGAACTGCCGCGACTCATAATCTTGAATGACTTGATTTAATACACCTATCAATTTTTTAATAGACCTATTGAATTATTCTGTTATTATTTTTTAAAAGAAATGGTTTGGGATGGTGTGTTTTCGTGTCAGCGCAATGGGAAACTGTTTATAATAATTTACGGCAAAAGACTGTACCCGGATTGCTCTGTGAGCGTGCACGATCTGCGCCAAATCAAGTTGCCTATCAAACAAAGAAGCTCGGCGTTTACAAAAAACAGTCGTGGTTTGAGTTTGCTTGTTTAGTCTCAAAAGTGGCTCAAGCTTTTGAAGCAGTTGGTCTGCGACCAGGAGACCGGGTCGCTATTATGGGAGATCCTTGTGAGGAATGGGTTGTTGCAGATATTGCAGCGCAGGCCATTGGTTGTATCACCTATGGAATCTATCCAACAGCTTCATTAGAAGAAGTTGAATATCAGATGATAGATGGCGGTGCTGTTTTGTTTGTCGCTGAAGACCAAGAATATGTTGATAAGATTCTTGCCCTATCAGACCAATTGAAGGTGCTACGACATATTCTGGTCATTGACGCTACAGCTTTGTTTGCATATCAGGACGACCGACTTTTGACCTTTTCTAAATTAATTTCCAAACACTCAGCAAGCTTGGATTGGCTAGAACAAAAGTGTACATGTATTAGCCCAACATCAGTAGCATTTATCGTTTATACTTCTGGAACAACTGGTCCACCAAAAGGAGCTATGGTCTCTCACGGTAAACATTTGGCTGCTACAATGAACATCGTGGTTCACTATCCAATTCTCAACGAGCCAGAACAGAGAACAGTAGTTTTTTTGCCTTTATGCCACGTCTTAGGGCGCGATATTGCCATTACGCTACCACTTATATCGAGGCTTGTTCCTTTTTTTGGAGAAGATATTGAAGACATAGCGACAACTATTTTCGAAGTTGCGCCAACGATATTATTTACTGTGCCGCGATATCTACAAAAATGGGCATCGCAGATACTAATTGGTATTTCAAACACCAGTGGTGTCAAACGTGGAGCCTATGAATTTGCCATGCGGCGCGCTCGGCGTATTGCTGAAGGCCGATGGGATGGACGGGCACAACCTGCTGCTTTTGCGGCGTTATGGGTTTTCATTTTTCGTCCCATTCTTAACCGGCTAGGATTTGACGCTCTAAAACTTGTAATTTCAGGTGGTGCACCCCTACCTACAGAGACTGCAAAGCTCTGGCAATTATATGGGCTAAACGTGGTGGAAATGTATGGTCAAACTGAGACTGCTGGTGGGATTATTGCCGGTCAGCAAGGACCATTTGCGTTGCCTGGCAATGTGGGCACCGTACCTGATGGCTGGGAGGTTCGACTGTCTAATGACGGTGAAATTCAGGTTTATAGCAACGATCTCTTTGAAGGATATTGGAATAATGAACAAGAAACTAAAAAAAGTTTGACCAACGACGGATGGCTAAAAACTGGTGATATAGGGGAATGGCAAAGTGATAGTCTGAAACTAATTGACCGCGCCAAGGATTTCATTGTGACTGCTGGAGGAAAGACAATTTCACCAGCGTATGTAGAAAATGCGTTACGTGCAAGCCCGTATTTAAGCGAGGTCGTAGTGTTTGGCCATGGACGAAAATACCTAACTGCTTTGATAGAAATAGATTACGAAATGGTTTCAGACTGGGCGCGAGGAAAGGGCATTGCTTACTCAGGATTCACTAATTTGGCCGAGAATGAAAAGGTTCAAGGGTTTATCCGCCTGGAAATGGACCGTTGCAACGAGGCGCTTTCGCGCGTGGAACAAATCAAAGACTTCCGAATACTCTATAAAGAGCTTGATCCAGAGGAAGAGGGCGAGCCCGTTACGCCAACCCGGAAAGTTAAACGCAATTTGATGTATGAGAAATTTGGGGCGCTTGTTGATGATATGTACAGCAGCGAAGAGGAGCGCCTCGTAGCTGCTGCTGTGAGTGGTAACTAATTAATTCAAATGCGGCATAGCCGTGTCACACAAGGGAGGAAGAACATGAATATTAAAATGATTATGGCAGGAGTTGCCCTAGGGCTTTTTTCGGTGCCAGCACAGGCAGATATTAAAATTGGTCTGACTGGTGCTTTGACTGGACCACTTGCCGGTACGTATGCACCTGCGGTTGAGGGTCTTCGTTTATATATTGAAGAGGTCAATGCCTCTGGCGGTATCAATGGTGAAAGCATTGAATTGATCCTTCAGGACGATGGAATGGAGCCTTCACGTGCCGCTGCCAACTCTAAAAGATTGATGACTCAGGATAATGTTGTACTTATGATCAATTCTAGTTTGTCGTCAACTTATGCGCCAACGATCAATGAAGCAAAGCGAGCTGGCGTACCATTGCTGTTTGCTGCCTCTGCATGCCCTAAAGAGGTTTTCCCCCCCGCAGATAAAAATCTTTTTTGCTCCACCGGTTTTGGTCCTTCATATGACAGCCAGGCGGCACTTGGTTTTGTAAAGGCAACAGCAGGCACAGATGTTAAAATAGGTTTTCATGCAATGACAATTCCGATATCACGTGGAGAGATTGACTATGCAGAAAAGCTCTCAGGTGATATGGGAATGACGCCTGTTGCCAAAGAGATTTCACCACCACCAACACCTGACTACTCGCCTTTTGCTGCCAATATAAAGAATGCTGGTGCTGAATGGGTGTGGTCATGGGCGCCGTGGATCGGCCAAGTAAAAACTTTTGAAGCTCTTCGACGCCAAGGGTGGGACGGTACTTTCCTTACCTACTCACATCTTGAAGCTGAGGGTGAGCTAGCCCGGTTAAAAGACGAAAATTTTTATGTAATTGGTGCTAATGCGATGTCCTATGAGGATATGCCTGTTTTGAAAGAAATGTCCAATGCAGCGAGGGCTGCCAATTCCAAATATAGTGCAGGAGAGATGATGGAAGGTTGGATCGCCGGTATGGTGGTTGAGGCAGCTCTTATGGCCGCTAGTGATCCTAAAGACTCTGATGCGGTACGGGAAGCAATGTCATCAATCAACGTTGATACAAAAGGGCTACGCGGAGGAAATTTGCAATGGACTTCTGACAACCACTTCCGGACACAACAGAGTTATCGTGTCTACCACTGGAATAAGTCATCTGGTAAAATTAATATGGCACAGGACTGGTTAACCTTTGACGTCAATTGAACCTTAAAAGGTAGATCTAAAAAGTGGGGGCCCAGTGCAGCTCATAGTCAACATTCTCGTTCTGACGTCGATATACGCACTAATTGCATGCGGGTATGTGTTAATATATCGAGTCAGTCGCGTCTTGAATCTTGCTCACGGTGAATTAATGATGCTGGGCCCCTACCTTCTCATAGCTACCACTTCTGCACTGGCTGCTAATCCTTTCGCTGCATTACTTATGGCCCTTGTACTGAGTTTGGCGGTCGGTGGCATGGTCTATGTCTTCTTAATGCGACGAATGACTGGCGAGATGGTCTTGGCCGCTGTATTAACTACGGTGGCATTGGGAATTTTACTTCGAGGAATGATCCTCCTGATTTGGGGTGCAACACCTAAGCACCCACGAGAGATGCTTGGGTGGGAAAACCCTGTTTTTATTCTTCCTGGAGATGCGCGAATATCCTTTTATGCAGCGTTGCTTATAGTCATGACAGTTTTGGTGTTCACATCAATTATGCTTTTTATGCGTTTTGGTAGGTGGGGTATGAGGATGCGGGCTGCAGGGCAAAATCCACTCCTAGCAGCTCAGCGTGGGATAAATCTTCATTTAGTTTTTGCGCTTGCCTGGGGTTTATCTACCTTCACAGGATCCATTGCAGGTATATTGATCGCGCTCGATAGTGGCCTTGATAGTACCATGGTGCTAATAGGTTTAAAGGCATTTCCAGCTGCTCTTGTGGGTGGGCTGGATAGTTTATTTGGAGCACTTATTGGGGCTTTAATTATAGCTGCTGTAGAAATTGGCGTGATCAGATTTGTAGATCCACTTTTGGCAGAAGTAGTTCCTTTCCTAGTTCTGATTGTCACCTTGATAATTCGGCCCTGGGGTCTATTCGGAACTAAAGAGGAGCTTGACCGTGTCTAAGGCTTTACCGTCTTCTAGTGGATACTTCCGAAAAAAGTATGCTGATGAGTTTCAACTTATCGAAACGAATATTGCAAAAACTTCATCAGTACTTTTTGCAATATTCCTAATATCTTTCCCATTGTATGCCCCACCATTCTTTATTGATCTTGCGGCCCAAGTATTTCTTGCGTCCATAGGTGCTCTAGCTTTGATGTTACTGACAGGCATTGCCGGGCAAATTTCTCTTGGCCATGCGGGATTAATTGCTGCTGGAGCCTTTACCGCTGGCATTTTATTCAAGGAGTATAATCTACCATTCTGGGTAACCATTCCCGCTGCTGCCGTAATGGGGGCGCTTTTAGGTTTAATTTTTGGCCTGCCTTCATTGCGTTTACGGGGTCTATACTTGGCCGTGTCAACTCTCGCACTGCACTTTGTGGTCATCTATATTGGTGGTGAATATGAAACTAAACGCGGATTTTCTACGGGCATTTTAGTTGATCCACCTAAAATCTTTGGATGGGAGGTCTATGCGACTGAGGCATGGTATTTTGTCTTGCTGGCAGCTGCGCTGGTGACACTTCTAATTTGTATAAACCTAATGCGGTCCCGTTCTGGTAGAGCTTGGCGGGCAATACATTCAAATGAAACAGTAGCTGAGGCCTTGGGCGTCAATATTGCTTTGTATAAACTACTAGTTTTCGTAGTTTCATCCTCAATAACAGCTGTTGCTGGAGCACTTTTTGCTTATTACCGCGGGTTCGTATCCATAGAAGCCTTCTCCTTATATTTGACAATTCAATATGTTGCTATGATCATAATTGGCGGTATGGGATCGCTACTTGGCGCACTTCTTGGAGCAACATTTGTGATACTTTTCCCCTACATGATCGAAGGTATCTTGGAGATGATTCCTGGCGCCAAAGATCTTGTTGGATCTTTTTTTGCTGTTAGTTATGCCTCTTTTGGGCTTGTTATGATATTATTTTTAGTTTTTGAGCCGCTTGGCCTCGTTGGCATATGGCGCCGGATAAGAGATTATTTCATTTTATGGCCATTCCGTTATAAACCTGTCGGGTCCCGGTAATGTCCTTTCTTGTTGTAGACAATATTGAGGTGGTTTATCAGCATGCCATCACAGCAATTCAAGGGGTATCGATTGAGGTAAGAAAGGGTCAGATAACGGCTCTACTTGGAACGAATGGTGCGGGGAAAACCACAACACTGAGAGCTATTTCTGGATTTCTTGGGCTGGATGATGCACAGGTTACTGAGGGAAGTATAAAATTTCGTGGACAGAATCTTGAAAATCTTCCCCCATATGAAATAACACGCTTTGGTCTTTCACTAGTACCGGAACGGGAAAAAGTTTTTCCTAATTTAACCGTTGCTGAAAATCTAGCTGTTGTCCCACGCAATAAGTCTAGATCTGGTAGAAACATGGAGGAGCTAGCATATCATTTTTTCCCACAAATAGCAGAGCTTTCTAGTCGTACAGCTGGCCTACTTTCGGGGGGAGAACGCCAAATGCTCGCGATAGCTGCTGGCCTAATATGTGAGCCGGAAATATTACTAATTGATGAACTTTCACTCGGTCTTTCACCGGTGGCGGTAGAGATGCTGGCTCAGAGTTTAAAAGCTATACGGGACGAGCTGGCAATCAGTATTCTGTTGGTTGAACAAAGCGCCCAAGTTGCTCTGACGATAGCTGATTACGGTTATGTGATTGAGAACGGTAGGGTAGTTCTTGATGGTGATACTGACCGGCTCTTAAATCACTCGGACGTTCAAGAATTCTATCTGGGAAGAAGTGGCACAGACCGTCGTAGTTATCGTGACGTTAAACAATATCGGCGCAGTAGGAGATGGTATGGCTAGTCTTGACATCTTGAACCTATCATTGAGCTTTGGAGGCCTTAAGGTTCTTGATGATGTATCGCTGTCGGTAAACCCAGGTGAACTTTTTGCACTGATTGGCCCCAATGGTGCTGGTAAAACTAGCGTGTTTAACTGCATGAGTGGTATTTATCAACCTACAGAAGGCCAAATTCAATTTCAAAATCAGAACATTCTTGGGAAAAGTCCTCATGATATTGCAAATATTGGGCTTGTTAGGACATTTCAGCATGGAGAATTATTTGGTGAAATGAGTGTTATTGATAACCTTCTTACTGGTCGACACACAAAAATTAATACTAATATTTTTAGTGAGGGGCTGTTTCTTCCTTCCACCAGACGTGCTGAAATAAAAAATCGTGAAATAGTAGAAACCATTATTGAATTTGTAGAGCTGGAACGCTACCGGCATACCAAAGTTGGCAGTCTTCCATTTGGCATACAAAAAATTACTGGCTTTGCCAGAGCACTAGCTGCAGAGCCCAAGCTATTGTTGCTAGATGAGCCATCTGCTGGTTTAAATCGGGATGAACGTGAAGATTTGGCTAGATTTCTTCTTCGAATTAAGCACGAATTGGGTATCGGGATGATGTGGATTGAGCACGATATGCAGATGGTTGGTGACCTTGCAGATCAGATTCAAGTTTTAGATTATGGAAAAACTATTGCGTATGGAAGCCCCCACGAGGTGTTGAACAATCAAAAAGTAATCAATGCTTATCTTGGAATTGCAAGTTAATTTAAGCCTCAGATTTTATTGTATTACTATTAATATGTATTTTAACTATTAAAATATAAAATGTAGCTTTTCTTTAGGCTTTTTACCAACCGGTTGATGCATAGTTCATGAATTTATGCTTAAAAAAAATCGATCCAACCAGTGAAAGTAACGACATCATGACTATTATGCACACCACTCAAATCACTGGGAAAAATGTTTGGAAAGGTGCTGATTTTGAAAAGGATGACAGCTGGATACATCACTTGACCAGAGATGAGATTGAAGCAATGGATAATATGCTTGCAGATCTTCAGGCGCGCGGAGCAATCTTTCCAAATATAACCAAAGAAGATTTTGATATCAGCGCCATAAGCAACTCACTCGATGCAATAGTAGATGAGTTGCAAAATGGACGTGGATTTGCCCTACTCCGAGGCCTGCCTCTTGGCCACTATAGCGATGATCAAATCAACACTATCTATTACGCCATAGGGCTTTACGTGGGGCAACCAGTATCACAAAATCCAAAAGGTGATTTGCTAGGTCAAGTGATGAATGTTGGTGATAGCTCCAAAAAAGATACTCGCGTTTATGAAACTAATCTGTACCTACCATATCATACTGATCCATCTGATGTTGTTGCTTTGTTATGTGTGCGCAAAGCCAAATTGGGTGGTATGAGCAGTCTTGTGAGTGCGGCAGCAATTTATAATGAAATAATCAGCCGCCAGCCTGAATTACTAAGTATATTTTACAGCCCCTTTTACTATGCCCATTTGGGTGAGGATAAAATGTCACCTATATTTAGTTTTCATGATGGAAAATTAAGTTGCCGATATTTAAGACAATACATAGAGTTAGGTTTTGAGGAAATGGGAATACCATTATCACGGATAGAGCAAGAAGCACTGGACCTATTTGATGACATCATGATGGCTCCAGATATGCGTGTAGACATGATGCTAGAGCCAGGTGACATACAGTTTGCTAATAATTATACTGTTCTACATTCACGTACCGCATTCGAAGATCACGGTGACCAGGACCAATGGCGCAAAAAACTACGGTTGTGGTTAAGGATGGAAAGCGCAAGAAAACTAGCTCCAGATTTTCCTGGAAGAAACGGATTTTCAAAATAAAGATGTCGTCAGACATACGAGATGAACAATAGATGACTTTCACTTTTAATATCTGCTCTCTACAAAACCCACCCTCGCCAAATGACCTTCTGAGTAAAGGTTGGATATTAGCTGATATCACAGCCTCAGTCGAAGCATCAAATAAGATAGCCGTTTGTATCGTACTGATACAACGCAGTAATTCAGGAAATTATGGGCAGCTGT
>MDTC01073267.1_pt1 | contig 10602 bp, 14 predicted proteins | sample 811181 | NCBI WGS metagenome assembly MDTC01 (sample SAMN05326644, study PRJNA326480) | marine metagenome | isolation source: seawater | place: Pacific Ocean: North | collected 2011 | reverse complement strand
TGGCCCCATGATTGTTGTTTGTCCTGATATTTGTGTGATTGTAAATGTCAGAGGTTGACCAATAAATTGCATAGAGGACAAGCTTGCGTCAGTAAAAACAAGCGTTTCTTGCCTTGTGTGAACTGCCGCAACAATCTCGTTGCCACTACCCAGCTTAATATCTCCGGCAGTGTTTGTTGTAATATTTGGTAGCCATGTTGTTGCATCATTGGCGTCACTGAACCTGATGAGCAATGGGTCGATTTCACCATTACCACCCGCGCCCAAGGTCTGCTCTACAGGCGTGCAACCAAATGCAATGACATGTCTGTCTATGTCAGAAACAAGTATTTGCTTTGCATTTGTCGGGGCAAACCCATCTGCTCCAGAGATAGAGTTCAAATGCACAGCCGCCGCATTGCTGGTTCTGTTCGCAGATGTATCCCAATAATACACACCTTCATCACGAATATTGAATATCAGGTCTTCTCTAAGTATATCGTGGCTAACCAGACGCAGTCCCAAAAGAATGTCAGAGTCTAGATATTCTGCGCCCCATGCCCCTGTATTCCACGGAGATGCGCCCCAACCAGTACCGACAATTTGCGTATCCAAGCCAACATTGATTTGATACACAGCGCCAACGGTCCCGCCGCCCGTCGCCCCACTGCTTGCGGCAGAGGCTACTGTAATTGTGTATGCATTGTCAGATGTAATACTAGTTATCTGATGCTCTTTGTTTAAGTTTGCCGCAGTGACGCCGCCAGTATCTGATGCCCCAGACAACGTAACAAAGTCGCCCAGCACCGCACCATGACCAGTGTCATTGATAGTAACTGTGGTGCTACCATTGGTTGTTACTATTGGATTAGAAAGCCCTGTCGCCGTTCTGCGGACAGGTGTGATGTTATTAAGGTCGCCACCTTTATAAACATAATATTTGCTTGCCGTGCCAACGCCCACAAACTTCTCACCCTCAAAGTCAACCCACGGCCTCAAGCCTCTTATGGTTCCGTCTGCCGCGCTACTGGTAAGCTTTGTCCAGCCACCTATCTTTTCCGGCACACCCAAACGAAAGCGAACCAAGTTACAGTCAAACCATCCCCCCTCATTCGAGTAGGCTGTGCTTTCTCTGTTTACCCCCGGTCTAAACTGTAACTTTTGTAAAGGCATTATTTGGTTCCATATACTTCAACAATCGACATACCTAATGATGTATCTACTATTCTAGCATTTAAGCTTAATCCTGTGGAGGACAGGTCTGCATTAATCTCTGACAACGTAAAGGATGATTTAAAGGATGCTTCGGCGTCCGCCCAGAACTGCTCGTCTGTGTAGACATTTTGCGCCTTGATAGTCGTAATGAAGTCATCTATATCGCTTTGATTTTCTGGTCTTACCAAATCTATTACATATATTTTACCGCCACCTTTTGTCGAATCCTTAACAGCACCCCAAAAGTCCGCCCCCGTGTTTATGTGGTGGAGAGCGTTAGAACTAAAGCAAAAATCATATTGAGTCGTATTTGTTGTAAAGTCTGTCTCAACAAAAGACATTTGGCTCGAAAACGAACTCGCAAGCTTTCTTGTGTTTGCGGCACTAATTGCATGACTTGAGCTATCAAGCCCCGTCCAATTTAGATTTGGATAATCATTACAAAATATCTCAATGGCTCGCCCATCCCCGCATCCCAAGTCAACCGCCTCTCCAGTAATTCCACCAGAAAAAATATCAGCTACGCTTTTTAGCGAACCTTGCAACATTGTAAGAATGTAGGGGCTGTTCTTGTAGGCAGTAATCTCCGCCTCTGCATCACCCCATCCAGACTCAACAACCCTATCCATTGTTAGCCTCCCTGCTGGTGTCAACATAGTTGCCAGAAAAATACGGATTACTGTGATGGTTGGATATTAGATTTTTGTGCTTTGGGCCAACAACATTACCTTTCCAATATGCGGCAACCGTGGATGGCTTTATATCGTCATGCCATTTTTCTATCGCCAACAGAGGCCACCCAACATTATCTGTAAGCGCGGTTGAGTCAGCGCCATGTGAATTGCCAGACAGACACACGCCGCTCGACCATACCCCGTTGCTGTCCATTCGATACTCTATTACATCAATGCCGGGGTGTGCGTGCCTTTTAAAAGACGGATAAGGATGAATCATATATAGCTCGACCTGAAACTGCCGATGCCTAAACATCGTCATTGCCGTTGCGTCATCCGAACAGCTAACCACAATTTCGTCAGGCGGTAGCCAAGGCATATTGTTTGCAAAGTACCACTCGGCAAAACTTTCCACGCAACCCCAATCAGGAAGCTCTTTGCGGTCTAGGTTCCATTTATAAGACGGGTTAAAACTTTGGAAGCTCATTTATATCGAACCTCCTAAAGCTTCTTTGTTTATATTTTCTTGCAAGGTTTTCTGCGTGGAACCCTAAAAGATTTTTAATAAACTGGTCGCCACCCTCTTTTGCCAAGCAAAAGCTAAGAATTTTATCCTGCGTCATTTCTCGTATTGGCATAAAATCTTCTGGGTCCACATCGTCTAAGTCTAACTCAGTGGTCACGAAACCTGACGATGAAACGCCCTCGCAGAGAATGAACTCAATCTCCCACTCTACCTGTGCAATCACATCAGTAAGCTCGCCCACATCAGTCACATCAATTTTAATCAATGTTTTTTGAATGGTTCCTTCCCACTCTACCTTTTCTTTGGAGCAATCAATATGTACAACAGAACCCATGCTATCCTCTATGGCTCATTAAATTTTGTGGGAGCAAAGGTTGCGACCTGAAATGTCTCACCAAAGTCATTTTGTAAGGTGCTAAGAGTAGTGTTTAAGCTTCCAGCCACGTTGTAAGTACCGGGAGACACATTAAATCCATACACTGAACGCCTCGAATCTGAACCACTACTAAGCGTTATGCTCGTTGCGGCAGTAAAATTTGTAAGATTAGTAAAACTCCTAACCGTCCCTGTTGCAAGCTGTAAGCCTTCTCCATATCTAAGCAATACTCTGTTCGCAGAGCTTGATGTTGTGGCAATCCCACTTTGTACAGAAGGCGCGAAACTGTTGAATGGTTTGTTTAAAAAAATAATAATATGACCAGACCCATACACTTGCTGTGAGTTGCTATAGGTCATCGTTGCCGTCTGGCTTCCCGTCAAGTTGGTGTTACCCGCATATATTGCTGAGTCAAATGTATATTCGGCTGGAGTATTATTTGTGGATGCAACCTCAGTAAGCGACGAGCCGCCAAAGGTGGCCCCAGTGTGGACCGTCCGCCTGCCATTGTTTGTACCGATACCGCCCATTATAACCACAGACTTCGTTCCAGAAGGAACCGATATTCCAGTTTTCGTTGATGTTGTAGAGCTTGTGCTATTTGTTTTCCATGTTTCATGCCCCAACACAGAAAGCAGTGTGTATGCTTGCGCCCCATAAAAATCAGTGAGCGATATTTGTCCACTTGTTGGAATAGAGGTGTTTAGAGAATTGTTTGAAACAAAACTTCCGCCCCTATAATATTCCGTTAGGCCGTGCTGTCCACTGCCACCGAACTCGGCAACAATGTCGTTCATCGTTATTTGCCCAGAACTGACGATGGTCATTCAGCTTCTTCACCCTTCAACTTTTTTACTTCCTCTGCAAGCTCGTTAACACTTGCAACCAACAGGCCAATGATTTGATTGTAATCAACCGTCAAATACTCATCTCCTGTGTCTATGTTTTTTTGCTTTGTAACAGCAGAGTCAAACCCAGCCTCAAGAACGTCTTGCGCTATCACACCAGCAGAGGCAGACCCGTCGCGCTTCCAATCAAAACTAACACCTTTGATGTACGATAGAATGTCTAGAGGCTCTTTGATTTCTTGAATATTATCTTTGAGGTTTTCGTCCGAACCTACAGATGTAGAAGCGGCAATAATGTTTCCATCTGCATGAAAGTTACCGTTGCTTCTATCGAATAAATATCTAGTCGTACTTCCACTTCTTATGAAGAAATCTCCAGTGTCGATGTCTAAAAAAAGATTAGTTCCATTGTGAAACAACTGTGCGTCTGAACTGTTCCCAAGAAGTAGTTGAATACCGTCGTTCAACAATAGGTCTGCGGAGAATGTTAAATTACCATTCACAGCATCCGCCGTATCGCTTCTGAGATAGTTGGCGGCGGCAACGCCGCCTAGTTGACTTGCAGTTGTAGCCGATGCCGCAGAAGCAACAGACTGACTTCCTATGTTAGATGTCGTGATTGCTGTCGAAGCTTGCTGATAATAGTTTCCGTGTTGTCCATCCAGTAGGTCTGCATCTAATCCAGAGCCTGTGCCATCCAACCCCTTAATCCCAGTAAAGGTTGTTGCGATGCTTGGACTGACATCTGCGTTGTCTTCTATGCCAGCTAACTTGCTGTTCATTTGAGCGACATCCGCCCCATCAACCGTTCCCGTTACTACGATATTACCCGACACAGTAAGGTTGTTGGTGACCGCCGCACTATCCAGTGTGGCAAGCCCGCTCGTAGTGATGGTTGAAACAACCGGAGCGTCAAGAATTTTTGTTGCCGTTGCTGACGACGCACCCCCGCCATCAAAGTATACCAAAGAGGTTTCACCATTTGCGATTTCAACATCTTTGGTGTCATCAAAACTAGTTGTTTGAAAAACTTTCGCCGCCTGTGTAGTCAGGCTGTTTTTAATATAAATGAGTCTTTCTCTATTTTCTGGCGTCAATCTAAAGTGCTGTGTTGCACCCTTATCTCCATTGTCTGTTAACTCAATGAAAGCGCGAGTACCAGTTCCTATCGCGCCCTGACTAATAGTTATATCCTGCGGAGAGCCAGAGGTTTTGTCTGTTGTAATGTTTATTGTTGCTTTACTGCTGACAGCCGCATCAATCATCCCCCAGTTAGTATTTGTGGTACTGCCCCAACTACCCGCCTGCTCGCCGTCTGCTATAAGCTCAATTCTCAAATTGTCTGAATATGTGCTTGCCATTTAATCACCTATGCCACTTTGTCCCATGTTACATCAGTTCCAGTTGACAGGCTAGACCACACCCCGTCACTGCCTGTAGCCAAATCATCCCAGAAGAATATATTTCCAGCAGAGCTTGTTGCGCTCACACCGCTAACGCTAAACGTAATCGCCGCTCCTATTATGGGGGTTCCAACCCTCGCCGTCATACTTAAAGTGCCGCCATCGCTTGTCGCTATTGTCAGGTCTGAGTCACCAAATATTGTTTCTTCGCCGCCCTGCGACACGGTCATTCCTATACCTGTGGGTATCAAGGTTATAGGTATTCTTGCCTCGCCGTTGCCCAAGCTCGCAGTCATTTCAATACCAGTTGGCCCCATCACAACATCGGCCACATCTACAGTGCCTACGCTGAAGGTGAGAGAAATCCCCGCTGGTAAAATCGTTGCAGTCTGGGCGGCTTCTACAGTGCCAATACCGCCCGTCATTCCAATGCCTGTAATATCTACATTAGCAGTCGCAGTTACTGACTCATCGCCCAAGCCGCCAGTTGACGCCACCCCAAGAACGCCCTCTAGTGCATCTCCTCTTGATATGACTTGATTTGACACAGTCAGCGTCATACCTATGCCTGTCATTACAAGATTGTTAACAGACACAATCGAGACACTACCTGTTGATGCAGTTGCGCCTATACCAAAAATAGCGGGAGCGGCAGGCAATGCAACGCCCACATTGCCGTCTGACAGGGTAGCGGAAACTCCAGTGACAGGGAAAGCGCCGCTTGCGCTTATAGTTTCTGAGCCGACAGACGATGTAATCGCTATACCAGATGCACTGATAGTTGCGTTTACATTACCCTCTGCCGAAAAGGGAGCCTGTGCAAATGCGTTTTGACTAAAGCTCATTTGTCATATTCCGTTTCAATATCAAAAAGCTTTTTCCTAAAGCCAGATATTCTTTCGTTAGTAATATCTATAAGACCTTGAATCCTCGCCTTATCAGCGTCCTCAAGCCCATCTAAGAACGGTTCTAACTTGTCAAAGCAATAGGCATAGCTTTCGCTAACAGTTGCTTCTCCCGACCAAAGATTTGGGATGTAGTTCCATATAGCCGCTTTCTCACCAAGCATACCATAAACTAGCGCATCTTTTCCACAGACCACAGACGCATTTAGTGGGTCTGTTTTGTGGTTCATGTATCTGGGTATACGCAATCTTTTCTTTTTGTTGAGTACATTGCTGTCTGTTTCTGGTATGTCATCCCACAAAGATGGATTGATTATCGTGACAGAAAGGTCTACAGCCGCGTGGCTTCCCATGTCCTTGAGGTTTGAGTACATCGGAGCGAGTCGCGGATTATCTGAATAGACATATCTTTTGCTCACGCTTATGGGGTACTTGTCAAAAGCTTCCTTTGGCGGGATGTCTTTCTCTTTTATGTTCAGGGCAACTCCCGACTTCACCACAAGAGTTGTCTCTTTTAACAACGGCAACACCTGACGAAAGTAAGGTTGGTCACGATGGAAACGTGCAGAGGTATAGTCCACCCCGCACGCCTCTGCTGAGTTTACAGTAATCTTATAAAGGTAGTTATCCTCAAGTATTAATACTGGCAACATGAGGAACCTCCTTTAAATGATTGAAATATGATAGGATACGACCATGCCAATCACTATGAAACACACTTACAAAACCGCTATAGGGCGCACTGATAATTCTTTTAAGTTTTTCTCCAGAAAAGTTATCGCCAACTTTTATAGCCCTATAGATAGATGTGTAGGTTCTCATGTGATTGTCTTCTGGAAGGTCAAAAATATACACTGACTTTTCCTTGATAAGACCCAGCAGTCCCATTTCTGAATTTGTACAGCACCCTATGATTGATGCGTTTTCTAGGTAGTAATGCCCAGAAGCTTTTTTAGGAAGGACACGCTCTTCGCCATAATCATTAACAAGCTTTGCAATAACCGCTGGTGCGCTTATGGGGTGAGGCTTTACATATGCCCCCTGCTCCACCGCTCTGTTTAATTTTTTCCAATCAACTATGTCTGCCGCAATGTTTGTTCCGGGCAGAAATACAACAAAGTCTTTTGGTTTCACATCATCTAGCAGGGCATATTTGTCATCTGATTGACTTGCAATCTTGTCCCACACCATATCAGCCTCCGGCGTTATGTGATGATGAGAAGCCTCGACCATAACGCTGTTGGTGTATCTTTGATTTGCGGCTCTTATTAAAATGCAAGAAGACATAAGGTCTGTGTAAAGATAGCCTTTGATAGAGCCGTTGCCAGAGTCATACCAAAGGTCGTACTCCATCTTCACACCCTTTGGGCAGGCAGAGTGTAGCGCATCTCTAAGGGGTGTCAGGCGGCTGTTAACGTCGTTTCTCACAACATTGCCTGATTTAAAAAAATGAGCGGCGGGGTCGTTCAGTACCTCATTGTCTGCCATAAACTCTATAGCCACTATTTGTCCCCTTTTATCTCTGCAATATCTTTTTTTATTTGTTCGATTCTTTCATCTGTCTCTTTGAAATGCTCAAGTATAATTGTGAGGGTTGACTCAAGCTTTTTATTTATTCTGTCAATCTGCTCTTTAACATCATCATCCATCAGTCTTCCTCCCAGCTATCGCCGTCCCAATATCTGACGTTGGTTGCGTCAGCACTAGCCACCTCTGTCTCTGTGCTTGTCGCTCCGCCGAGGGTTCCTGTCAGCCTTACAAATATTGTTGTGTCGGTTGCGTTGTTTGTTGAGAAAGTTGTCGTCGTTGAATTGCTTGTGCTGAATGTGGTCGTGGTGGACTGACTTGTATTAAACGTAGTTGTGGTAGACTTGCTTGTTCCGAAGGTTGTAGTTGTAGACCCACTGGTTCCAAACGTGGTTGTTGTAGACCTACTGGTTCCAAATGTGGTTGTGAAGCTTGTGCTTTGTGCATTGTTTCGCCTTCTTACTCCATAATAGCTTACATATATTATAGGAACGGCTACTGACGTACTCCATTCATATGTATACCCTCCCGTAGTATGGCTTCCGGGGACAGGGATGGTGGGGCCGGTATTGGGAACTGAGTATATGCTTGTCCCGTTCCAGTAAACATTATACAAAAGCCACCCATATAATGGCGACCCACCCGCATAATACGGGCCATACGACCCCTGTGTAGTTCTGCTTGTTGTCCTTGACGTATTGAATGATGTCGTTGTGGACCTTGAAGTATTGAAGCTAGTCGTTGTAGACCTTGTCGTATTGAAGCTGGTCGTTGTTGAGTTGCTCGTTGAAAACGTGGTTGTCGTTGCGTTACTTGTATCAAACGTAGTTGTTGTCGATTGGCTTGTATCAAACGTCGTTGTTGTTGACCGTGTTGTTTGTGATATAGCCTGCCACACAGTTACTGGGTTCTGTGAAGAATTGTTTACAACAACATAGTTTACCTCGAACAGCGTATCGGTACTGCCCTTCGCAATAATCATGTCGGGGTCTTTTAGAGCAGAACCATTCCAAACCTTGAGGCTAACCACAGTTCTCTCCTATGACGTTACAAACCAGATATACCCCACTGGGAAACCAGAGCCATCTGTCGGCGTTGTCTGCGTTACTTGGAAATAATTTGTCCCTGTTGCAGTTGAGTGAACCGCCTTTTCTGCGGGCTGTGTAACAAACACATCCTTAGTGCCTGCCCCCCAATCTACCTTGTTGCCAGAGTTTGAACTCTCATGCACTGTGTCCCGCGACAACGTCGTGCCAGATGCTGTGTACGTTCCAGTGCCAACCTCAAAATTAGTTCCATCTGTAATGCAGTAAAATGTTGTGTTTGCGTTACCCACAACAGAAAAAGATTGGAAACCAGTTTCTGCGCCAGCAAGGGTTATTGTACCCGTGCCTGTCGTAGTTGTAGTTTCTTTGACTCTATCTTTTATTACAAAGGCCATGGCAGACCTTTATGCAATACGGATGATAGCTGTGCTTGCATCCGCAGTTGGAAACTGAATAGTAAAGTCGCCATTTGATGCGGTTTTGTCAGAGCCAAACGCTAAAACAGCAACAGCTTTGTTTGCTGGAGTTGTTGAAGTGTTGTAAATCAAAGCGCCATTTGCGGTAAACGATGCGCTTTGAAATGTTACATCATTAAAATCACATACAGCAGTATCCGTACTAAGGGCTGGTGTGACACTGGTAAGAGTTGCCCCACCAGAGCTATACGCACTCCCGGCAGTATTTGAGATTTCGTTGGTTGTGCTAAACGCAGTTGTGCTTTTGTTAAGCGTGGCAGAACTTGTGAACAGTGCAATCTTGAATGTGTTTCCACTAGACGCAGTAAAGTTATGCTCGCCTTTGAGCAACTCAGTTTTGAAGGAGTTGCACATTTCTTGGGTAATAGCCATTACAGCCTCCTAATGTGTTCAGCCACATCCTTGTGACCGTTCTTACAAAGAATATTATACATAGTAGTCCTGTCGCTGTTAATAGCCTCACGCATATAAAAAATCAAAAGTGGGCGCAACACATCTCTATACGCATACGCCTGCTCCCTTATAGCAGGGGGCGCAGTATCACTAACCTGAATAATTTTATCCAAACACCTCTCTGCGACTTCTTCGGCGCTATGCCCCCTGTCTACTGTTGTATGCACGGTAACGATAGGCTCTTTGGGAAGCTCCATAGAAATTGAATTACCAAGCATTATACCCTGACCTCCCCGTCTCTATAGCTATCTCTTTTAAGCCTGCCCTCTGTTTGTTGCACAAGCAGTCCGATAGCCTCTTGATATTTGGCTTCATACATTTGCGTAACATCTGGGTCACCCTTCATAAATATGTTGGCCTCTATCAAGGAGCCATAAAGAAGAGGGACTTCTGCGTTTGTTCCGAGCCAGCTTGTCCCGTCACTCGACGTTGTGATTGATGTTGGGTCATGTGCGTAATGCAACTGCACCGCATAAGTTGAGTTGGGTGTTGGAGCCAGCATAAAATGCTCATCACTGTGATTTGAATAATACAATGGAAACCCCGTCGTCGCAGGGTTTGGGTAGGCTTCTCTTAAAAAATTAGGGTCTTTATCCAAAAGAAACACATAGTCTCCATCTGATTCTTTGACCGCAATAGAATATATGTATTGAAAGTTTGCTGGCTTGTTTAGAAACCTTTGCCCGCTCACCAAGGTTGAGTCCACGACCCTACGCAAGCTTGGGATTTGCACCGTTCTGTACAACCGCTCTTCAGCGTTTTGTATGAAACGCGACAGGTTGTTTACAAAAGTTGTTTCCGTGTTTTCAGTGTAATCCTGTATCGCTTGTTTAAGCGTAGTAAACGTGTACGCCATCGCTAGTCCTCGTTGTAAAGATTATCAAAAATCCTATTCACATCTAGCGTATAGTCTAAATCACTTTTGCTGTAATGTATATGTGCCGACGGCTTAAAATCTGGTGCGCCCTCTCCCGTCTCAAACCATGCGGGATGCGTTACCCTGACCCTGTTGTTCGGCAGAGCTATAATATTCCCTGTCCATTCTCCCGCATCCAGCAGATGCATAACATGGCTTTGCTTGTGTTGTGCTGGGTCGTCCGCAATCTCACTGTCGGTGTAATCAACAGTAAACATATATTTTGCTGGATAAAAGTTACCGCCAACTTTTGCGAGC
>MDTC01266998.1_pt1 | contig 10603 bp, 6 predicted proteins | sample 811181 | NCBI WGS metagenome assembly MDTC01 (sample SAMN05326644, study PRJNA326480) | marine metagenome | isolation source: seawater | place: Pacific Ocean: North | collected 2011 | reverse complement strand
GGAGGAGACGTCACAGAGCGACCGCGATGATGACGATGACGACGACGCCATCATCATCATCATCATCATCTTTGAGACGACGACGACGACGACGACGAGACCGATGTCGAGATGACGTGAGGATGCCGAACGCGATACGGGAGCCAGAGGCATCGCCGTCGTCGTCGTCGTCCTCGAGAATGGACTCGAACGGGCGGACGAGCAGCAGCGGAAGCGACGGTTTGAGCAGCGCCGTTCCCAAAGCGCGTTCGAACGATTTTGCGAGGACGAAGAGGAACGCGAAGAGGTCCGATGATGAAAGAGGCAAAGACGAAAAGACGACGACGACGTCGCAGAAAAAGAAAAAGGAAAACAAGAACGGGAAGAAGAAGAGGAATGGTACGAACACGCACACGAATACGCTGTCGTCGTCGTTTTTAGAGACACTGTTAATCCCAGAGTATAATACCGAATCCACCGGTTGCGGCGACGGCATCGTCGGACTGACGGGGCAGCAAAAAGCGGCGATGCAACGATCGAAAGCGCCGCTACCGTACGACCCGATTCGAACGAGCCAGGAGTATGCAAAGTTTCCCGTGAAAGTAGCATTTCGAACGGTGGAGATCGCGACGTCGATTGGAAGTTGGTTGACGTTAGTCGCCGCGGACGTGGCGAGCGATTCGGTCGAGAAGAACGCCAGCGTCAGAGCCGCGCAGTTGAGAGAAAAGTTGACAAAATTAGGGCCGGCGTTCGTGAAGGTCGGTCAAGCGCTGTCGACGCGACCGGACTTGTTGCCAAGTCGGTATTTGGAAGAGTTGTCGAGTTTGCAAGACGCATTACCGACGTTTTCGGATAAAGAGGCGTTTGCGCTCGTGGAAAAAGAGCTCGGGAGGAAGATGAAGGATACGTTTAAAATGATCACGCCTCATCCGATCGCGGCAGCATCGTTGGGGCAAGTATACAAAGCGACGGCGTTGGACACGAACGAAATAGTCGCTTTGAAAGTGCAGCGGCCGTCTATTTACGAAGGTTTGGAACTCGATTTTCATCTCATTCGCATGTTTGGCGCCGTGGTGGATGCGAACGTGAAGAGTTTGAACACCTCGATCGTTTCATTAGTCGACGAGTTTGCCGAACGCGTATTTTTGGAGTTGAATTACGTGCAAGAAGGTGTTAACGCGGAGCGATTTGCGCGTTTATACGGTGATAATTCCGACGTCGTCGTCCCAACCATCGATTGGGAACGAACCTCTGCGAGAGTGTTGACCATGGAATTTATCGAAGGCACGAAACTTTCTGAGCGAGAAAAGTTAAAAGAGAAAGGTTTAGATGTTTTAAGTTTAGTGGATATCGGCATTCAGTGCTCGTTGAGACAACTGTTGGAGTTTGGGTACTTCCATGCGGATCCGCACCCGGGGAATTTATTAGCTACCAAGGAAGGAAAACTCGCGTTTCTCGATTTCGGGATGATGTCAGAAACGCCCGAAACCGCGAGATATGCCATCATCGATCACGTCGTGCACTTGGTGAACAGAGATTACGAAGCTATGGCGACGGATTATTACAAGTTGGAGTTTTTAGACGAAAGCGTAGACGTGAAACCAATCGTCCCGGCGTTGGCGAATTTTTTTGATGACGTATTAGAAGCCTCCGTGGAAGAATTGAACTTTAAAACCATCACCGATGGGTTAGGCGGGGTTTTATACGCGTATCCATTCAGCGTTCCTGGATACTACGCGTTAATTTTACGAAGTTTAACCGTCTTGGAAGGATTAGCGTTGAGCACGGATCCGAAATTCAAAGTGTTGGCGAAAGCGTACCCATACATCGCGAGACGTTTGTTGACCGACCCTCGACCAGAGTTGAGAGAAAGCTTCAAAGAGTTGATGTTTAAAGACGACGTGTTCCGATGGAACCGTTTGGAAAACTTACTCAGAGAAGGTTCGAAAAACAGCGATTTCAATGCCGAGGACGTCTTGCCGCCTTTGCTCGATCTCGCGTTTGAGAACGAAAGCGGCGAAAACACCTTGCGTCCGTTGATTGAAAAAGAAACGATTAAAGTCATCGAAGCTTTGATGCTAACATCTGCGAACGATATCGCAAAGGATCCAAACTTGATACCGTTAGTGGACGCATTACCGGCACAAATCAAGAGGTTACCGCCAATCACCATCAGCGGCTCCGTCGCGCAAAAGAAAGATTTGGAACGAACGAGGGATAGCGTGAGTAGATGCTTCCAGCTATACGCCAAAGCGTCTTCGTCGTCATCATCATCGTCATCATCGAGCGACGAACAATCCTCTTCCAGCGCCGAGCCTGACATAGAAAAAACGCAAAAACAGTTGACCGTATTGACCGACGCGCTGCGCCAACCGAGCGCGCAAGACTTTGTGCGCGCCGTTATCGGCGGCGTCGCGGAAAGAATCGCCGCCAGGTTTATCAACGCATTCTTGAAAATGAGCAGTGAAACAGCTCCCGATGCTGCCGCCGATGCCAATGCCGGCCCTCGGTAGAGAGAAAGAAGAGAGGCCACACATTTTCGCGTGTATTTTTGTCCATATAAATGTAGCGTCTGCTTTTTTCATTCGCGAGAAAAGAATTGCATCATCATCTTAATCATCACAAAACGCGCGCTTAATAAAACTTTCGGATTTCCCGCGCAATGTCTCCCTCCTCCTCGTCCAAACTTTCTCAGCTCGTCTCCGCCATCAAATCGTCCGACCCGGTGCGAACGCGCGCTTTGTGCGACGACATCACCTTCGATATCAACGACGCCGTCGAGTGCGACAGCGACGGCGAGGACGATTTCCCCTTGCAAGTGGCTTTAGGTAAAAGGACTTCTTCTGCATATATATGTCTCCTTTTCGCGAAAGAAAGCGCGCGCGCCCTTTTGTCTCTCCGCGTTCCCTTCTGCCAAAACTCTCTCGTTTTCTCTCCCTCTTTACCGTCGAAAAGGAGGAAAAGGAGCGCGCGAATGTCTTTTGCTGACAGATGAATAATGTCTTCCAATTTCCCTTGTTGTTTGGTGTTGCCTCAATGTGTAATATGACGATGCTATGACGTGACAGATATGCACCTTGCGAAGAAGTCCGCGGACTCGTTCCAGTGCTTCTCGACCGTCTGTGACCACGACTACTTAAATCCGGATAAAGACGCGTGGAAAGACGGGAAAACAGCGCTCATGCGCGCGTCGGAAGCGTTGGATGCATATGCGGTGGTCGCGTTGTGCGGGCGGAAAGCGAGCGTGACGGGAGAGAATAGGAAGGACGGGAATAAGACGGCGATCGAGTACGCGAAAGGAGGAGGAGAAGGAAGGGGGGAAGATTCGAACGAGGAAGAGAAACGGAACAGAGAAAGGGTCGTGAAGCTCTTGGAAGCCGAGAGAGACGGGACGGAGGAAGGCTTGGAGAGATTTATGAAGCGATTAGAGGAAGTGGAGCTGCCCAAAGACGAAGCCTGAGAGAACGACGCGACGCGTACGCGCGCGCGCGCCGCGAACGTAGAAAAAAATCAATGTTGTTGTAACTACTAAACCACTAAACACTACCTATTGTACTAAAACTCGGTTCCACCGGCTATGTTCCGGGGAGCACGGTGGCGTCAACTCAAGGTTTGAAGGCTTTCTCTGTCTAAACCCTAATTGTAAAAATAGGGGATGGATTTTTTCTTTCCATGTTTGGGAGAAAAAGAAGGCGCCACCACGATATGCGACATCGACATCTCTTCGCCCGCGCGGCGACGAGAACGCTCGCCTCCGCGATGATGGTGACGGGGACGTCGTTTTCGGCGTCAAAATCCTCTCGCTGGTGTTCTTCGATGGTGGTTTTGACGATGCATTCCCGAATGCATTTTTCTCCTTTTACTCCTCGTGTGGCCGACTTTCGCGACGCGCGAGACGACGACGCGACGAGGAGAGCATCGTACCACGGGTCGCCGTCGTGTCCTTCCCATCGGCTTCCTCCTCCTCGCGAGGGTGGTCATCGTTGCGCGTCGATTGGAGGACCTCCTCCTGCGCTTTCTCCCATGTGCACGATGATGATGTTCTCGAGACGGTATAAGAAGACGAAGACCAAGGGCGGGAAAGGGAGGAAGAGGAGCAGTAGCAAGGAGGAAGAGGAGGAGGAGAAGAACGTCGACACCGACGACGACGAGGAGGAGGACGAGGAAGGGGTAGAAATTACTCCCTTTACAATCGCCTCGATCGAACGCGAGACGGCGAAAGCGATTGAGCACTTGAAACTGGAACTCGGGAAACTCCGAACGTCTCGCGCTTCGTCTGGAATCGTGGAAAATATTATGATTGAAAGTATCTACGACAGTTCTGCCCCTCCGGTGCCTTTAAAATCGCTAGGCGCCATTACCGTGCGAGACGCGAAGACGATATCCATCGCGCTGTACGACAACTCGGAACCGAATAAAAACGCGGTGGAAAACGCGATTGTGAACGAGAAACACTTGAAATTCGGCGCAAAGAAAGAGGCTTCCGGCATACTCGTCACACTCCCCGAAATGGATGTCAGTGCACGAAAAGAAGTCGTGAAAATGGCCCAAGATCTCGGCGAGAAATCGAAAATTGGCGTCCGTCGCGCTCGAAAGAAGGCGCTCGACGCGGTGAAAAAGCAAACGACCCGTCTCAAAATTTTCGGCGAAGACGAGGGGAAGCGGTTCGAAAAAGCCATTCAGAAGGTACACGACGAAGGGATACGGGAGATCGATCGCTTGGAAAAGCGAAAGAAAGAGCAGATCGAAAAGACCGACGAGATGTAAAACAAGAAAGAGGGAGTCCTTGTACATATATTTAGGGTTTGAAAAGATTTGAAAATCTCTTCCAAAAATCGGCATACACGAGAGAACAACTGCACTTATTAAGACGACGACGACGACTCTTTACGCGAAGAGTACGACTATTCGCCGCGTCGGTGTCGGTGTCGGTGTCGTCTTTTTTTCGAAGAAGTCGACCGAAAGGGCGTCGTTTCCGCGAAAGCAGTAAAAGGTTGAAGAGAGATGATGATGTTCACTTTGAGGTCGTCCTTTGTATCGCATCATCATCATCATCATCATCGTCGACTCCCGACGATAAAAAGAACACCGAAGACGCGCAAGCGTCGTTCGCCTTCTGCGTCGAACGACGACCTGAACAGCAACAACATCGAGCACGACGATGTCGACGACGACGACGACGAGTGGTATCGCGACGTTGAGCTGAACGTACAGCTGGTCTCTCCAGACACCACAAAAAACAGGAGGGTGATTACAATCCAGGAACAACGGCACAACGACGCGGTAATTCCGGTGATGGCGAAACCGCCGTTGGCGTTTTTACTCGGCATGTTTTGCGCGATGCCGATCGCGTTGTGGGAAGCAAAAAGGAAGGTACGGTTAGACGCGAGAATTTACGGGGGGTTAGACGGAGGATCGTCGCCGGCGACGGACGCGCGCGCGTCGAGAGGCCCGCCGCCGCCAAAGGCGAGTCCCACGAGAACAGGAGGAGAGGGAGGAGGTACGAGTGCCTCTTCTTCTTCTTCTCCTTCTACTACCCCGGCAGGACCAGGCAAACGAGCTCTGAAAGCGTCGACGGTGGCGGCTTTAGCGCGCGTGAATCCAGAGATGTATTTGCCCACGCCGAAGGAGAGGAGTTACGGGAATCAATCGATGACGACAACGACGACGACGGGATCAAATGCGGCGAGTAATGAAGGTATCGTCGAAAGAAAAGGAGGAAGGGAGAGTAAGGTGGCATTTTCGAGGCTGGTTGATGGCGCGCGCTCCGTGATTGCATCCGCTGGGATGTCAACCTTACCAACGGTGGTGATGGAAGACATAGGGGAAGAAAATGAAGATGTAGACGGTATGCGTGTAAACGCTATTAATAGTAACGGCACTAGTAGTAGTAACGGTAGAAGCAGGAGGACGAGCAGGACACTCATCGCCGTGAAGTGGAACCCACCAGAGCACGACCCCTTCGCGACGATTTTAGTCGGCGGAAATATAGAACAACTCGGCAGTTGGACGCCGGAGAACTGCGTCCACATGAAAAGCATAGGCGGAAACAAATGGATAGCAGATCTCGGTCACATCGCTGCGGCGACTGAGATTAATTTTAAATTCGTCGTCGAAAGCGAGAATTTTGGAAGACGGGCGGAAACTGGCGAGGTGAGAAATTTTGACGTTCCAGTATTGCGCGGGGGTGAGACGCGATTTACATACGTAGCGAGGCAAGCGCCGAGATGGTGATGAGAAAAAGCGTGGCGTGGGTTGCAACAGGTTATAATAAAACATATAATGTACATCGTGCTAATGATATGATTAATTTCGACCTTGCCTCTTCGGATACCTTCCTCTTGTTTTAGGTTGCGTGCTTTTCCTTCTCATCGTTCTACTGTCAACGGGGCTTTGTTCGTGCAACGATAGATTCATGAGCTCTTCGTAAGCTTCGTATCCTAAACGTTTGTTCACACCCCCGGCGTAGACTCCAACGCCCGAATTCATACCAGCGTATAAGCTACATTCCATACCGGTAAATACGGAGCACTTGTCGCGATCCTCGTTTCTACTGCTGCTTTTAGTACTACTGGTACTACTATTCACGGCGAGGATGCCGCCAATTTCTGATGGATTGTTCTCTGGAGGAATATACGGCGCTACGACGACATTCCCGGCACCCGCCATCGGCGCGTTCTCAAATATACCGGCGGCGGCATTGTTGTAAAACCCATTTGGAAATCGAGCGAAACAGCCTACTCTTATGGGTACGCCTTTTCCATTGAACGGCGTGAGAATCGACGCGCACGACCCAAAACTTCCCACATCGCGCACCGTCGATACAGTCGTCGTTGCGAATTCTCCTCCTCCTCCTCCTCCTTCTTCTTCTGCATCAACGTCATCAACATCGTCTTCGAGACGCGTGCGAGCCTTTATGGACGCAGAAACCAAATCTTCGCGCCATGCCGGAACAGCTAACGTCCCTCTTCGCATTCTTGGACCAAGGAACTTGCGAATGTCATACACGCACACACCTTCGTATCCGCTCTCCGAATGGAAAATCAACCGTTCGTCTTCTAAATGTAAACACGTTTTTTGTTCTGAGACGTACTCGTTCAAAATTCTGTTGGAGCTTGAAGCGTGATCGTCCGCGTACCATGGCGGCGCGAACGTTGCAATCGGAACGTTTGATTGCGCTTTTGATCGCCGGTCGACTAAAACAACCAATCCTCCCGAAAGCGCCGCAGTCACAACTGGTCCTCGCGCGGCGATAGCTTTTATTTTTCTCATGAAGTTTTCTCCTACCCCGTATTCGTTTAACATCGTCTCTTTAACTTCGTTGCGATTGAAATCGATGCCACGAACTCCTAAGGTTGTCCCAAACCAAATGACGGAGTCCCAAACCGCTTCTTTACTAATGCACGTCGCGCCGAGAATTTCACCTTCGCTTTCGAACGGAACGTACCATCGCGAGTTCGCGTCTCGCTCTTTCGCAGTGCGCAAATCCATAATTACGTTCTCCTCAATATCAGAAGACGAATACGCGCTGGCGTCTCGAGCTAAATCGTGAATTTTCGCCGTGCAACTCTTTTCGCAACAAGCAACGATAGAATCCGCGTGTAAGGCGAGTAAGGATGAATTTGCGTCTCGTTTGGTGACCATCGGTCTGTGAATGGATGGCGAACCATCCAACGAAGACCAAGAACGCACCCGACCGGAGTTTTCAGAAACAGCCACGAAATTATCCGTCAAACACATGTCTCGAATGTTGCTGTCTTTCGCTTCTAAAGTTTGGATTCTTCCACCCGCGACGTTATATTTCGCGTCGCCGAGACCATTGTACCAAAATTTCACGGATGATGAGTTATAACTCGCCACTGTTTGTTGGTCGCAAATTAATCCGCGAACAAACGAAGGACCGACATTTGCGTATAACGGCTCGACCGTTTTGCGACGCCAATCTTTCTCGTTTTCGTTGTACCAGGAGACCCACGGTTCTGTGGCGAGATATGAGTCTCGCACCGTTCGCCACACGTTCTCGTTGTTTTTACGAGAGGATGATGATGAGATCGAATTTGGAGTTCTGTTTCTCCTACAACTGGAGGATTTAGTACTAGTAGTAGCAGAAGAAGAAGAAGTATCCTCCGCGGCAGTTAATGATGCCGACGAGCGATAAAATATTTTTTCAAACAACGCGTTTCGAGTCTCTTCTGCTCGCGCGATTTTATAAAACATTTTACACGCGCTTCCAAACAAAACCGTTTCGCGAGGGGAGAGCTTTGCAAACACGAGGCGCCATATGTCCACCGGGAAAATATCGTGCGGCGAGACATCTTCGTTGTTGCTGTTGTTCTTATTCTTATTCTTGTTCTTGTTGACGAGGTGAAGATAGTCATTCTTTGTTTCAGCACTTCTCTCTTTCTGTATCTCATCCTCGTCACCGTCACCGTCCACGTCGTCTTCGAGGTTCGCATCGAACATTCCCAACTCTTCGTCGTCGTCGCCGCCGTCGTCGTTGTTGTTGTTGTTGTTGTTGTTGTTGTTGTTGTTGTAGATATTGACGCTCTTATTTTCGTTTTCAGTTTTAGCAGCCCCGACATCAAAGTTGACGTCCCAAAGCACCTCCACCCCACCCCCTCCGTGACTGTTATTCCTTTCCACTCTTCTCACCGCGTAATACGGCGGGTTTGGCGTCTCCAAAAATTCCGATAATTGTACCGTCTTCGTCGACTTCTTCCCAATCTCGCACGATACGAACACGCGATCCATCGAACTCTTATCCAAGGTTTCAAATTCCAGTTTACCGAACAATCGTCTCAACTGCTTCCGATTCTGTTTATATTTTGTCGGAGAGAACAAGTTGAGCGGACGACTTTCATCCAACGACGAGGACGCCATTCTTTCGAATATCTCTTTATCGCTTTCGTAACTGCTTTTATTCGGATATGGAATTGTCAAAGGAGACCCCGCGGCGGGGGACGCCATCGCCCCGGCGTGGCGGTTCCGAGGCGAAGCCGAGCTCGGCGAGAAGAAAGCGGCGTCCATTCCCATCGTCATCGGTGTCGCCGCTTTTGCTGACGTCGGTATGGGTATCATCGCGGAAGGCGACGACGCGTCCTCTGTGCCCCCCGCGCTGCCGCCGCCGCCGCCGCTCGTACCGTTTCTCCTCTCTCTCCTTTCCAGTCGTTTCGTTTCTCTCTCCAACATTTGCCTCTTCTTCAGCTCTTTCGCTCGTTTTTTCAGCTCCTTCCCGCTCATCCCGTGGCGATACGCGTAGTTGATCGCTTCTCCTTTAGTTGTATTCGCCTCACTTCTGTGTTGTGTCTCCTCTTTCCTCTCCCCGCCATCGCTCGATGAAGTACTCAAAGTCCCTTTGTGTTCCCCAACGGTTTTCTTCTTTTCCCGAGAGGAATGCATGAGTACTACAAATGTCTTTCGTCTCGCGCTCGCGCTCAGCAGCCCATCCCCGAATGAATCGTCCCAAAAACAACAACGGCAAAAGACCAAAACCCGACGAAACCCCGGTCTTCGCGTCGCCAAGAAGTGAGGGATAAATAACGACGACGACAAAGACTTTGGCGTCCTCTCGTGACGACGCTTTTCCAAGGAATATTGTGTTTTAGGGTTTTATTTTCTGGGGCCTTTTAAAGAGCTTTACGACGCGACGCAAAGATGGTGGTCCTTTTCCTCCTCCCTTCTTCCTCTTTCGTCACCTGTACGCTCTCGAGCAGCTTTTTTGAACGAAATTCTTCTCGTTCGCTTTGCTTCCAAATGTTTTTTTAAACTTTTTACTACTACATTGTCTACTTTGTGCTACAACATATTGTACGATATCGCGCGCGCACACGAGGACTCCTCAAAGGCGGCGGTGGTCCTACTTCTCCTCCGCGTCTTCTTTTGTCAGCGGCTCGAGCTTCCCGCAAATGTTTTCGACTCTCGCGACGAGTCCTTTCCTCATGGCGCGTATGTCGGGAAGGCCGTGCGATTCGACGGCGTCGGCGCGGAGCAAACTCTTCTCCAACAAGTGCATGGCTTCTCGCGAATTTTTGAGGGTGGTTTTCTTCAACTCGTCAGAAATGAGAGAGGGATCGTTTTTGTGCACGTCGAGAATGTCGTCGACCCTTACCGTGAGGGCATCGACGTCGGCGATGATTTTTTGAAGCTGGTCGGCGGCCAAGCGGCGTTTGGTGAGGTCGTCGAGTTCAAGAGGAGAGTGGGCGTCGCGACGGCGCGTACTCTCGGCGGCGGCCGCGGCGATATGCGCGGCGTCGCTGGTGTCGTCTATTACTATTGGTGATTCGTCGTGATGGTTATGGTCGGTGATGTTATTCGCGTTTGGATACACGTGATGTTGTTGACGGTGAACACGATGATGATATTGTTGATGTTGTTGACTCTGTTGATAGGGATTTTCTGCCGCCGGAGGTTGCCTTTGTGCCGCCGCCGCCGCCGCCGCCGCGCGAGAAGAAGAAGAAGGCATGTATCCATACCGACTCGTATCCTGTCTTTCCAGCGTACCACCGCCATCAGTACCAGTACTCTCTGGGGCATAGCTATTCTTCGCTTTAATTCTTTCGATCTCCCGTCTCGCCTCCTCTCTGGCGTTTGCGCCGTCGTAAAACTGCTCTCGTTTCTCCCTCCG
>MDTC01168972.1_pt1 | contig 10603 bp, 10 predicted proteins | sample 811181 | NCBI WGS metagenome assembly MDTC01 (sample SAMN05326644, study PRJNA326480) | marine metagenome | isolation source: seawater | place: Pacific Ocean: North | collected 2011 | reverse complement strand
TTTGCGTGAACTTAGTGCAAAACTTAATATTGATAGAGAAAAAGATTGGAAGTATCTTGGAATACAAACCATTTATGATCGTTATCTTTTGCATATAGAAGGGCGTCGTATGGAAACACCACAAGCAATGTGGATGCGTATTGCAATGGGATTGGCATTAAACGAAAAACCAGAAGAACGCCAAGAGTACGCATTAAAGTTTTATGAAACTCTTAGTTGCTTTGATGTAGTAAGTTCTACTCCAACTTTATTTAATAGTGGAACAACTCATAGTCAATTGAGTAGTTGCTATTTAAATACTTTTGATGATTCTATTGATGGAATTTTTGATGGTATCTGGCAAGAAGCAAGAAAAAGTAAGTTTGCAGGTGGTCTTGGTTTTGACATCACCAACTTTCGTGCAAGAGGAAGTTATATCAAAGGAACAAACGGAATCAATCAAGGACCTGTATACTTTTGGAAACTTTACAATGATATGCTTGTTGCAGTAAATCAAGGTGGAAAACGAAAAGGTGCAGGATGTGCATATCTGGAAACATGGCACGCTGACATTGAAGATTTCTTGGCATTGAGGAAAACTGTAGGTGATGACAGAATGCGTTGCCACGATATGAATACCGCAAACTGGATTCCTGATTTGTTTATGAAACAAGTGGAATCAGACGGTCCTTGGTATTTGTTTAGTCCAAACGAAGTTCCTGAACTACATGAAACATTTGGTGAGAAATTTGAAACCAAGTATTGGGAATACGTGCAAAAAGGACAGAACGGAGAACTTAATGTTTTTCGTGAAGTAAAAGCAAAAGACATTTGGAAGAAAATGCTTAAGAGTATTTTTGAAACAGGACATCCGTGGGTAACGTTCAAAGACCCAAGTAATTCTCGTTATAGCAATCAACACGTAGGAACGGTTCATAGTAGTAATCTATGTACAGAGATTCTTCTTCACACAAAACCAACAATTCACAATGATGATGGAACTCGTTCAGTTAAGGAATATGGAGAAACTGCAACGTGTAATTTAGCAAGTATTAATTTAAAACGTCATGTCGGTATAGATAAAAACAATGAAAAATTTATTGATTACGACAAATTAGAAAAAAGTACCAAGGTTGCAATGCGTATGTTAGATAATGTGATTGATCTTAATTACTATCCAACCGAAGAAGCACGTAAAAGTAATATGACTCATCGTCCTGTTGGTCTCGGAACAATGGGTTGGCATGATATGTTTTATGAATTCAATGTGAATTATGGAAGTGAAGATGCAATTCGAATCTCAGATGAAATATACGAAAACATTTCTTATTTCGCAATTGAAGCATCATCTGATATGGCTCTTAATCGTGAAACATACGAATCTTACACAGGAAGTCTGTGGGATCAAGGAACATTTCCAATTGATACATACAAACAATTAATGGAACATCGTGGAACTGAAAAGAAAATTACTTTGCATAAAAATTGGGATAAACTAAAAGCAAAAGTTGCTAAACAAGGAATGCGTAATTCCAACACGATGGCAATCGCACCAACCGCAACTATTAGTTACATTGCAGGATGCTCGCAAAGCATTGAACCTAATTTTGGAGTAATTTTTGTTTACTCTACATTAAGTGGTGAGTTTACGATGATGAACGAATACTTTGTTAATGATATGAAAGCAGAAGGTCTTTGGACAAAAGAACTTGCTAATCTTGTTAAAAGTGTTGATGGAGATTTACAAAAGTTGAACGGAGCAATTCCACCGTGGGTTAAAGAAAAATACAAAACTGCATTTCAACAAGATCAATTTAAACTTATTGATTGTGCAGCTGCTCGTCAAAAGTGGATTGATCAAGGACAAAGTCTCAATCTTTACAATGACAAAAGTAGTATGAAGTTTTTGAATGACATTTATGTTCATGCTTGGAAAAGTGGTCTGAAAACAACTTACTATCTTCGTAATTTGGCTGCAAGTACAATAGAAAAGTCAACGGGTGTTAATGTAGAAGAACATACATCAGAGACCGAAGAATCACCTGTCAAATCCGAAGAACCATCACTATGCAGTTTAGAAGCAAAAATGCGTGGAGAAGAATGCGAAAGTTGTCAGTAATTTTAAAATATTCATAAAACTCAATGGCACTTAATATATATAAGTGTTATCAACCATAAAAAAGGATTAAATATGAACGCAGTAAAACTACTAAAAATAGTAACATTATCAGTATTTTTGGCAGGCACTTTAACGGGTGCTCAAAGCATTAAACAGAAACGAGAAATTGCGGATCATTTACAAGACGTATCTGTCACTATCAAAGCAAAAGCAAAATATAGTAGTTCTGAAGGTTCTGGTGCTATGATTATCCGTGAGGTTGACGGAAAGAAGGTCACTTTTGTGTGGACGGCTGCTCATGTAGTGGATAATCTTCGCAAGGTTCGTAGTGTGATAGAAGGAGGTACACCTGTAAAATTGATTGAATTTAGTGATGCTTCAATTGTAAAAGAACTTGTAGAAAAGGGAAGACGAGTCGGTGAAATGAAAATGGATGCCAAAGTTATTAAGTATTCAGATTATAGAGACGGACATGATCTTGCTTTACTTATGGTTCGTGCAACTGATTATGCTAAAAGTGGAGTTGAATTTAATCTTAGTAAAGACAATGACGGAATTGTTCCAATTGGTACAGATTTGATTCATGTTGGCTCTTTGCTCGGTCAAATGGGTGCAAACTCAATGACAAAAGGTATTGTATCACAGGTAGGAAGAACACTTGACAAATATGAATATGATCAAACAACTGTTACTGCATTTCCAGGAAGTTCAGGAGGAGGAGTTTATTTGGAGAACGGAAAATATGTGGGAATGATTGTTCGTGGTGCGGGTGAAGGATTCAATTTAATGGTTCCTGTTCGTAGAATGGTTGAATGGGCAGAAAAGAATGACATCATGTGGGCAATTGACCCAAAAGAAGAAATGCCAAGTTTAGATGAAATTTTAAGTATGCAAATAGAAGATTCAGGTATTGTTCGTAGTGCTGATGAAGGTGATGACGAAAAATCGTTGCAAAAGACTTTTCCGTTTCGTATTAAAATACTTCCTGAAGAAAGACAACGAAGTGCAGATAGGGTATTAAAACAATTACCTCTGGAAGATTTCACTCCTAAATTTGAGTTGAAGTATTGAGACTGATTAGGTCTATTTTAAAGGTCACATTTTTATTATTTTTATCACCCTTGGTGCTTTATTGTGCCGAGGGTGATGGGTTTATAAGCAACGATGAATCTTGGATGGATATCATTGATCAAAGATTACAGGCATCTTACGAAGCATACGAAAAGGAAAAACGAGAACGTGTAAAATTCTCCAAAGATGTTGCTAGATTTGCTACATTAAAAAAATCACAATTAGATTTGGCAGTAATGGTTCATCAATACAATTTGAAAGGACCTCATTTTGATCCTGATAAGTTTGATGAATACACTAAGTGGATGCGTATATATGAAAAAGAAATTTTAATTGCAACTAACAACTATGATGCTCAATCTTATGTTTTCTTTTTTGAGGAATTTGTAAAACTTACATTCAAACGAGCAGGAATGATTAATCCTGAATGTAAGATAAAAGATTGTGAATGCAAAAATTTTATCAAGTAGCACTAATACTTATAATAATGAGAACTATCAAAAAAATTATCTGTAAAATTAAATGCTTTTTTGTCACGTGTTGTTCAGACGAAAAATGCAGTTGTCTGTGCCACGATAACAATTAATTAAAATACTTTACGTAAGTATTAAAGTGTGGTATATTGTTTTTCTAATTAAAAGAAAAATTATATATGAAACATTTATTAATATTATTATGCGTTAGCACATTTGTATCGTGTAGCATTAAAAACAAGCTGCTAAACTCAACTAGTGATTCATTAGGCGTGCCAAAGCAACTAAATGAGCAAAACTCGACAACTGTTACTACAATTTCACAATTACCGACTTTACAAAGTCAACCGGTAATTGTAAATGAATTGGCGAATGAACCAAACTCAAACAAATTTAAATGGTATTACACAATTCCGTTTATCGGACTTGTAATTCTTGTGGTTCTTGTATATAAATTAAAACAACAAAATTTAAAATCATTATAATCTTTTTAATCAAATAAACCGATATATATTATTATGAAAAGTGGAGAACTATTAGGAAACGAAACAGAGGGAGTAAATCAAATACTTCCTCATAAGCACAAGTGGGCATGGGATTTATACGAACAAGGTGTAAAAAATAACTGGGTGCCAACGGATGTACCAATGACAAAAGATGTTCAGAATTGGAAATCTGCTCCCGATGATGCTTTAAGTGAAGATGAACGATTAGTTATCAAGAGGTGTCTTGGTTTCTTTGCAGGAAGTGAAAGTTTGGTTGCCAACAACCTTATGACACTTTCTAAATATATTACTGATCCTGAGTGTAGGCAATATATGGCAAGGCAGATGTATGAAGAGTGTTTACACAACCACACGGTAGTTTATATCTGTGATAGTTTAGACCTAGATATAAGTGAGGTATACGAAGCATATCAAACAATTCCATCAATCAAAGCAAAAGATGATTTTCTTATGGAAGTTACAGGTGGTTTGAATGAAGCAGATATCGATACATCCACTTTAGAAGGAAAACGGGAGTTGTACAAGGCCGCATTTACATATTGGGTTGTATGCGAAGGAACATTCTTTTTCAGTGGATTTGCGATGTTACTTGCATTAAGTGACAAAATACCTGGTATTGCAGAACAAATTCAGTATACACTTCGTGATGAAAGTATACATATTAAGTTTGGAACAACTTTATTAAATAAAATTAGAGAACAGAATCCTGACTTGATGACTAATAAATTCGAAGCAGATTTAACCGAGGTTTTAAAACGAGCAGTTGAACTTGAAATTGAATATGCCCAAGATGTATTGCCAAGAGGTATTCTTGGATTAAATTCAGAAATGTTTGTTGAGTATATGCAGTTCATCGCAAATCGTAGGTTGGAAAATCTAAACATGGTATACCGATACGATAGTGATAACAATCCATTTCCGTGGTTGAGTGAGGTTATTGATATTCGTAAGCAAAAAAACTTCTTTGAAACTAGAGTGATAGATTACCAAGATGAATCAGCATTAGTTGATGATTTTTAATAAATAAATCAAACGCATACATATATATAGTTAGTGGATTACGACCAGGAACTATACGAAAAAAGCTTATATTATCGTCATGTTGTTGACGAATGCAATGAAATTGATAAGCACAAATGGATTGAATCTGAAAAAGTGGGCATGGATATAGGCAAGGATAAAGCAAGGTGGTCATGGATTACTAATCACAAAAATAACTGGCATTCGCATTGGATACATAAGAATTTGAGAGATTTAAAAAATAAAACAGAATAGTTTTTATATTTATCTTATATGGAGACAGAGGAAAAAATAACAGAACCTTCTGATGAAAAAAGGTTTCTTAAATTTTTACCGACTCACCCGTTAAGGCATTTGAAATTATTGATAATAGTTTTGTTACATTGGGTTGTAGTAATAGGAAACTTTGGTGCGTTTTTTATTCTTGCTTTTCAAGGTCTAACCCCTTATGGTTTATCGTGGTATGTGTGTTTACCGTTATGTTCTTTTATTATTTTAATTTCATTTTCAAGAGTGTTAGATTGTCCGATGACTCGGTATGAAAATAAGTTAAGAGTTCAAGTTGGAAAACCTGTGATAAAAGGATTTATCGGACATTATTTTCTTAAACCATATGTTCGTAGAAAAATTAGAAAAGCACGTGAAATTAGAAAAACAAAAGAACAAAATGAAAATAAAACTTAAAGAAGCTGTTGCGTTTGCAAATTGGGTATTTGAAAAAAATAAAGTACCAAGCAAGTATTCAAGAGTATGTGCAGATGTTTTACTTAGTGCCGATGAACTTGGATTTAAATCACACGGACTTAGCAGACTTAACTATTATATTAAAAGAATTCAGGACAAAGTAATTGATGTAAATGCAATACCGGAGATTGTACGAGATAACAAGGCGTGTGTAACGATTGATGGTCATAATGCTCTTGGTCAGATTGTCGGAAAGTATGCAATGAATCAAGCAATTGCAAAAACTCAGCAACATGGTATTAGTTGTGTTGCGGTCAAAAACTCATCACACTATGGAATAGCAAGCTATTATAGTCGTTATGCGACTCAACACAATTTGGTGGGAATGAGTTTTACAAACGCACGACCTGCGGTTGCACCACTCAATGGAGTAGAACCAAAGATGGGTACAAATCCATATGCAATTGCATTTCCTTCAGACGAAAAGTATCCGTTTAGTATTGATTGTGCGACTTCTGTGTACCAAAGAGGTGATTTAGAAGTTATAGCAAGAAAAACACCTGATAATTATGTTCCAAATTGCGCTATTGTATCAGAAAATGAAAATCTGACATTTGAACGTTCGTTACGTTGGTTAAAAAAAGGAATTGCGGCCTTGACTCCAATCGGCGGACATAAAGGTTCTGGTTTAAGTATTGCAATTGAATTAATGTGTTCTGCATTTCAAAGTGGTGCTTATATGAGCAAACTAAGTGGACTTTACGAAGGAGATACCAAAAATCCAAGTTATAATATTGGTCATTTCTTTATTTGTATCGATCCTGAAAACTTTGCAGATTTAAAAGATTTCAAAAAAAATGTTGGTGATGTAATGCGTGAAATAAAATCAAGTAAAAGCAAACGAGGTGAAGAAATTTTAGTTCCGGGTGAAATTGAACATAACACATCTATTGATGTTCGCAAAAAAGGAATTGAAATTTCACCTGAGTTGTTTGAAGAGTTAAACAAACTTGGGTTTGATAAATGGCAGAAGAAACACACAGCAAACAATTTGAAATAGTAATTGCAATTCTTGGAATGATCGGAGGGGGAATACTTCCATTTCCTGAATTGATTGGTTGGGGTTTTTTAGTTTTTGCAATCGTAAATTTATTAAGTATAATATTTTTTGTCGGCAGAAAAATGTATTGGTTGGCAGGTCTTGCGTTTTATTTTGTGGTAGTGGATTCAATTGGAATATGGATTCATTTGCTACAAAAGTTTTTCATCTAAAATAATATAAACAATAATACTATTATATTCGTTATATAGTTGACGATATGTGTAATTATATGATATATATAATAAATTGGTTATGAATAAAAAAGTATATATAGTAGATGGTACCCGTACACCTTTTTGTAAAATGGGTACTACTTTCACAAAAACATCAGCATCAGACCTTGGAGTTTCTGCAACAAAAGCATTGTTTGCAAAAATAGATTTAAATCCTGACGTAATTGATGAAAGTGTAATGGGATGCGTATGCCAACCAGCAGATACCGCAAATATCACACGTGTAATTGCACTCAAATCAGGAGTACCTAAAAGTGTTCCTGCTTATACAGTGCACCGTAATTGTGCAAGTGGGTTTGAATCAATTACACAAGCACATGATAAAATAAACGCAGGACGAGGAAGTGTTTATTTAAGTGGTGGAACTGAAAATATGACCCAAGCACCATTTTTGTATCGATCAAGTGCAGTTGGTAAATTTACCAAGTTAAGCAAATGCAGAACATTTCGTGATCGTCTTCATACGGTATTAAGTTTTCGTCCAAAAGACTTCGCACCGATTGTTAGTTTACGGTTGGGATTAAGTGATATTACTGTAGGAATGAATATGGGTGAAACTGCTGAATTGATCGCAAGAGAAAGTGGAGTAACACGATATCATCAAGATAAATTTGCTTTGGAATCTCATTTAAAAGCACACGTTGCAATAGAAAAAATGACATCAGAAATTTCTCCATTCTATTTCGCAGACGGAACATTCGTTGATGCAGACAATGGAATTCGTGGTGAGCAAAGTATGGGTGCATTAGAAAAACTTAAACCTGTATTTGATCGTAAACAAGGAACCGTAACTGCTGGTAATGCTTCACAAATTACAGACGGAGCAGTTTCCCTGTTGATTGCAGATGAAACGGCAGTCAAACAAAATAATTGGAATCCATTGGGCAGAATCTCAGCATATGCATACGCAGGATGTGATCCTGAAAGAATGGGACTCGGACCAGTTTATGCGATTCAAAAGGTATGTGAAGAAACAGGATACAAATTAGATGATTTTGATCTTATCGAGATTAATGAAGCATTCGCTGCCCAAGTTCTTGCGGTTTGCAAGCAACTGAAAAAAACCACGGACTTGGGTGAGGTTGATTTTGCCAAATTGAATGTCAATGGAGGAGCAATTGCTCTTGGTCATCCAGTTGGTTCAAGTGGTTCACGTATTGCACTTACAACTTTGAAGGAACTTGAACGTCGTGGTGGTAAACGAGCATTAATTTCACTTTGTATTGGTGGTGGTCAAGGTGGTGCAATAATTTTGGAAAGAGAATAAAATGAGCAAGTCAATTAAACTAGAACAATTAAATGATATTGTTACAATAACATTTGATCAAGAAAATTCAATTGCTAATGTGTTTGATGAAAATATGTTTGCAGAATTAAATGATCATCTTGATTTTATAGAAGATAATAGTGATACAATCAAAGGAGTTATTTTTCAAAGTGCCAAACCAAGCATATTCATCGCAGGTGCAGATTTAAAATCATTTGCAGATGATCCTACACCTGAAAGAATAAGGTATTTGGTGATGCTCGGTCAGCATACATTTGATCGTATTGAGGATTTACCTTGCGTCACGGTGGCTGCAATACATGGTGCTTGTCTTGGTGGTGGATATGAACTTGCACTTGCGTGTGATCATCGTGTTGCTACATTAGGTTCAGCAACCAAAATTGGTTTACCAGAAACAATGCTTGGAATTTTACCTGCTTGGGGCGGATCAACTCGTTTACCAAGAATGATTGGGTTACCCGGCGCAATGGGAATTATTCTCGCGGGTAAAGTGGTTGTGCCAAAATTAGCACTTAAACTTGGTATGATTGATCGGGTGGTATACAAAGAAAATTTGGAAGCATCCGCAAAAGCAATGTTGCTTAATGGAAAAAAGAAATACAAAAAGCATTTATTAAATTGTTTTCCGTTAAAGTATATCGCAAAAAGCAAAGCAATTAAGAATGTAATAAAAACAACAGGTGGAGTTTATCCTGCTCCTTTGAAAGCAATTGATGTTATGGTAAAAGGTCTCGGCGGTAGTCGTGAAGAATCATTGAAACTTGAACAAAAAGCATTTGCAGAACTTTTAACTTCAGATGTTGCAAGCAATTTAGTCAACATATTCTTTTTACAGGAACGAAGCAAGAAAACGAAAAGTGACAAAGACTTCAATGTAAAAAATACTGCGGTTATAGGAGCAGGAGTGATGGGTGCGGGTATTGCACAATGGATTAGTTCAAGGGGAATCAAAGTATTACTTAAAGATATTAAACCCGAGTTTGTAGCAAAAGGAATTGCGAGTATAAGCAAGTTGTACTCAGCAGCTGTAAGCAAACGAGTAATGACTAAAGCAGAGGCATCGTGTAAGTTTGATAATGTTACACCCATCACGAATTCTATGCCAATGAAAAGTGTTGATTTAGTAGTAGAGGCTGCGATTGAACAACTTGAAATTAAACAAAATTTATTTGCGGAACTTGAAACACTTGTTCGTGATGATACAATTCTCGCAACAAACACATCTGCACTTAGTATAGTTGATGTCGCAGAAAAAATGAAACACAAAGAACGAGTAGTTGGTATTCACTATTTTAATCCTGTTCACAAAATGAAGTTGGTGGAAGTGGTTCGGGGAGAGTGTACTTCTGAAGGCACAATACTAAGAGCAACTCAGTTTGTCAAAAAGACAGGCAAACTTCCTGTGGTTGTAAAAGATTCACCTGGATTTCTTGTGAATAGAATTCTTATGCCATATCTGATTGAAGCAGTTTATATGGTTTCGTGTGGTGCGGACGTTGAACGAGTTGATAAATTACTACGAAAGTTTGGAATGCCGATGGGACCATTTCGTTTAATTGACGAAGTAGGAGGAGATGTATGTCAGCACGTCGCAGATGATCTGTTGAATCGTCTTGAAACTAATTTTCCTAAATCAGAGTTTTTGAAGTTAATGATTGAAAACAAAGATGTAGGTAAAAAAAGTGGTCGAGGATTTTACAAATATTCAAACGGAAAGTCCGCGGGTGTAAGTTCCAAGTTACCTACATCAGCAATCCAATCTGCTTATATAAATCAAGAAATTGCAGATGAAGAAATTGTTGATAGATTAATTTTAATTATGGTCAACGAAGCAGTTCGTTGTTTGCAAGAAGAAGTTGTAAATAGTCCAAAGGATGTAGACTTTGGAATGATAATGGGAACTGGATGGGCTCCGTTTCGTGGAGGACCAATTTCGTACCTTGATAATTTAGGAGCATCAGAAGTTGTTCAGAAATTAAATGAACTTGCCAAGAAAAACAAATATTTTACACCGTGTGATATGCTGATCGAATATGCGGAAAAAAATAAAAAATTCTACGGAGAAAAATAAATATGAGTCAAATTGATACGTCAAAAATGTCCAAGGGTAAAGCAGATGCCTTGGAAG
>MDTC01193287.1_pt1 | contig 10604 bp, 12 predicted proteins | sample 811181 | NCBI WGS metagenome assembly MDTC01 (sample SAMN05326644, study PRJNA326480) | marine metagenome | isolation source: seawater | place: Pacific Ocean: North | collected 2011 | reverse complement strand
CAATTTTTTTCTTTGAAGTATTGTAACAAAATCTTTTCTCAGTTAAATTTTTATTGTGATAAGCTACCTGTATGTACAAATCATCTTCTATTTGTTTTATCGCTGAAACAGTTGTTGGTTTAATTAAATCCACTTTACTCCTACCATCCTCACAAACATAAATTCTAGGTAATTTATCTTGATGTAAAACATCATTTGGATATAATGTTTTTTTATCAACTCTATTCATAATAGTATTAAAGAAATCACCCATATAAATTGTCTTTTTTGTTACTTTTTTATTTCTAATGTTGTCGGTAACACTACACCAAGATAGCCAAGCATCAGGAGGTGTCATATGGTTGTCTATAAAATCAGGATGGCCATGATCAGAAAAAATCCAAAACAAAGAATTTTCTTGACTAAAATCAATTGTGTCAATAATTTGTTTAAATTTTTCTATTGCAGCTGCTCTTCTCTTATCGTATTTAATACCTTTACCCATAACATCATGATAATGATTATATTTTAAAAATATAAAATCATTTGTATTATCTGGTAAATTTTGCATTGTTTTGATAAAGTTTTCTTCATCATTATTCTCATAATATGCGTAACTATAATATTTTCTATGTATAGAACATATTTCATCAGGTACAAATTCCTTTCTATTGTGTGCTAGACGATCATTTGATGATCCATAAAAGTCATCATAATCAACTATATCTCCTCTAGTAGGTCCCATTGAGTGTATATGTATATTCCAATCTTTTGGTAATCTGTTAAAAATCATTTTTTTATCAGCCAGAAATTTAGATTCCACACCTTTATATCTGTAAGTATTTTCGTATCCGATAGATTCATTTGGATATAATTCTGATGGTGTTACACCTGAAAACATAGTAGATAATGTTGTGGCAGTCCAACTATTAGTTATAAAATCAGAACAATGTAATCCTTTAGACTTTAGATGTTCCTCAATACCTATATCTCTACGAACCATGTCAAATAATATAGCATATATTTTCATACTTTTTTCCTCATAAAACATAACATTGTTGGCCACAAATATCTCTGACCTTTTTTGTTAACATAGCTTTGCACACCAATTTTTGTTTCACACCAATCCAACTCACTTCTAATTTTACTAATTCTAGAAGCTGGTATGTAATTTGTTTCAGTAACGTAATCATCATTATTTGAAAAGCTATCTAATAAATCAGTAGTTAAGGTATCATTCTCTTTTACAACTTCATAACCATATAAAGTTGGCCATTGATTACTACAACTATGTAAATCCTCAATAACATATAAACCACCCGGCTTAACTTGATCCCATAAATAGTTTAGTGATATCTGCATTTGTTCCATAGTGTGGCCACCATCATCTATAATCATATCGAAATCACCACCATTCTCTGATATAAATCTTTGTAAGTCAACTATGTTTGCTTGATCTCCTTTAAACATTACTGATCTGTCTAAGTAAGGATTACCCTCTTGTAGTTTATTAAATTCATCAACACCATACTGAAAAATATCATAACCATAAATGGTCGCATTTTCAAAATACTCCAACCACATTCTATGTGATCTGCCAGTTTCTACGCCTATTTCTAAAACTTTTGTAATATCGTATCTACTACTTTCTAATATATCAGAATAGTGTCTCGTATACCCTAATTCAAGAGCATCTACATCATATTTAATTGTTAATTCTTTAAGTGTAGCCATTATATCCTCTCTTCTAAATAGTGATCTTGAACATTTGTATGTCCTACATGTAGTATAATTTCATTACCACATCCTATGTAACCACTTCCAACTCCCCATTGTTGTGGCATTGAATATGGATGTATACCAGTATTCCAACTAGCTCTACTCATTTGTAGTGGTGCTCTTTTTGGATTTGTTTCCATTAGTTTACAGAACTCACTTAACCAAGCTCTTCCTCTGTTATCTTCTGTATTGAAACTACACCACCATAAATCATAAGTTAGTAAGTTGCCACGACTCTCATCTTCATCTAAATGATAATCACCATCATTTCCCCTAGTGTATATCCCATCAATCTTAACCATCTGTCTTTCATTAGTCGGAACACAAACTCCAAATCTTTTAGTTATTGGTAAAATTGTTTTAATTTCGTTAGATACAAACATCAAATCAGAGTCTACCGATATAGCTACATCAGCAGTTGATTCTAACAAACCTTTAGCTTCATAATAATCACAACAATGCCAACCCCACCTGTGATTTGATTTTGAGAATGGACTTTTATTTACATCAACTAACCTTACCTCAACATCAGAATAGTTCTTAGCTAAATCAGCTACATCAGTATAAAGAGTTAGCTTAGCCTCTGGAAAAAATTTCTTTACAGAGGAGTATGTGGGATCTAATCTATGCTCATCAGTAAAACTATCTGGTTGATTAGCATTAGACCTTAAACCAAATTCAGCAAATATAAATTCTATGTTCATTAGGCTCTTTCCTTTATAATTTTAGCTATAGTATTAGTGGTACTATAATCATGATCTCTACTATTGAATATTATTTCTATTGACAAGTCATCTCCAGTAAATGGCTTTCCTCTATGATCTTCTCCTAATATGCGAACATCTATCCAATCCACATTCTCAGATAAGTATTCGTAAAGTGCTGGTTCACCATCATACAAAAAAGCTTGATCTACATTTTTATTTGACTGAACCATCATAAGTCTTTCTTTTGGAGTCCATATAGGTTCATTTTTATGTCTACCATCTGGCTGTTTTGTCTTAATTTTATATTCATTAACAGCCACAATTAAATAGTCACAATATAATTTACACTCCTCAAACATCATTACATGACCAGGATGCATAATATCAAAATAACCACTAGTAAATCCAATCACTTTTCTATTCAAAACAACTCTTTATAAGTTCTTTCTATCCAATAATTAGCATCTCTACTCATTGGATTTGGTGGTATAGAATTAAAGTGGTAAACCCAACCCGCATCTAAATGATGCAAATCATCAGTCCAATATTCTTTACCAGTTAAGAACAATAAATTTTTTCTGTATAAATCTTGTAAATTATAACAACTTGGTAAATATTTAACATCAACCTTTTCTCTATGGAGCATATAATTTACTATAGTTTGATCAGTACCACATCTTAATTCAGCTATAGTATCAGATATTTGCTGACTATTATCATTATAGTATTTTTTCATAGCATCAAAAAAATTCTTATGGTTTTCATTCACTATCTGAAATCCACCATTGATGTAGTTCCAAGGATGTATCCTCATACCATCAAATAATTTATCACCAAATCCTCTTATGCTTCTCAATACCCATTCATAACAGCCATCCACCCTAACACCACAATACCTACCATCTGTTTCATCAAAAAAATTAGGACAATCAGGATGAACAATTGTATCAGCATCAACCATTAGTATTTGATCATAGTCTATTTTATTAGAATCTAATATATCGAATAAATAATATCTTTGCCAAGTTATTTTCATATAGTCTACTGGATAAAGTAAATCTTCCCATACTAATAGCTCAGAGTTATTGTTATCACACCAATGTTTCCAGCTTTTTACAGAATAATGATATGAATTATTTCTACCATCACCTAAATTTATGTTAGGAATAAAGACTACGTTTTTCATTTTTTACCTATATGCGGCTTTGTATCTCTATAAAAGTATTCATTATTTCTAGAGTCACCATCCATATAATTAAAATTTAAATCATTCTTCCAAGCACAATAATTAAAACTTAGCTGATCTCTTTTACTGTTATATTTTATTTCAGTCCACCAATCTTCCATAGTCTTAATACAATCTTCTTCATTGTGCCTTCTTAAAATAACCATACCTGTTATTAATCCATGATTTGCTGGATACCTAAGTATTCTATATCTTTCCATTTGTTTTTGTATGAGGTATGGATTATCTTTATAGTTCAAAACACCTCTTTCAGGTGTCCTCTCCATATTCTTTGCACCCAAATCAAAAATAGTCTGAGCTTCATCATAAGCAGAGTTTCTCGCATCTAAACTATTATTGGCGTGACTAAAAAATGCTACATTAGAATCACTTAAATATTTATCAATTAAATCATCTAAATTACCTTTAACAGTCATATTACCATCTATAAAAATGCTGTATCTATAATCTTTTAAATATCTATGTGGTAATACTTTAAACCTTTTAGCATTTCTATTGTTATCCTTATATAAGGGTAAGCTATTTTCTTCACTAAAACATTTCCAGTCCCAACCATCTGGCAAATTTTGTTTTTGAACATCATCATAACCACCAAATATTGAAGTATAAACTATTTTACTTGACATATTAAACCCTCATAATCTCTTAATATTTTATGCGCTGTTTTTTCAAAAACAACATCTTTTTTATGACCTATCTTTGTTATAACTTCCAACACGCCTTCATCTATAAATTCATTCACAGCTTTCATAACACTATTTGGAAACAGTCCATAGTCATCAAAAATCAACATTGGTTTGTCAAAATAATTTATAGCATTTATAATATCATTTTTTACAAATGGATAATCATGCACACAATCTATAAAAACTACCTGATGATTTTTATCAAAGTCCCAAGCAGTCCCATACACATCTTTTACAATAAAATCAATATTAGTTTTATTTTTACTAAAATCTTTAGCTGATTGTATTCTAGCTGGATCAAAATCCACAGCCGTTACTTTGTTAAAGTAACCACTTAAAGCGTGTGATGTATAACCTAATGAACATCCTATCTCAATAACATTTTTATCTTTGTATCTATCACCTAAAAAATCTATTAAGTCTGCTTTAAATTTTAGAGATGTCGTAGTTTTTGATTCAAATTTATCAGGTGCTCTAGCTAAATGAACTCTTTTATATTCATCATCTAATAAATGCTCCCCTCTAACTAAGTTGTGAGCTATAGGAAACTGTCGTTGCACACTATAAACATCAGAATACCTAGTTACTATTTGTGAAGTACCACATTGATTTCCAACATTATATTTAGCTTTAGATTTTATGTACAACTGAATTCTAACATCCATATTTCGCATATCTAAAGCTTTATTTATATAATCAAATTCAGTTTGTTCTATTGGTCGTTCAGTCCAATAAAAATGTGGTATAAATTCATCAATTTTATCCTCTATAAGTTCATCCATAGTATAGTCATATCTATCTGATATTAATAAGCATCCGAAATCATTTTCACCAGTATACTCTTTTATTATAGAATCACCTAAACCTTTTTCCTCATCAGACCAATATAATTCTGGCTGAGAATCTTTATATTCATTTTCTGTGAATTGCCAGAACTTTAACATTTGTTCTACCAAAGGCGTATCTATATTCTCATTGTCATAAATTCTATAGTGATCGTGAAAAATTTCACCATCGTATTGATCTACAAACTGATCAACATAAGGATTATGTTTAAATATATTTTCTGCGTTTCCAAACTTACTATTCCACGGATTCCAATTATGAAAGTGTTCAGCAAATAAATTCTCCAACATTTTAGTTGATGGTACATATACTTTACAGTTAGGATACTTTTCTTTAAGAAGTCTTGGCATAGCAGATATGATACCCCAATCGCCTATTCCATGTGCTGTTCTCATAACCATAAATTCTTGTTTATCTAAATAATCGTCAGGTATTGCTAAACCATCTGATTTTGAAAATCCAAGAGTATCTGTTTCTTCAACAGCATAAACCTTATTATCCACTATTCTCCAAAATATCATACTCCCCTCCTGATATTCATCTCTTTACTAAAATTTTTATTATAAAACATATTTTGTTTTTCTTGCTTTTCAATTGTTTTTGGATGATACAAACTTAGCTCTTCATGTGGTGGCAAATGTGAGTATGTTTTGTAACCTCTTATAACTTCGTGAAGAGGTCTTTCCCATCTAATATTATCGTTACGTCTAAACACACGAGCTTGATAATCTGGATAATTTACCCAATTCTTCTCTGTAACTCTCCAACCCCATTTTTTTATGTGCACTTCTTCCATACCCTCAATTGTATTTACACGTGGAATCCAAACCAAATCAACATCATTTATCTTTAATATCTCTTTTAACTGTTGTAGTAATATTTCATTAGGATATTCATCAGCATCTATATGAAATATATAATCACCCTTTGAATTTTCTATAATTGAATTTTTTTGAGATGCAAAATCTTTATTAAGACTCCTCTGATATACTTTAATATTAATTGTATCAAAATGATTTTGTGTGAAAGTCTCAAGTTCAAACTCAACTGCTTCGTCATTACCATCTACACAAATTATAATTTCATCCAGTCCTAAATCTACATTATCAATTAAAGTATTTAATAACTTTTTTAATTCTTTAGCCTCATTATTAACTGTAATACCGTAACTAATTATCACCAATCAATTCCTTTACTAATGATGGTGGCAACCTTAAATCTTCTAAAAATACTTGACTTTTTTTAGCTTTGTCATAGTTATAAGTTCTATAAATACCATTCTGTTTTATTACAGATTTTAATTCAGAGTATATTTGTTTAGTGCTTTTATCTATATCAACTCTGTATATTTTCTTTTTTTCATCCACCACCTTAACATCACCAGCAGCCTCTAATATTTTTTGTAATTTAGTATTTGTAGACACGTTTGAAACTTCTAATTGTATACCATGTAATAGATAATCGCTTGATTTATTTTTTGCTCGATTTGCCAGTTTAGGTTCTAAAACCAATATGGTTCTTCTTAAAATACTACCTTTCGTATTTCGATACTTAAATTCTATAATATCTCCACGTTTTACTTTAGTCCAATTGTAAGCTATTTTAGCCATTATAAGTCTATCTTATCTCCTTCTCCCTCTAACATTATACCCATAGCTTTACAAGCATCCATAAATTCAAATTGGCCAAATTTTTGAGGGTTTTCTATATCTAACCTTTTACTATGTCCATCATATTTTTCTCTATCTTCCTCAGGTATATCTACTATTTTAGCATAATGCCAATACCAATCATTTGGTTTACCATCAGGATATATTATCCCCTTTTCTCCCATATTAACCACAGATGGATACCAAACTAAATCTCTTTCATCATCTATTATTTTTAGATCATTCATTAAAGCCGTATTTTTTTCGGTAGATTTTTCTAAATGCTCACTATCTACAGCCATATAAGAATTAGTAGTCATTCCACAATAAAAACAAATAAAAGACTCAAAGTCCTCTCCTTTATCATCTTTAGTTTGTTCCACAAAACAGTTACTATGTAAGTCTTTCATATCACAAGGACATTTTGTATTTTTTTCCATTACTTCACCTTCTTTAATTTTGGTAGATTTATTTTTGGGGCTTCAGTTGGTTTACTAATCTTTTTTAGTTTAGGTAATTTGAGACTTACTGGTGTTGGCTGTTCTTCAAATTTTGGTAGATATTTATTTAATATCTCTTCAAATTTTTTATCCATATTTTTTAAAGAAAAGGCTCTATTAGCCATCGATAAACGTTTAGCAGCCATAGTAAATTGTTTATATTGTTTAAAAACTTTAAACATAATTTGACCAGCGTACTGATAATTAACACTAAACCATTTTGCACCTTCTTGTAACATTTCCTTTGGAACTGCTGACGGATGGACATCAATTAAACCACCTGGTAAAAGAACAGCATTATTTTTATTTAGAAAGTCTTTTTGACCACTCCAATCAGGAGCAATTATAGGTTTTTCAGAAAAACAAGCTTCTAATAGTGGACGACCAAATCCTTCACCATGTGTGAAAGTAATATGAGCTTTTACCTTTGGGTGATTGTAAAGTTCATTTATTTCTTCATCTTCCAAATCTCCATGTAGTAGATAAACATTAGGTAATTTACCCTTAACTTTTAATTTTATTTCTTTTATTTTTTCTAACATAGAATTTCTGTCTAAAATTGAAAATGTAGCACCACTAGTTTTTAATAACAAAGCAGGTGGTCTTTTTTTATTTTTAAATGTCTCTAAAAATGTTTTAACCAACATACCTGTATCTTTTCTATCCTCTCCAAGATCACCCTGCAACCAATGACCTGTGTATAAAAATAAAAACTTCTCTTCTATTTTGTCCATTTCATCGACAAGCTCTTTAGAAAAATCTTTAGTCTTTTTATAGATGTCCAAATCAACACCCTCAAATAAAACTTCCATTGGTTTTACAAGTCTCAACTCTCCTATTTTTTGTTGCTGATCATTTAATTTATCATAAACAAGAGCTTGAAAAGTATTTTTAACAAAATGAGATACTGCTATATTCATATCCATTCTATTTAAACCTTCAACCCATTCCGCTTTTGGAGCAGTATTTTCAATACCAGCAGTTATTCCTATATTGTACTTCCCTACGGGTGTAAATTCATTTGGTACGCTTATTTGAAAATGGATATCAGGTTGTCTATCCATACTATTTTCTTTTAACAACCTATCTATTATCAATTTATCTTTAGGATTTTCAGCATTTAGAGCATTCATTGGTGTATTTCCCCACCTTAATGAATTTATTTTTACTTCAAATTTATCCATTCTTAGTAAAGAATGAATTAAATCTCTTGTATGAGCACCATATCCACTTCTTGTTGCTGGTGGGCCTGTAACTAAAACTAACGGTTTCATATTATCTCCTAACCTTTAAAAATTGTATAACGTTTTCTTGGCGACCACTTATCAAATGCTGTATTCATATGATCTACAAAATTTCTACACATAGCACTAGCACTCATCATAGCATCATCACTCATGACAAACTCATGTCCTAACATACCACACCTATCTCTTTCTTCTTTACCCATATCATACCACTCTTTAATAGCATCAGCAAAATCTTCAAATCTTGGTCTATCATCAAATATATATGGAGTTGGTATTGAACCCTGCAAACTACGATTGGATGGCCAAACTGGTTTTACCCACTCACCCCAAGTTAAATCAGAATTATCTTTCCACTTTTTCTCATCATGCAGTGAGTGAACCCAACTGTAATCTTCATAGGTTAGTAACTTGTCTTTGTACTTAAACCCACATTGGTCTTGTAATCCACCAGTAACATTAACTGATACTGGAGTTCCACACATCAAAGCCTCGCAAGTTCCTAATCCAAATCCTTCATTAGATGCCATATTTATTTGAAGATCAGCAATATTATATAAATAACATAGATTCTGATCAGCTAATTTTTCAGTTGAAAATATAACATCATATTCTGGACAAACCGCCGAAACTACTGCTGGCAAATCTGTACCATTAGGATCACGTGGTTGAGTGTGCATTACAAGCGCACATTTATCAGATTTTTCTTTCGGTAACATATCACAAAATGTTTTATAAGCCATAATAACATCGCCTGGCAACTTTCTTCTTATGTTTCGATTGTTCCAAAACATTATGAAATCATAATCTTTATTTTGAGTTACCTTTCTTTTTAACCTAAGCAAGTCACCATATTCTTTGTGACCTTTTCTTACAGGATAAAAGTTTTTTTCATTTATACCATGTGGAACATAAGTATTATTCCATTCATTTGTTGGAACATCTTTACGAACATTATCAACTATATTTACAGTTTGTTTACTAATATTCATAATCAAATCACAACTCTCATAAAATGGCTCATTCCACATTGGATATGGTAAATCATCCCATATATTGTAATAGAAAATTGGTATGTTTTGTCTTACCTCGTGTTCCATCTGATACAACCATTCCCAAAATCTTGGGTCGGTGTAGTGCAGTATAGCATCTGGTTTTTCTACTGACAACAAATGTCTTAATAGTTCAGGTGTACCATAACCTGAAGTTGGTATTATTTTTAGGTAAGCATCTTTTACTCCTGTTTCCTTACGAACAGATTCATTCATATCTATAAATTTACCCTCATCAGGATGCTTTATAGCACCACCAACTTGAACCCAATCAAATTTATCTAAAGTACCTAAAACAATTTCTCTTGACATTGTTCCCACACCAGATGACATTCTCAAATCATCTGATAACAACAAAATCTTCTTTTTAGCCATTTAAAACCTCTTTCTTTTTACCTGCAGCCCAACCACTTTTAAAATACTTTCTTAAAACTGACAGTTTATCTTCATACTCTGCTATAATACCAATTTCTTTTTCTATTGTTTCCATAATGTCAGGATGTTCAGCTACACCAACTCCATTTTCTAACAGAACTTCAACATTTATTCTATGTTTATGGATAAGAGCCTCAAATTGCTTTTCACTAGCTTTTATCAAATCATCTCTAAAGTTTAAACTCACAATGCACTCCCACTTGGCTTTAGATTTTCATATTCAGATATTTGTTTTCTAAAACTCTCATTGTGAACATACAAATCCATTGAACGATTTATTAGTTTTTGTAACGTAAAGCTATCATCTAAATTACTTATTTTAAATTTTTTATAAAGATTGTCTAATAACTTTACGGATGTTAATTTTAACATAACATTTCCTCCGTATATATATATATAAATATTAAGAACTAATTTATTATTACATATTTTTTTTCTTTTTTTATAGCTTCCTTTAAGGCACTTTCGGTGCCATTTG
>MDTC01258836.1_pt1 | contig 10605 bp, 11 predicted proteins | sample 811181 | NCBI WGS metagenome assembly MDTC01 (sample SAMN05326644, study PRJNA326480) | marine metagenome | isolation source: seawater | place: Pacific Ocean: North | collected 2011 | reverse complement strand
CTGCGTTGTTCGACCACATGATTTCTCAAATAGCAGGCGGCGAGTCTCTGGAATCAGCGTTTGAGTTTTTCATGGAAAAATTTACAAGTGAACTCTCTCAGAATCAATGGGCATTGCATGCGGAAGCAGGCATCCTTACCGACAAAAATCTTATTGCCTGGAATAGCCAATTCATGGCAAAAATTGAGGGAAGACTGACTGGAGTACTCGCGATCGCCGGTGTTAATGGAAGCACCGCCGAGCTCGAAGTAATTTCATTTAGATTGATACGGCACTGGAAAACTTATATGAGGACATTAGTTGAATATCACGATATTGAAGACGCACTTTGGCTGCAGCAGGATACAGTAAGGACATCCCTAGCCTTAGTCGATGCGCCTCTAACATAAACAACGCTTGTGCAGTTATTAGTGCGAGCTACAACGGCACTTTGCACATTTGGACGACGAATCGCACTCTAGCCATAAGTGAGCAGGACTAAGTACCAAAAAAGGCGCCTAATAACCTTTCCTGCTTCAGTCCTTAGGCAATCCATATTTTTTGAGGAGCTTTTTATATTCGGCCAAGAGACTTTGATCCTTTAACATGCCCAATTGCTTGTCCAGCTCTTGTTGGGTGAACGCGGGTTGAATTTGCATAATCTCATTGACGTAGCCTCGTGCTTTTTTAGGCTCGTTCTCACGATCAGCAATCAAAGCGAGCGTTACCAATGCTCGGCTTCCCTGCAAAGCAAAGATTTCGCCAGATTTAGCTTTCTTGAATATGGCCTGCGCCACCTTTTTAGCCTCATCATTTTCACCCAACATCGCAAGACTTGTGGCATATCTATTCGCGTACCAAGCCGGATGAAAGGGTGAAATCCTCATCGCCTCAGCCAACATTTTCTTAGCTTCCAGTGGTTTCATCGAAAGAAGATATACGGTCCCACCAACTGCTAACATATCACCTGTCGGCGAACCCATTGCTGCCGCCTCAGTCACCTTCTGCTGAGCGGCATCATAGGAGCGATCGTATAAATCAAACCACGCACCCAAAACCAACGGGTTTGGTGTCTGCATGATCTCAAAAGCTAGCTGAGCCATTCGGCGACCCTCAGTAATATTTAGCTCCCGACGCTCTGGGCCCTCCATCATCACTTTTTGGAAATACAGCCAGCCTCTTAGAAGATGTGCGGGGCCGCTGCTTTGAGGGCCTGCATACACCTCATTGACTACCCGCTCCATCTCATTGTGGGCGTCAGACGTCCATTTGAGGAGGTGCCTGCGGCCTTCCCCGAATAACCTCATCTCTTCAATAGAGCTCCAGTGGGAACCGTGGTTACTGCTACCCCCCAGCTTAGACATGAAATTAATCTGCAGATTTTTAAAGATACTTTCAGTAATCAGATCCTGAAACTCGAACAGCTGCTCTGTTTGACCTGAAAACTTGTCAACCCATACTATCCGATCCTCTATTGCGTCTATGAGTTCGACATTAACTCTAAGGCTCCCAGCGGCCTCTTGAACACTGCCACTCATCAAGTATCTGACCCCTACAGCGTCCGCTATTTCTGATGAGTCAAGGTCCATCCCTGCGACCTTCTTTGCAGAATTGTTAGAAATAACAAAAACATCACTCGATCTAGAAATCTGACTGGTAATATTCTCCGCGATACCTTCGGCGATAAATATTTTTGCAGGATCCCCAGAGAGATTTTTAAAGGGCAAGACGATCAAAGAAGGTTTGGTAGGCAGCGGGAACCCAATCTCAGCATCTTCAGGACCAAGGCTAGACCTAAGCAAAAAGAACACAGCGGTAGTAGCCGCTACGATCACCAATACGGCAAGACTAATTTTTTTGGGTATAACGTGGGTATCTTTCCTCTGTCGTCTTTTGGTTTCGTTAATCAGAATATCAAATGCGTGGAACTGGTTTTCTTTTACTTTCTGCAGACCTATGTCATGGAATTCCTCGTCTACTTTATCCTTAACCAGATCGTAAATAGCCTTAGAGATACACACACCGCTGGGCTGGCAGATTGACTCCAATCTGGCGGCTACGTTTACGCCATCACCGAGCAAATTATCATCATCCTCAATGACATCACCAAGATTGACTCCAACCCGGAAGAACATTTGTTCTGTGATCTTTAACGAACAGTTTTTTTTATGAATATCACGTTGAAAACGCGTCGCGCATTTTAGCGCTTGAACTGCGCTTCCAAACTCAGCAAATACTGAATCACCCCCTGTATTGAATATCCGGCCCCCCATTCTTTTGACCATCGGGTCCAGTATCGCCCTAAATTTTCGCAGGGTAGCGATTGTTTTTTCTTCGTTCCTCTCGATAGATTTGCTATATCCGACCACGTCTATCGCAACCAATACTGCTAGCTTTCTTTCACTATCACCATCCTTCATAGACGTCCTCTGAATTTGTTTATTAATCAAACCTCGGCCTTTTACATCATTTCTCATTATGGTTAAGGACTGATTAGCTTAAATCTTCATTTATTTTAGTCCGATACCCTTTGACATGGGGTAAGTTCTCGTGGACCAGACTGAGATGATGTACTCAAACTTAACGGAAACGGCGCAAATACAGTTCTCTAAAGTTATAGTTTTATAATCGATCAGCACTAGAACAAAACCGTTAACTCGCTGTAGCCGGGGACATCCAAGATATTTATCATGAATAAAATCGAACGTTTCGCTCAACGTGTTGGTCTAAGATTCAGGCCTAATTAAGGCATGCCAAACGACCCTCTTATTTGGCTTAACAAACGTTTACAAGAATCTCGGTATCCCCACGCCTTATGCCCAACAGAATATTTCTGAGACTGTTCATGTACATAGTTGGCACAAGCACTTAATAAGCACAAATAGCGAGCGCCCTCCTCCCTAAAGGATGTAAAGCCAAAATATCGGTGCAAGTTAACAAAAAGTATTATCGCAGAAAACACCTACCTTTTCCGTCAACAAGATCGTCTTTATATTGATGTCCGGGCACAATAGCGTCAAATCCATAAATCATAAACCCACCACGCTTTGATTCTTTAATCAGGCTACGATGATCAGGCACTCATAGTTTGGTGGCAAAAAAGAAGAGATGTCTTGATGATCCGTGGACTTATCGCTCCAATCCTATCGCCATTCGACGAAGACTTATCATTCGATCAAGTAACCTACAACGGTTATGCAAAACACCTACTAGCTCCGGGGTGCTGGGGACTTGCGCCATTCGGGACCACCGGCGCGGCGTTGTCCATCAGCGCAGCAGAACGTCAGCTTGCTTTAGATGGCTTAGGTCAAATCGGGAATAAACTCGTCCGCTCTGATTCCTGGGACATACCTGTATAATTGACCAGAGTCAGTTGAAATAGCACAACAAGCGACTAAACTGGGATGTGACGGCGTGCTGGTACCCCCGCGTTTTTATTTTGAGGACGTATCAGATCAGGGTTTGCTTGATTACTACGAACGCTTCATCGAAGGTGTAAATCGTACCAGTTTGCGGACCTGCCTGTACCACATTCCCCTAGTCTCTGGCGCCGGTCTATCGGTAAGCGTAGTCAAACTATTAAGAGATAAATATCCAACAACCATCGTTGGTATTAAAGATAGCTCCGGTGACTGTACGAATACCGACCAACTCCTGCAGATGGAAAATCTGATAGTCTACCCAGGTCGTGAACTGTCCTTAGTCGAAGCCATGAAGCTAGGAGCTCCCGGCTGTATCTTCGCGACCGCGAATCTTAACACTCAACAAATCGTGAATGTGATTAACCACTGCGAGCACCACAACTGGCGACACAGGCCGCTTTAGCGCACGATCTTGCGTAAGAAAGTCGGCTTATTTCTCAAGAATTCGCTCCGATTCCCGCGCAGAAGGCCTTGTTGGCAGAGCTAACAGATTACAAGCCATGGAGAAATGTGCGGCCACCTTTACTGCCAATGCCCGAGCGAACAGCAAACCTCCTGAAGACGAGGCTCCACGAGTTGGTCACCGAAAGGTCGGACTGAATAGTGCCGAAACCACCCTGTCTCAGATATTCAATCCTGAATTAATACGCGCAAGGACGTCCTTGATGCCAAGTTAAGAATAGCACTTTCATCTTCAATACCTCAACCGTTGAACAAATAAAATTTACCTCCTAGTGCTGCTATCCTCCACCTAAAGAGACACGTGACACAACGTTAGTATCAAGAATCCCCCCCTACACGAGTCGAATATGCGATAGATTTGACTTATGCGTTCCATCCAATTGACCTTGGCTTCTGAAATGGTTTCGGCCACGCCATTTTTAAAGTGGCTGCATTGAGACTCAACCTCGACACAGAATCCCAAGTACTCGTGACTTATCGAGCAATCGCTAGTGTCATGAATCGCTTTGGTGGGAAGGCGCGATTTGAACAATCGATTGAAGAAATTCTCAACGATTCACTTGATGAGTTGTTGCGCTATAACGAGGAAGGAATTCAGTCTCTGCGCATAGCCTCAACTTCAGGTAATCAGTCGGTAACAGAGCAAATTCTCAAGTTGCTGAGTCATGCGATCACAAATCTTCTCGATGAAAATAGCGTTTATCCGACCACCTAGCACTAACACTCTCAATCTGTCGATCTCAGAGGACTTCTTTGTATCAAACCGACAACAGAAATAGGAAGAATGATTGTAGTGAGGCCGACAGCGATCAATAAAAACCCCAGCTCAGAATAATCTGCCGCTGTGGTGACCCGTTGAGTGGTCTGATCAACAACTTCCCTCGATACTTCAAATATTTGATTGATATATTTTGTTGCCAAGGCACTTGCCGACAACGCGAGGTTAGTAAAAGATGCAAACACCGCAAAAAATGTAGCCTTCAATTCATCAGGCGCATTTCTGGCAATCCAAGCCAACAACGGAATCATCGAAATTTGTCCTAAAGGCGATTCAAGAGCTGTATTCAATATCGCAATAAACCGAGCATCGACAACTCCCCCGGTTAGGGTCGCGGTCCATTGATGCAACCCATAATACATTCCAATACTCGGTAAAAAGAGACAGCCACCGATTAGCGAAAGAATCACGATTATGCGGGCGATCGAGTAACGGGCCACTAGTGGCCGGAGCAGAATTATTCCTATTAACGTAAGAGCTGAGGAGACCGCGGCCAACACAGATAAAAACTGCTCATCGAATAACAAGGCATCAATTTCGAACCACGTGAGGCCGGGGCCAGGAGACGGAACCGCACGAAATACGAAAATAACGATCGCGGTACCGACGACCATTAAACGTGTCTCATCGCTCAGATAGCCCAACAGCTGAGTCATCAAATACACAATAATTGTCATCGAGCCTAGAAAAACAATTTCCTGTGCAAACGGAATGTCGAGGCTCCCAACCGAAACCGAAAAAATCACGAACAAGAGACTTCCGTTTAAAACAGCCCAGTTTGGACGCGCTTCAGAGATAGCCTGTCTTGGATCTGGCCGACCAAACCTCAAATATCTCGCCAACATAACGCCCGCAATCGAGACACAGGGAATCACCAGCGCGTAGACATAGATATTCGCGTAGACCGCGCGTGTTTCTTCGTCACCCAATAATTCAACGCCACTAAACAACGCGACATTTAACAATGCAACCAGCAAACTGCCACCGATGACCGCAAATCGACCAAGAGCCTGCATAGTTGTGTGCATCTCTTTAATCTCAGAGGTCGGGATTGGAGTACCCGAATGATCCTGAGTTGGGACTGCTTCCACGGTCATCGCATCTGCCACCACGTCTTGGAGTACATAGCCGACCGGAGCCAGGATCACACTGAGAACGAACCAGACCTCGACCGCCATCACCGACCGCATTAACTCAGTTTCGGCAATGAGCCCATACATAATGAGAAGACTGGCAGTGATCACAAGCGCGCCGAGATATACAAAATAATTCTTATGACGCCAAAATAAGTCAACTAGGTGTCCTAGTGGCATCTTCAGGGCCCAGGGCAGCCCAGCCCAGAAACTAAGGCCAGCCAAAAAAGTAGCAGAAAGCCCCAGATAGTCTTTAACAAAGAACGTACCAACAATCGCGGTGAGCCCAGAAATTCCCGCAGCCAAGTACACCATTAACGGGGGTAAATAACTCCACCGCAGCGACCGTAGGAGTCCAACGAATGCATCGTGTAAGTAGTATCTGACTCGTGTCATTAGCTATCACAGTGTCCATTAAGATAGTACTTAAAACTTGTCTTAGTTATCGATCAAAAACAGTCTTCGATCACGGTGTGCGGATCTCAATATACCCCAACAGCTGTGCAACCTAATCTTTCTGGTTCCTGTAATTCGCATAGCTTACAATTTCATTGGGTTTGATATTCGTTGCAGATCAACACAAGCGAAATCGAGAAGAACTGAAATCAAAAACATTGTAGCAAAATAGTTTCCGCTCACATTTCTCTACCATAGGTGACTCAGAAAGGACACACCGATGCGAGAACGGATTGCCACTCCGCGGTGAGACGTAGCCCTTCGTATTTATCATTACCAAAAAAGTCTTAACCAAACTTGGCATCACTTATGCATTATTGTTATCAGACGCCTATTCGGTGTCAAAAAAAAGACGGTCCATTCTGGTCTACGCGGGAATCGCTAGCATCGGATGGGCGGGTCTTCACAAATAACAATTGATTTAATGAACCAAGAAACCTGACCCCCGAGATATAGCGTTACTCGGGGATTTGGTACGTACTATTTTCCTTGCGGCGGCACGTAGTTTCCGAGCGTAGTCTGGGCGAGCGTAGCCGCTCCGGAAATATCCATTGATTCAAGGATATGCAGCTGATCAATGGAACCCGTCGACCCTACCGCAATTTTAACAGCCATCGCTTGATCAACCGTTCCCTCACAAACGGCAACAAAATCGAACAAGCCTCGTGTGATGTGAAAGTCGATTAATTTAATACCCGTCGAGGCGGTCATCGCGGCGATGATTTCCTTACGATCTTGTGTCGGATTGGCCACGAACCCTTTCAGAGCGGTTGCCGAGTAGGTACCCACACAATAAATTACAGACATTTTAACTCTCCTTACCTTTTCATTTCTCTTATATTACGACACTCGCATGGAGCATAAGTTCAAATCTCCAAACAGCTACTACTAGTGTTACACAAAGCACTATCGAAAAGTAAAAGAGCTTCCGGGCCCTATTTGAGAAGCGAACCAGAGGCAAAAAAATTAACCCGAATAGCCAAACAAAACCAACGATCAACACGTACCAAAAAACGTCTTGGGTCGATGGATGGAATAGGTAAGACGGCCTCATACAAAAAAATACCCGCACGATGGCGGGTACTTTCTAGTCACAAAACTTTTGATCAGAACCAGCTTAATGGATTCCACCAAGTAACTTCTTCATCAGCCTCGTTAGCAGACTCACCGGCAGTCGACGAAGCCTCAGCTGATTCGGCACCAATTTGCGCCCAATCCGGTGCAATTGAATTGTAAGTCGCACAACCACCCAGCGACACAAGCATCAACGCCATAAAGAATGAAATAATAACTTTTTTCATTAAGCACGTTCCTTAGTTTCGTGTATGAGAGCTGAAGGATACTACGAATTGAGCTCAGCCTTAATCTCTTCCGATAATCCAAACGAATCTGCCGTCACCAGTGGCCAATAAACCGACAGCCTTGGGTCGTCCATCCGGCCCTCTCCAGTGATCAACGCGTTCGCTGAAACCTTAGGATAAATTTGATCAGCCAGCTTGATCTCACTCGCTGATAAACGCCGAACAATGTGGCGTCTGTTTAGTTCTGATGGGTGGTGTACACCTACAGATTCCATGAGCTCTGCTACTGCCTCAATACTGTGCCGATGAAAATTAGCTACCCGTTTGGCTCGAGACGGTATATCTAAGACTCGGTAACGACCCGGGTCCTGTGTCGTGATCCCGGTAGGACAGCGGCCCGAACCGCAATCTTTTGCCTGAATACATCCCAATGAGAACATAAACGGGCGCGCCATATTGATCCAGTCAGCCCCGAGCGCACAAATGCGAAGCATGTCATATGAGCTTATGATTTTTCCCGACGCAGCTACCTTAACTTTGTCTCTCAATCCGGCACCTATGAGCGCATTATCGACAAACACGAGGGCGTCACGTAACGGAGACCCAATATTATCCGAGAACTCAGTAGGAGCGGCGCCTGTACCACCCTCTGAGCCGTCAACTGTAATGAAATCGCAATTCTGACCTGTCTCAACCATTGCCTTTACAATCGCAACGAATTCCCAAGGATGGCCAATACACAGCTTAATACCGACTGGTTTGCCTCCTGATAAAGATTTCAGTCGGTAAGCAAACTCCAACAATTCTCTCGGACTCGAGAACTCGGAATGGGAGGATGGAGATTCACAGGTTAAACCCTCGGGTACTCCTCGAGTTTCAGCGATTTCTTTGTTGACCTTGGGTCCTGGCAACACACCCCCGTGCCCTGGCTTAGCGCCCTGACTCAATTTTATCTCGATCATTTTGACCTGATCACTTGCGGCTTTCTCTCCAAACAGATCTGGGTCAAACGAGCCATCAGGCTTTCTGCAGCCAAAATATCCGGTCGAAATCTGCCAAATAATGTCACCCCCACCAGCCTCATGATATTCGGAAAGAGATCCCTCGCCGGTGTTGTGTGCAAACCCACCAATCTTTGCGCCAGCATTCAACGCGTGGATCGCCGGAGGAGATAACGCTCCAAAGGACATCCCAGAGATATTTAAAAGGGACACCGCGTATTGTTTATCAGGCTTCGCGCCAACAGTAGTACGAAAGTTGTTGTCTTCAATTTTTGTTGTAGAAATCGAGTGATTGACCCACGCGTAACTTTCATCATAAAGGTTGAGCTCTGTACCAAATGACTTTTTAGCCTGATAGTCTTTTGCTCGCTGGTATACCATCGCCCTCTGGTTCCGGGAAAAAGGTAACTCGTCGGAATCAGATTCGAAAAAGTATTGGCGAAGCTCCGGGCGAATGCTCTCGAGGAGGTATCTCATTCGACCCACTAATGGATAATTGCCGAGAACCGGATGATCTTTATTCAGGAAATCTATAAGCCCCAAGAGACTGAGACAAAGAAAAAGGCCGGCCGGAATTAAAAAATAGTGAGAAAAATAGGAGCCAGCACCACTACCGATGAAAAATACAATCGAAGTCCCCCATAGCGTGAATCGACCAAATAAAAAATCACCCATACCCGAGGATCCTTATGTCTATAGTTGCAGGAGAAACCTACCACAAATACTAACCCACACAACAATATCGATATCGATATCTGCCGATCCGTTAACAGAAAAAGAATCCGTTAGCAGAACAACTGTAACTGTCTGGAAAATTCGGTGAACACGTAACCTATTTGGTGTTGAGAAGAGAGGTTAGTCGGAAATCTTGTAGGCGAACAAAGCCATGCACTATATCAATAATTTCATGAGTGTTTAGGATCACGACGAATCCCAGAAAGACGCCCAGACTAACAACTGACACGTCACGTAAAAACTGCATAGCCACACCCCTAACCAGAGTCATAGTAATCGGTCTAGTGAGGAATATCTTTATGAAGGCTTATTGAAAGAATGGGCTGGCTCTTATTTTTTTAATCGAACTTTAATCCCTTTTCATGAAGACTATGCAGGTATTAATGAATGATATCAAAACAAACGCATCTGTTTTTCTGGCTCACGTGCACTCGTAAAAGCGTCAGCGAAAATTTTACCAATAACGCCATACCACAGCGGCAGAATCGCATACTTCCATGCCACGGCCTGATCTTTATCTGGCAGATCAAGGGTCAATGCCACCCCAATCAAACAACCGAGAATACCCCCGTAGAGCAGACCTAAACCAATTGATTGCGCGCTGACCGCTCTACCTTTATCGGTCATAAAGGAATAAATAAGAGTAAACAAAATAACGAAAAACAAACCTTTAGGGTCTAACAAGATAAGGTTTTCACGGCTCACCGTAAAACCATCAGTCAAGAAAAATGTAATTAAACCGGTTGTCAGGATTATCCCCGTATACGCGCGGATGTAGCGCCGCTTTCTCATAGCCCCAACTCACTTTCATCATTATCGCTCTCAACGATAACCCACCGCCACTTTGACTTCATTAAAGGAATACAAAAGATGACTCATATCTCTTAAACAACTGCTGCTAGGTTTTAATTTGAGGGGTTCGATATAGACTACAACTGGATTCCAGCCATCAACAAATGACAGACATACTCATGATTAAGGAATTTTTCGTCATTTTAATAATACTGACTGACGGCGACTCGGTCGCTTCAGTCAATCATGCGACAGCGAATGATGATCTAAATATCTTCGAGACCCAGAAAGAATGTGAAGCTGCTCTACCTGATTTTGTATCATCCACCTATCCTCAATTCAATCCTCGCGCCAACCTGCTCCACCACCAGGTTATAATGGATGGTGTCGCGGAATCTCCAATTGGTACCCGATCAGCGACATGGAGGTGCGCGAGTATTTTTATCAAGGATCCAAAATGACGCCTGCCATAGATGCTGCGCAAAAAGCCGGCATTCCTTTTCGAGTTGACGAATATGAACATTCGCCAGCCACTAAATCTTTTGG
>MDTC01054452.1_pt1 | contig 10605 bp, 10 predicted proteins | sample 811181 | NCBI WGS metagenome assembly MDTC01 (sample SAMN05326644, study PRJNA326480) | marine metagenome | isolation source: seawater | place: Pacific Ocean: North | collected 2011 | reverse complement strand
TACCTTCCTCTAAAGCTCTAAATCTTAATTGTTCTTTTGAAGAGGGTTTATTTTTAGCACCAATCACATTTATAGTGATTATTCTTGTTTCTTTATTTGTTTTATATTTATTGAATTCATAAGATTTTAATTTAAGCCCATGAAGGAAATAACCTATAAAATTTTCCTGTTTGCTCACTATACTGTCAGAAATTATGGAATACTCACTATTCTTACCGTAATTTATACGTCCATAAAATTCAGCTCCTAAATTTTCTACATCAAAACTCTTCAAGTCTTTTTTTATAGAAATTAAAATTATCTTTTTTTTTGAATTAAATTCAAAAACAAATAAATTTTTTTTTAAATCACTGTTTTTTAATAAATCAGTTATGTAAGAAAACTCTGAATTAGAGAGACTTTTTTTTAGACTGGTAATGCTGAATTTTTCATCGGAAAACAGGACGGTATTACCTGAAGATTTTCCAATTGTTTTTTTCGAGTAATTAATTTTTATAGACATATGTTTTTAAATGAACACTATTAGAGTTGAAGGGTATATATGTCTAAATATACAAGATTTCAATGGATAATTTATCATAGTGTACTATCATAGGTTGAGTTTTAGCTAAAGTTACATTATTTATATACATCAAATTACAATGCTACAAAACAAAATTTATCAAAACTTTTTTATTGAAATTTTTAAAACGTTCCTGATTATAGTATTTGGACTATCTATTATTGCACTTACTGTTAGAGCTGTAAATTTCTTAGAATTAATTGTAGATAATGGCTATCCAGTAACTGTATATTTTCAATATTCTTTTTTAAACCTCTTCGGAATTGCACCTAAATTTATTCCTTTAGCATTTTTGATATCAATGGTCATATTTGTTGTTAAACATGTAGAGGACAGCGAGTTTGTTATTTTGTGGACTTCTGGTGTTAAAAAAATTCAAGTTGTAAATTTACTTTTGTTTACTTCTATAGCAATACTAATTTTTTATTTAATTTTATCTATTTTTTTAACACCCTACGCACTTAACAAATCTAGACAATTGTTAAGCGAAGATCAGTTGAATTCATTCTTACCGACTATAAGATCTCAGCAGTTTAGTGACTCATTTAAAGGATTTACTTTTATTGTTGATGAAAAATTTAATAATGAATTAAAAAATATATTTCTTCACGATACTGGAAACAGTCTTAAAAATTTATCATCAAACACATCTAATGTAACTAGCACAACTATTATTGCAGAAAAAGGAATAGTGGAAGAGAGAAAAATGTTTCTATTTAATGGACAAATTATTTCCTCGCAAGAAGATAATATAAAAAATGAAATAGTAAAATTTGAACAACTTAATATTGACTTGACTGAACTTGCCACAAATACAATTAAACTACCAAAGTTGCAGGAGATTTCAACAATTACACTTCTAGAATGTTTTATGTCAGATAATTTTGTGACCAGAATTTGCAATAATGATTCGAAGAAAGAAATTTTACCTCTTTTAATTAGACGTATAATTTTACCATTTTACATGCCAATTCTAGCTTTAATTTGTTCTTTATTATTATTAAAAAATCAAAAATTTTATTCAAATAAAATATCTATTTTTACTTATAGTTTTGTAGTTTTAGTTTTAACTGAATTATTCATAAGATATACAGGTTTAAACGATTTAGTACGAATTGCTTATATTGCCATTCCTTTTATATCATTAGGAATTTTTTATTTTTTTTTAATTTATAAATTTTCAAAAGAGTCTAAATCTACATGAATAATATAGTTTTTAATTACCTTTTAAAAAATTTTTTTAAATCACTTTTGATGGTGGTTCTAGTAATCTATTGTTTTGGCGTAATATTAAATTTATTTGAAGAGATAGAGTTTTTTAAAAATATTGAAGTGAGTATTTTTATGCCCTTGATGCTTACTAGTATATTTGTTCCGAGTATGATTATAAAACTTTTACCATTTATAATTTTTGTTTCAAGTATGTGGTTTATGGTTAAGATTAGAAACAATAAAGATCTTTTAACTTTGAAGGTTTATGGATATTCAAACATAAAAATATTTTTTATATTAGCAACTACGTCTTTTATTCTTGGCTGGTTAATTTTGATAATTGCTAACCCTGTTACTTCCTCAATGGCAAAATATTACGAAAAAACTAAATCACAATACGCACGTGACATTGATCATTTAGTTACTTTTAATAAAAATGGTTTATGGATAAAAGAAAAACTTAAAAATGGTGATCGTATAATAACTGCAAAAAAGCCTGATGGTTTTAATTTAATTGAAGTATCAATATTTCATTTTAATGAAAACTATAATTTAAAAGAAAAAATTTTTGCAAAGAATGTAAACATAAAATCCAATAAATGGCTTCTAAACGATGTGGTTGTTTTTAAACCCTCTGACAATATATTCATAAAAGAAGAATTAAATAGTTATGAGATTAATTCAATTTATAATCATGAAAAGATAGTAAGTTTATTCAATAATTCAGATACAATGTCATTTTTAGAACTCATAATTGATTATAAGACTCTCCTTAATAATGGGTATAATAAAAGCTTTTTAAATAAAAGCCTACACTCCATGCTCTCACTACCTTTTTTTCTATTTCTAATGACAGCCCTTGCCTCTATCTTAACTATGCACACTTTAAAAAAATCTGACAATTTAAGGTTTATTATTTTAGGCTTAATAGTTTGTGTTTTAATTTACTATTTTAAAGACCTTTCTATCGCTTTAGGCCAAACGGGAAGAATGCCTTTAACTTTAGCAATTTGGTCACCCGTTATAGCTTTAAGTTTATTTACATTTGTAGGAGTTTTGCAAATAAATGAAAAATAAATTAATAATTATATTATTTTTAATTTTTTTTAACGCAAAAGCACTTGCTGAAAATATTTTAATTGAAGCAAAAAAAATTTCTTTAGATAAAGATAGGGTTACTTCAGTTTTTGAAGGTGAAGTAGTAATCAAAACTAAAGAAAAAATAATAAATAGTGAATATGTGAAATACAATAAAGAAACAGGCTTTTTAATAATAAAAGATAATGTTCGAGCAAAAGATAATGAAAACAATATTATAGAAACACAATACGCTGAATATTTTGAAAAAGAAAAAATCTTCATTAGTAAAGGTCCAACAGTTATTACAACAACTGAAAAATATATTTTAGAGGGCGAGGATATAACTTTTGATAATAACAAAAGATTTATAAAATCGAATAAAAAATCTATCTTAAAAGACCTTGAAGGCAACATAATTTATCTTGAAAATTTTGAATACCAAATAGTAGACAATATTTTTAAATCTATAGATTTGGTTAAAGTTCAAGACAAAATGGAAAACATTTATGAATTTTCTCAAATATATATAGATACAAAAAAGAAAGAAATTTTAGGGACTGACACTAAAGCCTTTTTAAATCATGATGATTTTAAAACTAATAAAGACAATAAACCTAGAATATTTTCTAATACGGTAAGATTAAAAAAGGAGCAAAGTACTTTCAACAAAAGTATATTTACTTTGTGTAATTATAGAAGTGAAGATAAATGCCCTCCTTGGTCTATACAGGCAACCGAAATGCTTCATGATAACAAAAAAAAAACAATCTATTATGATAATGCTGTTATCAAAGTTTATGATATTCCAATTTTTTACATACCTAGATTATCACACCCAGACCCAACAGTAGATCGTAGATCAGGTTTCATGCCCCCTGCATTTTCAAATGCTAAAAATTTAGGTACCGGAATTTCTATTCCTTACTTCTTTGCTATTAATAATGATAAAAATTTTACTTTAACTAATAAAATTTATAATTCTGAAAATCCTCTTTTTTTAGGAGAATATCATCAAGCATTTAAGCAGTCTAATTTTTTTGCTGACTTTGGCTTCACAGAAGGCTACAAAAAAAGTAGCTCAACAAAAAAAACTGGTGAAAAATCACATTTTTTTTCAAAATTTGTAAAAAATTTTAACGGAAAAAATGACTCAAAAAGTACATTAAGTTTATCTGTTCAAGAAGTTTCTAATGATAAATATCTAAAGCTTTATAAAATTAAATCAAATTTAGCTGATTACAATCTAGATACACTTGAAAGCTCTTTAAACTACACACTTGAAGATGAGGACTTTTTTTTTGGTTTAAATGCTAGCGTATATGAAACAATAAAAGAAGACTATAATGATAAATATGAATATATTTTGCCAGAGGTTACCTTTGATAAAAATTTAATTACTAATGACATAATTGGTAGCTTAGATTTACAAACTAATTTAAAAGTTCATAATTATGATACTAATAAATTAACAAGTTTTTTAGTAAATGATTTCAATTGGAACTCGAAAGAAAAAAATTATAAATCTGGTCTAGAGGGAAAATTTTTAGGTCAGCTAAAGAATATTAATTACGAAGCAAAAAATGTCGACCTTTATAAAGAAAAACCGACTAATGAATTATTTGGTGCTATTGGGTATTTAAGCAAGTTAAATCTTCAAAAAAAATTAGGTGGTACAAATCAATTATTAACACCAAAAATACTAGTCAGATACGCACCTGGTAGCATGAGAAAAGATCTTGAAGGTGACATATTAAATCCATTAAAAGCTTTTAGCCTTGATAGATTAAACAATATTAATAATTTTGAAACAGGATTAAGTAGTACACTTGGTTTTGATTATAAATTAAATAAAAACAATCAAGAATTAGATTTTTCTGTTGCACAGATTGTAAGTGAAAAAGAAAATAAAAAAATGCCTACAAAAACAGGGTTAGATGAAAAACTTTCAGATCTTGTAGGTTCTGCAAATTTTAAAATTAATGAAAATGTCAATTTAAATTATCAATTTGCTTTAGATCAAAATTATAAAGATTTAAATTATAATGAAATTGGCTCAAGTTTTAACTTAAATCCGGTTAAGATAGATTTTAGTTATTTAGAGGAAAATAAACACATTGGTAATCAAGAGTATTTCAAAACTAAATTTTCTTACGAAAAAAATAACGGTTTATTATCTTATGAAACAAAAAGAAATTTAATAACTAATTCATCTGAATTTTATAATTTAAGCTATGAATATATAAATGATTGCTTAAGAGCTGGACTTGTTTACAGAAGAGAATTTTATACAGACTCTGAGATAGAACCTGAAAATTCATTAATGTTCAAAATAACACTTACACCATTTGGAGATATTAATACTCCATCATTTAATTAATGAAACAAAGTATATTTTTAAGCATTATAATACTAATTATTAATTTCTATCAGAATTCTTTCGCTAAGATAGAAAATAAGATAATTCTAAAAGTCGAAAATGAAATCGTTACTAACTATGAAATAAAAAATAAAATTTTAACAACATTAATATTAGCAAATCAAGAAATAAATCAAAAAAATATCAATAATTTAAAAGAACGAGCTTTAGACAATATAATTAATTACAAATTAAAAAAAATTGAGCTGTCCAAACATAGTTATAAAAATGATACTGTACAATTGAATTCATATCTTGCAAACATATCTTTAAATGACATAACTGGATTTAAAAATAAATTTATTAAAAATAAAATTAATTACGACGTATTTGTGGAAGAATTGCAAATTGAATTCAAGTGGCAAAAGTTAATTTATAATATCTATTCGAAAAAAATAAAACTTAATAATGAAGTTATCAATGCTGAACTTGAAAAGATTATTAAAAACAGATCAGATATAATAGATTTTGAATTAGCAGAAATTGAAATCAAACTAGACAATAATGACACAGATCAAGAAAAAATTAAAAAAATTAAAGAAGAAATTAAAAAAAATGGATTTGAAATAACAGCATTAAATTACAGTTTTTCTAATACATCTGCAAATAAAGGATATATTGGTTGGGTTAATAGCAAATCATTGTCGAGTAAAATTTTTGAAATGGTAGAAAAAATTAAAATAGGTGAAACTACAGAAGCAATTCGAAAACAAAATACGGCAATATTTATAAATTTAATTAATAAAAAAACTTCAAGATCTTCAGATGTAAATAAAGAGGAGTTGAAAAAAAAATTAATAGATCAAAAAAAAAATGAATTGTTTAATTTATATGCACGTAGCCACTTATCTAAAATTAAAAATAGTGCTTTTATAGAATATAGATGAAAAATAAAATTTTAATAATAAGTGGAGATCCAAATAGTATTAATTCAGAAATAATTTTTAAAAGCTTAAGAAAGATTGACAAAAATTTATTAAAAAGAATTTATCTAATTTCAAATTATAAATTAATGAAAAATCAATTTAGAAAATTAAAGCTGTCAAATAGATTAATTAAAGTAAAAAATATCGATGAAGATATAAAAGAAGCAGGTTTAAAACTTCTAAATATTGATTTAAAGTTTACTAATTGTTTTAATGTATCTCAAAAAGATTCATCAAATTTTATATTATCTTCATTAAATTATGCTCATAAATTAGCTTTAAGAAAAGATGTAAAGGGAATAATTAATTGTGCAATTAATAAAAATTTACTTAAAAAAAGTAAAACAGGTGTTACAGAATTTTTAGCATCTAAATGCGCGGTGAAAAAAAACTCTGAAGTAATGTTAATTAATAACAAAAAACTCTCTGTATGCCCAATAACTACTCATATAAATGTAAGTGAAATTTCTAAAAAAATTAATTCGTCAATAATTGTTAATAAAGTTAAAACAATACAACACTGGCTTAAATCACAATTGAAGAGAAAACCTAAAATCGCAATTTTAGGTCTCAATCCTCATAATGGTGAGCTAAGAAAAAATTCTGAAGAACAAAATATTATTATTCCAGCGATATTAAGACTTAAAAAATTAGGCGTTAAAGTCAAAGGCCCCTTTATTTCAGATACAATTTTTATTAATGAATATAAAAATTTTGATGTAATAGTCGGAATGTATCATGATCAAGTCTTAGCTCCTTATAAAACTTTATTTAAATTTGATGCTATAAATATTACACTTGGTTTAAAATACTTAAGAGTTTCACCTGATCACGGTGTTGCCCATAACTTAATTGGGAAAAATAAAGCAGATGAAACAAGTTTATTAAAATGTATTAATTTTGTAAATAAATTTGTTAAATGAAATTTGCAAAAAAATCATTAGGTCAAAATTTCTTAATAGACAAAAATATAATCAAAAAAATAGTTAATTTATCAAAAATTAAAAATAAAAATATAATTGAAATTGGGCCTGGCAGAGGCGCTTTAACTGAAGAAATTTTAAAAAGAAAACCTGAAACCTTAATAATTATTGAAAAAGATTTTGATTTAGCTAATGAATTAAAAATAAAATATAAAAATGAGCAATCGATAAAAATTTATAATAATGATATTCTTAAATTTAATATTGAAAAATTTATTAGTAAAGACACAGTTATTTTTGGAAATTTACCCTACAACATTTCATCTCAAATTCTTATAAAAATCTTAAATTTTAAGAAATGGCCACCTAAATTTAATGATTTAATTTTTATGTTTCAAAAAGAGTTAGGTGAAAAAATTATAAGTCAATTTCCTTCATCAAATTATGGTAGGATTTCAATAATATCGAGCCTTAGACTAGGAATAATTAAAAAATTTTTAGTTTCTCCAAATTGTTTCTTTCCTAAACCAAAAATAAATTCAATGGTTATTCATTTTCAACCAAAATACCAAAATTTTTACAACATAAAAAAAATTAGTAATTTGGAAAAAGTTACAAATATTTTATTTTCAAACAAAAGAAAAATGATTAATAAAAATATTAAAAAATTACTTAATAAAGATAAGATAGCAAAAATTTCTAATTTAAATGTAAATCTTAGACCAGCAGACATCAGTCCAGAAATATATTATAAAATTACTGAGTTATTAGAGAGTTAATAGAATTTTTATTTTTATTGACTGCAATTATATTTTCAATTTGTTTAAAACAAACATCAAGATTTTTGTTAATGATTATATAGTCATAATCATTCCAATGTTTAACATTTTCATCAAAAGAGTTAAATCTCTCCTCTACTTCTCTTTTAGAGTTTTGATTTCTGCTGACTAGTCTTTTTTTAAGTTCTTTTTTATTATTTGTAATTAGGTAGATCTTGATTAGTTTCAAGTTTTTGAATTTTGATAATTGTTTTGTTCCCTGCCAGTCTATATCAAATATTATATCATTATGTACAATTGTAGTGTCGACATTGTTTTTTAAAGTGCCATAATAATTTTCAAATATCTGAGCATACTCATAAAACTTATTTTCATTAATTAATTCTTTAAATTTTTTATGTGATACAAAAAAATAATCGACACCTTCGACTTCATTAGATCTTGGCGGTCTAGTTGTATGCGAAACAGAAATCTTGAATGATTGATATTTTTGCTGAATTTTTTTAGTAAGGGTTGTTTTGCCTACTCCTGATGGAGAGGACAAAATAACCATGATATTTTTACCATCATGAGTCATTTAAGATTTAATGTTTTAACTAGCCTTGCTTTCAATAAATTTAATAGCATCTCCTACAGTAAGAATTTTTTCTGCCTCACTATCTGAGATCTCTGAACCAAACTCTTCCTCAAACGCCATAACTAATTCAACTGTATCTAAACTGTCTGCTCCTAAATCGTCAATAAAGCTAGCTTCTTCCGTTACTTTTTCTTCCTCTATTCCTAGATGATCAGCAACAATTTTTTTTATTTTTCCTTTGATATCCTCTGACATGAAATCCTTTCTTAATGTTTAATTCTTAATAAATTATTAGCTGTAATTGTCAAGCCATATACATTCCACCATTAACATGTATGGTTTCGCCATTTATGTAATTTGCCATATCTGATGCCAAAAAAGCTACACAATTAGATACGTCCTCCCCTGTCCCAAGGTTTCCAGATGGAATTTTACTTATTAGTATATTTTTAAATTCTTCACTAATTTTATCTGTCATATCAGTCTTAATAAAACCAGGAGAAACACAGTTAATATTAATATTTTTTTTAGCATATTCTGAGGCTAAAGATTTAGAAAAGGCAACAATACCGGCTTTTGATGCAGCGTAATTGGCTTGACCTATATTTCCAGTATGACCTACGATTGATGTAATGTTAATTATTTTTCCATATTTTTTTTTTAACATTTTTTTTATTGCGTATTTGCACATTAAAAAGCTTGAAGTTAAATTTATATCCAGAACTTTTTTCCAATTTTCTTCTGTTAATCTAATTGATAGATTATCTAAAGTAATGCCTGCGTTATTTACAAGAATATCTAATCCATTTAATTTCTTGTCTACTCTTTCAATAAATTCTTCAATTTTATTATGTTCATCTAATTTAAATTTTTCAATATAGATATTAGAAAATTTTTTCTTAAGATTATTGAGTTTTTCTTCATTAGTTCCGCTAGCTACTATAGTTGAGCCTAGATTATTAAATTTTTCGACTAAACAATTTCCTATGCCTCCCGTAGCACCCGTAATTAAAATTTTTTTATTTTTTAAATTCATTTGTAAGATTTTTAATATCAGCTATTGAGTTAATTGAAAAGGAATTTACATTTTTAATTGTTCTTTTTACCATTCCTGCTAAAACTTTTCCTGGTCCTATTTCTATAAAATTTTTAACGCCTGCATCTGACATATTGATAATACTTTCTCTCCATTTAACAGTTGAAAAAATTTGATCTATCAATAATTTTTTAATCTTATTTGCATCTTTTTCTGCTTTAGCAGTTACATTATTGATAATTTCAAATGATGGATTATTAAATTTTATTTTTTCAATTTTTGCTTTCATTGTCTCAGCAGCAGGTTTCATCAATGAACAGTGGAATGGTGCACTCACTTTAAGTAAAATTGATTTTATTTTTTTTTCTTTTAATCTTAATTGCAATAGATTTATGCTTTCTTTATCACCGCTTAATATTACTTGTCCATTTGCATTATCATTAGCTATTTCACAAACACCTTTTTTTTCATTAATTGTTTTTATTAAGTTATTAATCTCATTTATCTCCATTCCAAGGACAGCTATCATGCTTCCTTTTCCAACTGGCACTGCCTCTTGCATTGCCTTACCTCGTTCATGCAATAAATATAAAGCATCATTAAAATCTAGGGCTTTAGAGCAAACTAAAGCGCTATATTCACCCAATGAATGACCGGAAAAATATTTGAATGAGTCAAAATCAAACCCAAATTCTTCTTTTAAAACTTTAAAAATTGAATAACTGACAGTTAATATTGCCGGCTGTGTATTTTTTGTTAATTGCAGTTGATCCTCTGGCCCTTCAAGTATCATATTTGAAATTGGATAATTTAATTTTTCATCAGACTGCTTGAATATTTTTTTCACGATATCAAAATTGTTGTAGAACTCGGATCCCATGCCAACTACTTGTGAACCTTGTCCTGGAAATAATAAAGCGCTCATTTTAATAAGTTTATTCAATAATTATTAGTATTGCTATAATCCTTCATTATAGTATAAACCAGCTTTTATAAATAATTAATAAAACTTATTTAACACAACAAATTATGGCTTTTTACGAAAACACTATAGTAGCTAAACAAGATTTAGGTGAAAAAGATTTAAAAACTCT
>MDTC01244570.1_pt1 | contig 10606 bp, 11 predicted proteins | sample 811181 | NCBI WGS metagenome assembly MDTC01 (sample SAMN05326644, study PRJNA326480) | marine metagenome | isolation source: seawater | place: Pacific Ocean: North | collected 2011 | reverse complement strand
TTCTCAAAAACCTTCTTCTGTAATTCGCGGTTTGGCATTTGTGGCCTAAAATCAAGCCCAATCTCCCCCATCGCACAGCGTGGATTCTTGCGCAAATAGCCTTCAAGCAGTGACACCCAGTCAGACGTCTGTACCGCATAGCGGGGGTGTAACCCAAAAGCTACATTTGACGTTCGACCCACAAGCCAATCCCACTGATCAGGATCGGTCCCAGTTGCAATAAATTTGACCGCTGCCGCGGTTGCCGCTTGATTCACTGATTCAGATGGAGCATGCATCAACTCTAGATGAACGTTGATATCAACCCACATCGATCAATGCTCTCTGGTTTCCATGAACTCAACGTCTGGCCAACGCTCTTGCATGAGATGCAGATTCGCTCGCGATGGTGCTAAATAAGTCAGGTGTCCGCCGCCATCGTCAGCGAGATTTTCGTAGGCTTTCTTTTTGAAGTCAGCAAATATTTTTGGGTCACGGCATCTAACCCAGCGCGCTGTGTAGATGTTGATTTGGTCATAAATAGCTTCAGCTTTGTATTCGTCCAGTAAACGAAACGCGACTACATCAAACTGCAAAACCCCAACAGCCCCGACAATTAAGGCATTATTTTTATGAGGCATAAATACCTGAGTAGCACCCTCTTCCGATAATTGGGTTAATCCTTTCTGTAACTGTTTGGTTTTAAGAGGGTCTTTTAGACGAACACACCGAAATAGCTCAGGCGCAAAATGCGGGATTCCGGTGAACTGCAGATTTTCACCTTCGGTGAACGTATCTCCAATCTGAATCGTTCCATGATTATGAAGGCCTAAAATATCTCCAGGATATGCCTCATCAGCCGTAGCACGATCACCAGCCAGAAATGTTACGGCGTCCGAAATCCTCACATCCTTACCGATTCGCGTGTGTTTTATCTTCATACCCTTTTTATAAGAACCAGAGCAGACACGTAAAAAGGCGATACGGTCGCGATGTTTAGGGTCCATGTTCGCCTGAATTTTAAACACGAATCCACTAAACTTCTCCTCAAACGGTTGCACTTGGCGTGTTTCTGTTTCTCGGGTGACGGGCTTTGGTGCAAAATCCACAAAATCATTTAGCATCTCGCGGACGCCAAAATTACCCATGGCTGTACCAAAAAATACTGGCGTTAGGTCACCGGCCAAAAATCGTTCGACCTCAAACTCAGGAGTCGCTTCTCTGACTAGTTCAATCTGATCTGAAAAATCTTGCCACTCGCCCCCCAAGAGTTCACGCGCCTCGTCGGAATTTAATCCCCGAATCTGGATATCGTCAGGAATACGACCGCCTTGACCTTTGGCATACACATGGATGACATCGTTACGAAGGTGATATACCCCTTTGAAATGCGGCCCCATCCCAATGGGCCAAGTGACTGGCGTCACATGGATTTTTAGGATGTCTTCGACCTCATCGATTAGCTCGATTGGGTCCCGAATATCACGATCCAACTTATTAACAAATGAAACAATCGGTGTTGTTCGTAACCGACAAACTTGCATCAACTTAATTGTTCGATCTTCAACACCCTTAGCACCATCGAGCACCATTAGTGCCGAGTCGACTGCAGTTAGTGTTCGATAGGTATCCTCCGAAAAATCCTCATGACCAGGAGTATCTAGCAAGTTGACAATGCGGTCCCTGTATGGGAACTGCATCACGGATGTTGTCACCGAGATACCACGTTCTTGTTCCATCTGCATCCAATCAGAGGTTGCGTGCCGAGATGCTTTTCTAGCTTTGACCGTGCCCGCCACCGAGATCGCATTCCCAAACAACAACAGTTTTTCTGTCATCGTAGTTTTCCCGGCGTCTGGGTGCGAAATGATTGCAAATGTGCGGCGGTTTGCACCTTCCCGTTCAATTTTATTCACATTAAATCTCGATCGATGTTGTGGGCGCGCAGTCTATAGGAGTGTTTTAAAAACACCAAACCTTATCTGATCCGAACGTATCGGCCGGGCGCCCTCTCAATTGCGGCTCGGATACCACCACCTGTTTTAGGAGGTAAAACAGGTTCACCCACTCTATCAGTCAGGAAATCGTGCCACGTCATCCACCAGCTCCCGGAGCGAAATTCTGCCAATTGTTTATTAGTTAAATTATCAGTATTAAGTGCAAAGTGGTTATATTTCGGCTTATTTGGGTGGTTAACTACGCCCGCATTATGACCACCCTCACCCAAGACACACAGAGGAGTTGATCCAAACTGATTCGCGGCTTGCATCACACTCTGCCACGGGCTGATATCATCTCGTTCAGCGCCGAACAAGAAGACCGGGCAGTCAATAGTGGACAATTGGATACGCTGACCTGCTAGTTCGAAAGGTGTCTCCTTCACCAACACATTTTCAAAATACAACTTTTCTAGAATCCACAACACAAGAGAAGCGGGAGTCCGCGTTCCATCGCCAAGCCAGTGCAGTAAGGGATTGGGCTGAGCCCGCTGCCCCAAGATGTATGAATTGAGCATACGCTCAAATATCAAGTCATGCGGCCGAAGGCCCGCAAAAATACGAAGCAAAAGTTCGGCTGGCAGGTATCCTAGGTCGTTCAGTGGTTTACGGAACGATTCAATGCTTTCTTCAGAGACCAAATTACCGAGAGGACCAGACTCTTTGTAGTCCAGCAACGTCGCTAGTAGAGAAAGCGATGAGATTCGATCTTCACCACGTGCCTTTAACCATGCCGCCAAGATTGCTGAAACAACGCCTCCAGCACAATAGCCCACAACCTGCGGCTTACAACCGGGAAGCATTCGACAAATAGAATCAAGTGCCACCAAAGCCCCGTCAAGCACGTAGTGCGTCATTTCATAGCTCGCAAGTAGCTCGGTCGGGTTGACCCAACTAATCAAGAAAACTGTGTGCCCCTGATCTACTAACCACTTAACCATTGAGCACTCATCAGAAAGATCAAGGATATAAAAACGGTTCACAAAGGCTGGAATGAGTAGCACCGGGTTTTCATAAACCGTTTCAGTCGCAGGATGATATTGAAGGAGTTGAAATAATTGATTTTCAAATACCACATGGCCAGATGTGGCAGCGATATTTTGGCCCAGACAAAAGATATCTGGTCGGATTGTGTCTGGTAACATTGCTTCTGCAAGGATGTCACACCGCAAGTTTTCCATGCCCTGCTCAATATTTACATTGCCCGACTCAATCATTGAACGCAACTTGGTAACCAGTTCGTTTGAAGCCTGAATCTGACGGATTAACGAGAGCATATGAGAACGATTGATATTCTTAAACTCAGGGAATAATGAGCCTGCCTCATCAAATAGTAGGGCCCAAGAAGAGTCGTCGAGATCATTGTCTAACAATGCTTTTAATGCTCTCGGTAGCAAACCAACTGAAAACTCCCGAAAGCGCTCGGGATCCTCGACTGATAATGAAATCAGGCTCTGGCCAAATTTATTAACATCAAGTGGCCCAAGAAATTTTAGTAGTCCAGTCTCTGCGCTCAGACGTGAGAGCCACATCTGAATCCACTCGTTTTGTACCGGATCGACGTCTTTCAGCCCCTGCAAATAAGTAGCCTCAATTTTTTTGCGCTCGCATTAATTTGTGAGTATGGTTTGGTGTGATTGGCCATAACAGCAGGCATCTCCATGCGCACATTAAAAAAATACCCCAACCGACGTCTGTATGACACGTCACAAAGTTGTTACGTTACCATCGACAATGTAAGGGATTTAGTGCTCGGTCACGAACGCTTTCGCGTTGTGGATTCCAAATCCGGGGAAGATATAACACGCTCGATCCTGTTACAGATCATCATTGAACAGGAAAACGTCTTCGGGGAGCATGTGCTTACCAATGAGGTTTTACAACATCTGATACGCTTTTACGGATCTGGGTTACAAACAAATATGGCACACTTCCTCGAACAATCCATTTCATTTTTCTTAAACCAGCAAGAGGCAATGCAAGATCAAGTGCGTAACGTAATGGGTACTAACTCGCCCATAAGCATGTGGCAGAAGATGACCGAAGAAAATATGAAACTCTGGGAATCCATGTCAAAAACTATGGGTAATGGCAATCCCTCTGGTAGAGACAAATGATTTTATTTGGTGCAACGCTCAAAAGGTCTTGACGTTGCAGTGCAACATGGTATCTTTCACATCATAGTTGTGCAATGCACAAAAAACATATGAGAGAGGAATCAATATGTACGCAAAAATGATCAAAGATATGCAGGCAAATATGAAGAAAGCATTCGATGTTAAGTCCTACGAGGACGCTATGAAGCCTATGGCTGACTTGTTTGAAGTTAACAAGGCTACAGTCGAGACCTTGACCGAGCAGCAGACCGGTCTTTTCAAACATCTCATCGAGGGCGCAATGGAGCAGGCAAAGGCTCTCACAGCGGAAAAAGATTTAACCGCTGTTGTGGAGTCTCAAAAGGCCTACCTCCAAAGTCTTCAAGGACAACTCATTGATGCAGCTAAAGTGTCACAAGAAACACTCGTCAAGAGCCGAGACGAAGCCTCTATTATAGTCAAGAGGGTTATCGAGACTGCGGCTAAGCATTAACCGCTAATCAAACTAAGATAGAAGGGGGACGAAAGTTCCTCTTTTTTTTTATCCAAAACACCTTACCATTAGCGGACAGTGTAAAGGATGTTTCCAATGGCCAAGTTCCGCGCATTGCGTCTACATAAAACCGACTCACCCGCCCCTCACGTAAAAATCGAGCAACTTACATCGAGTGATTTATCGACTGGTAATGTTCTGATTTCTAACGAGTTCAGTTCGCTCAACTATAAAGACGCTCTTGCCGTTACGGGGAAGGGAAAAATCATCCGTGAATTTCCAATGGTTCCGGGGATAGATGCAGCAGGAGTTGTTTTAAAATCCGACGACCCGGCCTACCAACCTGGCGAACATGTGATTTTAACCGGTCATGGTGTGGGGGAGACCCACACCGGTGGGATGTCTGAGCAAGTGAGAGTGCCGGGCTCCTATCTGGTCAGAACACCGCAAGCACTAGACAGTCGTAAGGCTATGCAGTTCGGTACAGGGGGTCTCACTGGTATGCTCTGTGTCTTGGCCCTACTCGATTCAGATTTAAAACCTTCGGATGGTCCAATAGCAGTTTCAGGTGCGGGAGGTGGGGTTGGTGGAATCGCAACAACTGTTCTTTCTACACTTGGTTACGAGGTTCACGCTATTACCGGCCGTGAGTCTGAGCATGACAGGTTAAAAGAGCTGGGCGCATCTGAAATATTGGAACGAGCCGATTTCACGCGAGACCCAAAGCCACTCGAAAGTACACGTTTTGCTGGGGCAATCGATACGGTTGGTGGTCAGGTGCTAGCAACATTAATTCCCCAGATTATGTACAACGGTGTGATTGCAGCCACTGGAAACGCCGGAGGCTTCCAGTTTTCAACTACGGTATTCCCTTTCATTCTAAGAAACATTAGGCTCCAGGGAGTCGATTCCGTTCACGCACCGAGCGAGACACGGGAACGAGCCTGGCAACTACTGTCAGAAAACGTAACTACCGATCAACTCGATGCGAGTACGCGGACTATAAACCTTGAGGATGTAGTTAACACCGCTGAACAACTTATCAACAATCAAGTGTCAGGACGTATCCTGATTGACGTGCAGGCTTGATTTGCCCTGCCTCTGCATCACACGGTTAAGTTCAACAAAAATCAAGATCTAAGCGCTTGAATTGCCTCTAGTAATATAAACTGTTGGTTGTCTCCGCAAGCGCGATGTCGCGCGATGTCACGCTGTTCGCATCGTGTGACCACCAGTCAACGCGAACCTTACCCCAGGAAACATTGATTTCTGGGTGATGGTCGGCTGCGTCGGCAGCCTTTCCGACATGGACAGCGAATGCCATGGCTTGGGTAAAATTCTCGAACTCAAAGGTTCTCGTTAGTACCCGAACGCCTCCTTTTAGTTCTTCACTCCAACCGTTAGGAGAACACTCCATCATTACCTCTCTAGCAAATAATTACCAAAACGTCGCATTAAGGTAGCACTCTCTATCCGAAAAAATGAATAGTGACTAGGCAGAAAAGTTTAAGAAATCGTTCCCCTCATCCTGCGTTTTTGATGAGGATCTTCTGTGCCCACTCAACTGGCCCGATTTCATGCACGTTGGTACCCCTCGAATCCACGGCCACGGTCACCGGCATATCTTCGACAACAAACTCGTGAATTGCCTCCATTCCAAGATCTTCAAAAGCAATGACTCGCGAAGATTTTATGGCCTTAGCGACCAGATAGGCTGCACCACCCACTGCCATAAGATAGGCTGATTGATGTTTTTTGATCGCTTCAATCGCAATTGACCCACGTTCAGCCTTACCGACCATGGCAAACAGTCCAGTTTGTTCCAATACCTGATCTGTAAACTTATCCATGCGTGTCGATGTTGTTGGACCAGCCGGTCCGACGATTTCGTCTCGCACTGGATTAACTGGTCCGACGTAGTAAATAACTCTCCCTGTGAGATCAACCGGTAGGTTTTCTCGATTATCCAGCATTTCAACAATTCTTTTGTGCGCCGCATCTCGACCAGTCAACATGACGCCGCTCAAAAGAAGGGTCTCTCCCGGCTTCCAGGATTTAACCTCCTCACGCGTTAAGTTATCTAGATCCACCCGCCGTGCGCTTGGACCCACGTCCCAAGTGATATCAGGCCAATCTGAGAGCGATGGTGCTTTCTGCAATGAAGGCCCAGATCCGTCCAAAACAAAATGTGCGTGTCGTGTGGACACACAATTCGGAATCATCGCAACCGGCTTTGATGCCGCATGCGTAGGATAATCCTTGATCTTGACATCGAGAACGGTAGTCAATCCACCAAGGCCCTGCGCTCCAATACCCAGATTATTCACAGCATCGAAAATTTCTAGTCGTAACTCCTCAGCCCGTGATTCTGGGCCCCTCACTTTTAATTCGTGAATATCAATTGGTTCCATCAGAGATTCTTTTGCCATAACGGCTGCTTTTTCGGCGGTACCGCCAAGACCAATGCCAAGAATGCCGGGGGGGCACCAACCAGCGCCCATAGTCGGGATAGTCTGCACTACCCAGTCAACAACCGAATCGGATGGATTGAGCATCACGAACTTAGACTTGTTCTCCGACCCACCGCCCTTGGCCGCAACCTGCACATCAACCGTTTCACCCTCAACGATCTCGTAGTGAATAACAGCTGGTGTATTGTCCTTAGTATTTTTACGAGCACCGTCAGGATCCTCGAGAATCGATGCCCGAAGAATGTTATCTGGATGCATGTATGCTCGTCGGACGCCCTCGTTGACCATGTCCGAAACAGACATGGTCGCGCCTTCCCAAGAGACGCCCATCCCCACTCTAATGAATACCGTCACAATACCCGTGTCCTGACATAACGGCCGGTGACCGGTCGCAGACATGCGCGAATTTATCAATATTTGAGCCAGTGCGTCCTTCGCTGCGGACGATTCTTCCCGTTCATATGCTTCGTTAACGGCCTGAATGAAATCCACTGGATGGTAGTAAGAAATAAATTGAAGTGCGTCGGCGACACTTTCAATCAGATCGTCCTCACGAATCAATATCATCAATCAGTATCCTGCATTCATTGAAATCAAAACATAAGCTTATCAGAAGTCCTTACAAACGCATTCCCACGATGCCTTTGAATCGTGTCAATGCTAAGACTCGACTTCATTCAGTCTTCGGTTAGGTTTCTGGTACACTCTTGGTCCTAATTATGGCTGTCCAAGGGGCAACGAGGATTAATGCAAAACCAATACAACAGGGATGAATTGCTTGCCTGCTCTCATGGTCAACTGTTCGGTGAAGGCAACGCCAAGTTACCTGCGCCAAATATGTTGATGATGGACCGAATTACAACGATTACGGCGGATGGCGGACAGTTTGGGAAAGGCCATATGATGGCTGAACTCGATATTTATCCAAGTTTGTGGTTTTTCGACTGTCACTTTCCTAGGGATCCCGTAATGCCCGGGTGCTTGGGGTTAGATGCAATGTGGCAATTAGTTGGGTTCTTTCTTGGCTGGAGTGGACACCCAGGAAAAGGGCGCGCGCTTGGAGTTGGAGAAGTGAAATTCACCGGCCAAATCCTCCCAACTGCGACAAAGGTGACCTACGAAATAGACATGAAGCGTGTCATCGCTAGATCCCTAGTAATGGGTCTAGGGGATGGGGTTGTTCGTGTAGATGGCCGTGCTATCTACCACGCGACTGATTTAAAGGTTGGTCTCTTCACCTCAACAGACGGTTTCTAGTAGCAAAGCGTTCGGTAAGAAAGGAATCAGTATGCGTAGAGTGGTAATTACTGGACTTGGTATTACATCCTGCCTCGGACTCGAGGCAGATTCCGTAACTGAAAGCCTTCGACAGGGTCGCTCAGGTATTAAAGCGAATCCAACGTATGCGGAACTTGGGATGCGTAGCCAAATCTCAGGATCAATCGATCTTGATCTTTCCGAACATATCGACCGGAGGTTACTGCGTTTTATGGGGAATGCCGCAGCCTATGCTTATCTATCTCTTCGGCAAGCGATTGATGATGCCGAGCTTAAAACGTCAAATATTAGTAACCCAAGAACTGGTCTCGTCATGGGATCCGGCGGCGCTTCATCTCAAAGTCAAGTAGAGGCGGCCGATATCCTGAGGGAACGCGGTGTCAAGCGTGTTGGACCATATCGCGTCACTCAGACCATGGGTTCAACCGTATCAGCCAATCTCGCGACTGCTTTTCAGATCAAAGGCGTTAATTACTCGATGTCTTCTGCGTGCTCGACGAGCTTACATTGCATAGGTAATGCCATGGAACAAATACAACTTGGCAAACAAGATATTGTCTTTGCTGGTGGTGGTGAGGAAGAGCATTGGGCGCTCTCTTGCTTGTTCGATGCAATGGGGGCGCTCTCTTCCAAGTACAACGATACGCCAGAAAAAGCATCTAGGGCGTATGACGCAGATCGTGATGGATTTGTGATCTCTGGAGGAGGAGGTGCACTCGTGCTCGAAGAGTACGAACATGCTAGGGCACGAGATGCAAAACTGTACGCTGAAATCATAGGTTATGGTGCAACCAGCGATGGCGCAGATATGGTTGCCCCGTCCGGTGAGGGAGCGATTCGATGCATGCAGTTAGCTACTGAAGGCGTAGAAAGTCCGATCGACTATATCAACGCCCACGGAACCTCGACACCGGCCGGCGATATTGTCGAATTAGATGCCATAAATACGGTATTTGGAGCTAACGCTCCAGTGATCGGCTCGACGAAATCTCTTTCTGGTCATTCGTTGGGTGCCGCTGGCGTACAGGAAGCCATTTATTCAATTTTAATGATGCAAAATGATTTCATCGCCGCATCAGCAAACATCGAAAACCTTGATCCACAAGCTGAAGGCTTGCCGATCGCTCGAACACGCCGAGATACGCCAATAAATACTGTTCTATCGAACTCGTTCGGTTTTGGGGGCACCAATGCCTGCATGACGTTTCAGAAAATTACGTGATGAAACTCTATTCATCGCTGCCTTCACCTTTTGGCAGAAAAGTAAAGATCACCGCCCATATCACAGGAGTTTTTAACAGACTAGACGTTATCAACATCGACAGTGCCGACCCAGCAGCGGCCGATAAAAACCCTAATCCCTTGAACAAAATACCTGCCCTAGAACTGGAATCTGGCCAACTAATCATCGATTCAACAGTTATTTGCGAGTATCTGATCAAACTTGCAAACCGGACTGATCTATTGCCTGAGTGCCTGCGAATCGAAGGTTTAACCCGAATTGCATTAGCAGACGGCATCACTGAAGCAGCGCTTCTAATGGTGTATGAGCAACGGTTTAGAAAACAATCGCAAATGAATGCTGATTGGCTTCATCGGCAAAACCAAAAAATCAAAGCCGGACTGGGGTGGTTCAGCAACCATCTTACGGAAGTTTCGTCGAGCCCGACGCTGGATCAGATTGCGCTTGCTGTTGCCCTCGGCTATCTCGATTTTCGCTTCGCTGGAGAATGGAGAGTACTGTTTACCGACCTTGCCCTCTGGCTGACTCATTTTGATCGAAAGGTTCCAAGTTATCAGCTAACTGATCCTCAAAATCATCATTAGCAAATAACATTTTTTCTCTAAGGCTTCGCTGTCTTCGTAACACGTTTTTACGCTTCTTTAATCTCAGCATTCGTTGGCGAATGACCGAACCGCAATTAACGCGACCCATGCTTTACTCCTTCTCTAAAATAGTGGCGCTCGACAGTTTCTGCCAACTCCTGTCTCCATGACCTCGGCTTCACCCCAAAAGCAAGTAAAAGCTTACGGGTTGAGAGAACCAAACGCTGCGGTCGTAGTGCCCGTCCTTGGATAGTCTTCCCTGAAATGCCAATAATTTCTTTTACCACTAGATCTTCAAATTGTCGCGCCTGTGCAATGATACACTCTCCAAGCTCAAACCAAGACGCATCTCCCTGACACCCGACATGATAGGTGCCATAAGCCCCTGCTCCAGCGTGCAATTGATCGATTACTGCCGACACGACTCGACCTATATCAAAAATCGATGTGGGACACCCTCTTTCA